>JACCDQ011625425.1_pt1 | contig 25684 bp, 20 predicted proteins | sample 7446031 | NCBI WGS metagenome assembly JACCDQ01 (sample SAMN15323442, study PRJNA562643) | freshwater metagenome | isolation source: river surface water | place: USA:Blue River Watershed | collected 2017-08-17 | reverse complement strand
TGTCAAACTGGGATTACGCACAAGAAGTTCCTACTAATCAATGGAGAGGAAGTACGACTATTGCCCGTGAATTGAAATTAGTTAAAAAAGAGAATAATTATAGTTTGATAAGCGCTCCGGTTAGTGAATTAGAAAATTATACTGTCAAGTCGTTTACAAAGAAAAAAATAATAGCCAGAGAAAAAATAACACTCTCAGAAGCTAATAAAATTGATTTGACAAAAGCAGTTGTCAATTTGAATTTAAAAGATTTAGAAGCCGAAACCTACACTTTTGTTTTGTCTAACAAAGAAGGAGAAACTTTGTCTTTTGGAATTAATAATGCAGAAAATTATTTGTTTGTTGACCGTTCAAAATCGGGGAAAAACAATTTTTCAGATAAGTTTTCTATGCCAATAACCAAAGCAAATTTAGATCAAACTTTTTTGGAAGGAACATTCAAAATTATTCTGGACAAAACATCTATCGAGATTTTCTTTAATAATGGTGAAAAGGTCATGACTGAAATCTTTTTTAATAGCAGTCCTTTTACTCAATTGGATCTGGTGTCCAAAGGAGAACTCAATGTAAAAAAACTAAAAATTAACCAACTAAATATTAACTAAAAACAACTAACCAATGAAATGTAAATTTATTTATTTTTTATGTTTCCTGTTTTCGATGTCTATTCTTCAGGCACAGGAAACAGGAATCAAAGGGACTGTAATTTCATCTGAAGACGGATTGCCATTACCGGGTGCAACGGTATTAATTTCAGGTACAAATAAAAGTGTCAGCACTGATATTGATGGAAATTTTGCATTTACTGATGTCGCTTCTAATGGAACTTTAATCGTTTCTTATGTGGGATATACTTCACAGTCAGTTTCAATAAAAGGACAAAAAAACTTTAAAATAAGTTTACTCTCTGAGAGTAATCAACTCACCGAAATTGTAGTTACCGGATATTCTAAACAAAAGAAAACCGATATTACCGGAGCAGTTAGTGTAGTGGATATGAAAGAACTATCCAAACAGCCGGAGCCTAATCCATTAAAAGGATTACAAGGGCGATTAGCTGGGGTAAAAGTTACTTCAGATGGTTCTCCAAGTGGTTCAAATACTAATATTGTGATTAGAGGGGTAGGAACACTTAACAATACTTCTCCTTTATTAGTAATTGATGGGATGCCTACAAAATCAGGAATGCATGAATTGAACCCAAATGACATCGAATCGATTCAGGTTTTAAAAGATGCTTCTTCAGCCAGTATTTATGGTTCGCGTGCTTCAAACGGGGTGATTATTATTACCACCAAAAAAGGAAAAGCAGGTAATATGAAAATTGATTTCAGTCATTATACGGCATTATCATCTTACAGCAGAAGATTGAGCGTTTTAAACGTAGAACAATACGGAAAAGCTTTATGGCAGGCTAATATTAACGATGGTTTGAACCCAAACAGTAACAATTTAAGTTATCAGTTTGACTGGGAAGTGGCGAACAACAAGCCACAATTAAATAAAATTCTGGTTCCTGAATATTTAGATGTCAATCAAACTTTAAAATCAGCGAATACCAACTGGTATGATAAAATTTCCAGAACAGGTATTGCACAATCTTATGATTTGGCTGCTTCAAATGCTTCGGATAAAGGAAGTTATTTATTTTCTTTAGGTTATTACAACAATCAGGGAGTTGTAAAAACAACCGAGTTTGAAAGAATTTCAGCCAGAATGAACAGTTCTTATAAATATTTTGACGGAAAACTGGTTATTGGTGAGAACTTTACTTTGAACCGTACCAATGAGGTAAGTGATCCGGGAGTTCTTGATCCGGCTTTACGTGCTTTGCCTTTAATTCCGGTACGAACTGTGGACGGTAAAGGTTGGGGAGGGCCGGTAGGAGGAATGAACGACAGACAAAATCCGGTTCGTTTATTAGAATACAACAAAGACAACAAATACGATTACTTACGTTTATTCGGAAATGCTTATGCAGATTTGGAAATTATTAAAAATCTACATGTCAAAACCAGTTTTGGAGTTGATTACGGTTTTTACAAAAAAAGAAACCTTCAGCGCAGTTATGTTTCGGGTTATTTACAAAATGACCAAAATTCGGTTACGATTGATCAGTCAGTTAGTGACAAATGGACCTGGACCAATACTGCCTTGTATAATGTAGAATTTGGGAAACATAAATTAAATCTATTAGCGGGTACAGAAATGTACAAAGATGTTTTTGATACCAATACTTTAAGAAAAAATGACTTTTTGATTGAAACTCCTGACTATATGTATCCTGATGCGGGAACAGGGGAGTCTTTTACCAGCGGTTCATCAACAAGCTATTCTTTACTTTCTTATTTTGGAAAAATCGATTACGAATTTGACAATCGATTTTTGTTATCGGGTACAATAAGACGAGATGGTTCTTCCCGATTTGGAAAAAACAATCAGTTTGGAACATTTCCGGCAGTTTCAGCCGGATGGAGAATCAGTAATGAAGCCTTTATAAAAGACAAAGCAGCTTTTATTTCTGATTTAAAATTACGTGCCGGATGGGGACAAACCGGAAATCAGGAAATTAGTAACACAGCCGTTTACTCTCTTTATTTAGCCAGTTATGCCGGCGGAAGCCCTACCTGGGCGACTTCTTTTGGAACGGCTTACGATATTGCAGGAAATGGAAATGGACTACTTCCATCCGGATTTATTGCAACTCAATCCGGAAACGACGACTTAAAATGGGAAACCACTACGCAAACGAATATTGGTTTGGATTTTGGTTTTTTCAATCAAAAACTAAGTGGATCTATTGATTATTACAATAAACAAACGAAAGATATTTTAGTATTACCTCCTTATTTAGGAGTTATTGGAGAAGGAGGAAGCCGTTGGGTAAATGGTGCCGCTATGGAAAACAAAGGATGGGAATTCTCTTTAGCTTATCACGACGAAACTTCATTTGGTTTAAAATATGATGTTTCGGCAAATTTATCTGCCAATAGAAATAAAATCACAAAACTACCTGATGAGGTAAAAAACAATTATGGAGGAAATGGTTTGAATGACAATATTTTAGGAAGACCAATTAATTCCATGTATGGATATGTTACCAATGGTTTGTTTAAATCACAGGATGAAGTTGATAATGCTCCGGTTCAGGAAGGAAAAGGCTTAGGACGTATAAGATATGTTGATTTAAATGGTGATGGAGCTATAACAGATAAAGACAGAACCTGGATTGGGAACCCTAATCCCGGATTCCAATACGGATTTAATCTTGGTTTAGGATATAAAAACTTTGATTTGACAACATTTTGGGAAGGAACCGGAAATGTAGATGTAATAAACCGAACAAAATATCAAACTGATTTTTGGAGTGTGGATGATGTAGGGTCTAACAAAGGAACGCGTTTATTAAACGCCTGGTCATTAGACAATCCTAATTCTACTATTCCGGCATTGACTACTATTGACAAAAATGCCGAATCAAGATTTTCTACCTATTATGTTGAAAACGGAAGTTATTTAAAACTACGTGTACTGCAACTAGGATATAGTCTTTCTAAAGATTTTTTGAAAAAAATGAAAATGAACAGCTTTAGATTTTATGTGAGTGGACAAAATTTATTCATTCTGGATGCAAAATCATTCACGGGAGTTGATCCGGAAAATGCCGGATTTGGTTATCCACAACCAACCACTTTTACTGTAGGACTTAATCTCACTTTATAATCTAATTAAAAAAATAGCAAAATGAAAAAAATAGTATATATAGCGAGTTTTATAGCATTATTTATTAGCTCGTCCTGTACCGATTTTTTGGATAATAATCCCAGAGGAGTTTTATCTGAAGATGATGTGGTAACTCCTCAATCAATTGAAGGTTTTATGAACGCAGCTTACGCGCAATTAGGAAATGATCATTATGATTCTCCTTACAGTTTATGGCCTTTCGGAAATGTACGTTCCGATGATGCTTACAAAGGCGGTAGCGGAACCAATGACATACAGGATTTTCACTTTTTTGAAGTGTCTAATAACATTCGTCCGGATTTTGGCGAGTTAGATTCCTTTTGGTACATCAGTTATGTAGGTGTTTCCAGAGTAAATAAAGCTCTGAAAGCTTTAGAATTAATCAACGAAAGTGATTATCCTTTGAAGAAAAGAAGAATTGCCGAAATGCGTTTTCTTCGTGGTCATTTCTATTTCATGCTGAAAATAATGTTCAGAAATGTTCCTTATATTACTGAAGATATTCCGGTTGAAGATTATAAACTAATAGCGAATAATACCCTTTCTAATGAGGCGCTTTGGGAAAAGATTGCTGAAGATTTTGAAGCAGCTGCAGCCGTATTACCGGATACACAATCTCAAGTAGGTAGAGCTACCAAAAAAGCAGCTTATGCTTATTTGGCCAAAACCAGATTGTATCAGGCTTATACACAGGATGAAAAATACAATGTTACCGGAATTAATACACAACATTTGCAACAGGTTTTAGATGCTACCGACAAAGTAATCGGAAAAGCAAGCCTGGAAGGCGATTTTGCTAATAACTTTTTACCGGGATCGTATGAAAACGGACCGGAATCCCTTTTTGCAATCCAATTTTCGGATAATGACGGTACTTTATACGGAAGATTAAACTTTTCTGATGTGCTTTCCACACCTCAGGGATTAGGTTGTTGTGATTTCCATAAACCAAGTCAGAATTTAGTAAATGCTTTTAAAACAGGAGCTAATGGTTTACCTGAATTTGATACATTCAATAATCAAGATTTTGATTATAAAAATATAGGTGCAAATACAGTAGATCCAAGATTATACCATACAGTAGCTATGCCGGGACTGCCATATAAATACGATCCTGAATATTTATATGTTGAAGCATGGGTTCGTAATCCGGGTACTTATGGTTATTATGCCTCGCTAAAAGAAAATGTGGCTCCTAGTTGTAGTTGTGTGGTAAATATTGATCCTTTTTACGGAAATTCAAAAAACAGAATTCAAATTAGATATGCAGATGTTCTTTTGTTCCGAGCTGAAGCATTGATAGAATTAGGACAGCAAGCTGACGCTCTTCCTTTAATTAATGAGGTTCGTAACAGAGCAGCTCAAAGTACCGGCAGATTAACGTATGTTACTAATTTCAAAATAAACCCTTATGTAGATGGTGTAAACTGTAATTGGACTCAGGCTTATGCCAGAAAAGCATTGCGATTTGAAAGAAGATTGGAATTTGCTATGGAAGGAAGCCGCTTTTTTGATTTAGTACGCTGGGGAGTTACTAAGGATGTGATGAATACTTTTTATGATGGCGAAAAATCAAAACGAAGTTATTATAACGATGCGCATTTTGATGCTGAAAAAGAAGAATATTGTCCTATCCCATTAGCTCAGATTAACTTTAGTCAAGGTTTATACAAACAAAACCCAGGTTATTAATTTAAATATTCAGAAAAGATGAAAATAACACTAAATAAAATTGGATATCTCTTGACAGTATTTTTAATAATGCTGTTAAGTCTAACTTCTTGCGAAGATAATTTTGTCGATAACGGATTAGATATTGATAATCCTTCAAATGTTGCTTCTTTAACAGTTAATGGCGTTGAAGCAACGATAAGTCAGAATACAGGAGAAATTAATTTGGTAATGCCTTATGGTTCAGATGTAACTTCTGTAATCCCGGAAGTGGTTTTAGAAGAAGGTGCAACTGCCAATATTGATTTTTCAGAGGCGATGGATTTTAGAAATACCATCAAATTTAGAGTTGTAAATGGTAATCTTTTTAAAGATTACACAATAAAAACTACCATATTAAGCCCAATTAAAACTTTTACAATTAACAATCTAGCGGCGGTTATCAATGATGTAGCTAAAACAATTACACTTACTTTACCGGAAGGAACTAATTTAACTAATTTAAAACCTGTTATTGAAACGACTACAGGGGTTGGTATTTCTCCAACTTCAGGAGCAACAATTGATTTTTCTAATCCGGTTAACTTTGTTATTACTGCTAAAGGCAAAAGCGTTAATTATACAGCTCATGTAGGTGTACCGGTACAAGGTTTAGTAGTCGCATTTTTAGGAACAGCTTCAACAAGAGCCGCTTTGACTAATATGGACGAAATAACAGCAGCCAATTGGCTTTTTGATACTTTTGGCGGAGCCCGATATATTTCTTTTGATGATATTGTAAATGGCGCTTCATTAGCAGGCATTGATGTGATTTGGTGGCATTTTGACTCAGCTACAAATTTGCCTACAGTTGCTTATAAACCGGCAGTTACACAAGCCTTACAAACATTCCGATCTAATGGAGGTAATTTATTATTAACTTCATTTGCTTCACAATATGTTGACGCCTTGGGTATTGTACCATCAGGTAAAGGACCAAATAATGTTTTTGGAGATTTCTTACCTGCAGGTTGGGTTGACGGAAATTCATGGGGAATGTCATTTAGAGGTCATGAATCACATCCTATTTTTAATGGTCTTACTACTTATGAAACAGGAAAAGCCTATTTACTTCAAAGTGGCACCTACAGATTAAATCATACTGCCTGGTGGTTTTTACCGGAATGGGGAGGATATGTTAATGGTGCAGGATGGAGAGATCAAACAGGTGGTACAAATTTAGCCAGTGAAGGTTGGGATGATAATTTAAACGGTCGTGTAACAATTGCAGAATGGCCAAATAATAATGCTAATAAAAATGTAGTAGTGATCTCAATGGGTGCTTATGATTGGTATAACGAAGAAAGCAATGGTACTCCAAGTCAGGCAAATGAGTTTATAACTAACATAAAATTATTAACTCAAAACAGTATTCATTATTTAGCATTAAATAACTAAAATAAAAACAGATGAAAATTAAAAACATAATTTTGGGCTCATCAATATTCTTTTCGCTGCTCTCATGCAGTCAAAATGAAGATACTTACATTGGTGGTTCCATTTCAGGAGGCGAATCCTCAATAACCAGTATTTATCCAATTCCTCCATCCCAATGGATGGGGGGAAAGGATCCCTATTACAGTGCCGGATATACCGGAGATATTATGCCTTTTTTTGATAATGGAAAATTCCATATTTATTTCCTGCATGATGCCCAAAACAAGCCTGCCGGAAAAGGATTTCATGATATTCATGAATACCAAACTACTGATTTGGCACATTTTAACTATAATGGACAAATGATTCCTTATGGAACAACTAATGAAGCCGATTTTGGAATAGGAACAGGTTCGGTTGTTAAAGTAGAAAACGTGTATTATTTTTATTATACAGGTCATAATGGAATTGCAGCCTTTTTAGAATCTAATCCAAGAGAAAGTGTTTTGTGTGCTACAAGTACAGATTTAAAAAATTGGACTAAAGTGCCTTCATTTAAAATAACTGCACCTGCAGGATATTATAATTATGATTTTAGAGATCCACATGTGTTTTATAATGAAGAATTGAATAAGTATTCAATGTTAGTAAGTACTCAAACAGAACCGGGAAGAAAAGCGGTATTATTACATTATACAAGTACTAATCCTGCTTCAGGGAATTGGACTGTTCAGGCTCCAATTTACACAACAACTTCACAAGAAAATTATTTGATGATGGAATGTGCAGATGTTTTTAAAATGGGTAATTATTGGTATTTGTTTTTTTCCGAAAACTGGAGTGGAAGCAAAGGAACGCATTACAGAATGGCAACAACACTTAATGGCCCTTGGATAACTCCGCAAAATGACCGAATTGATGGTGAATATTTTTATGCAGGAAAAACGGCTTCCGATGGAAATAAAAGATATGTCTTTGGTTGGAATGCCAGAAAAACACCTGAAACTGATTTAGGAAATAAAGATTGGGCAGGGAATATGGTTATTCATCAATTGGTTCAAAATTCGGATGGAACATTAGGAACGCAAGCGCCAAATACTGTACAAAACTTATTTGTTAAGAATGCTAATATAGCAGTCAATGCATCATCAGAAGGAGTAAGTAGTAATAACGGTACTTATGTTTTATCGGGGGCAACCAATAAAGCAATGGTGACTTTTAATCCTATTGGTAAAAGAGCTAAAATAAGTGCCGAAGTAACATTAACAAGTTCAAGTGGAATTTCAGGATTTGTTTTTCATACTAATAGTACGGGAAGTTATTATAAAACGGTTTTAGACGTTGTTCATGATGCAATTATCGGATACAATTCTGCATCACAAGAAACAACAAGAATCCCTTTTGATTTGCAAACTAATACGAAATATAATGTTGAAATAATTACAGAAGGAAGTGTCGTTGTAGTTTATATCAACGGAAAAGTAGCCTTAACTAATCGTATTTATGGAAGAGAAAAGTATAATTGGGGAATTTTAGCTGAAGGACAAAATTGTACTGTTTCACAACTTCAGGTCATGCAACCTGAATAAAAAATTATAAAAAAGATTAAAATGAATGATGAAAAGAAATTAAAGGTTGTAGCTTTTGGCGAAGTACTTTGGGATGTTTTTGGAAATGAGAAAAAAATAGGAGGAGCTCCTTTGAATGTTGCTTTACGCTTGAAAACTTTAGACTGTGATGTAGCTATGATTAGTTGTGTTGGAAGTGATAAGGATGGCGACTTAATTATAAATCAAGTTAAAAATCTGGGTCTTGATACTGATGCAATTATTAAATCGGAAGAATTCCCAACCGGATTGGTAAATGTGACATTAAATGAGCGTGGTTCCGCAAGCTATGAGATTGCTTATCCATCGGCCTGGGATAAAATTGTTTTAACTGATTTAGCCAGAAATTTAGTTTCCCAAGCTGATGTGTTAATTTATGGAAGTTTAATCTGTAGAGATCAGGTTTCCAGACAAGCCCTGAATGAATTATTGCAAATGCAGTTATATAAAGTATTTGATGTGAATTTAAGAAAACCGCATTATACTTATGATGTACTTGAAGAGTTAATGTATTCGGCTAATTTTATCAAATTTAATGATGAAGAATTGTTAGAAATAGCCATGGCAATGAATTCTCCTTTTAAAGGTTTAGAAGAAAATATCCATTTTATAGCCGAGAAAACTAAAACCAATGCCATGTGTGTTACCAGAGGAAAACACGGTGCTTTATTGTTGTGGGAAGGGGAACTTTATGAAAATGGAGGTTATCCTGTTGAAGTTTCAGATACAGTAGGTGCAGGAGATTCTTTTTTGGCAACATTAATTGCTTCTTTATTAACAGACAGTTTGCCTCAAATGGCTATTGATTTCTCTTGTGCTGTTGGAGCTTTAGTAGCAGCTGCTCCGGGGGCTAATCCGGCTATTTCATTTTCAGCAATAGAAAAATTAATGTCAAATATAAAAGTATAATTTGTTATTCAAGAGCCCGTGTTTACGGGCTCTTATCTTTTATATTTTCTGTCCTTCATGAGTTGTTTAAAAGTAGCTTTAAACAATAGAGTATTCTTTCAGAAATTTATTCTGAAAAAAATAACAGCTCTTTATTCTAATAAAAAACTTCCCCAAAAAGTATAGTATCCTTTGTTCGTTTACTTTACTATTCTGGATTAGAAGTCTATTCCTTTTGACTCTATGACAATGAGTTTCATATTTGTTATGAAATAAATAGTTATTTGTCGTTTTTCAATTTCATTTTAATTATCTAACCAGTAACCAAAACCAATTAATTATATGAAAATTACTTATTTATTCTCAAAAGTTATCACTTTAGTTGTTATGACTACAGTGTTAAATGGATGTAGTTCCGAATCTTTAAAAGACTCTTCAAAGGATGTTGAAACAGCTTTATTAACAGCAACAGCTTCCTTACTTTCCTGTGACGCTCAGGCGGAACAAACAGATTACAGTATTTACAGAATGGTATCCGACGGCAGTCGTATAGGTGATGTTATGCCTTATTATGATACTGCAACCAGTTCTTTTTATGTTTATTATTTAAAAGACATTTGGAATGATGCAATTAATAAAAGACATCCTTGGTATGGATTTAAAACTACTGATTTTTATTCTTATTCAGAACTTTCATCGGGTGAAATTTTGAGTTGTAATACCGATGGATGTTCTCAAAATTTTGCTCTGGGTACTGGAAATATAATTAAGAGCGGAAGCAAATATTACGCTTTTTATACCGGACATAATCCAAATTATCCCTCTTCTTGTGTTACTAAAAAAGAAGGAATTATGTTGGCAACTTCAACAAAACTAAATACTAATTTTACTTATAATACTTCTTTTACTACCATTTATCCTCCTGTTGGTCAGGGTTTTGATGAAAACGATAATTTTAGAGATCCTTATGTTTTATGGGATACTACTTCATCACAATATATTATGCTTGTGTCGGCAAGAAAGAATGTTAGTGGAATATGGAAAGGTATAATTGTTAAATATACATCAACTAATTTGCTTAATTGGAGCTATCAAGGGGTACTATATGATGGGGGAACACAAAATTTCTTTATGATGGAAACTCCTGAAATATTTAAAATGGGAAGTACTTATTATCTTATTTTTTCAGATATAGACAGCAAATATTTATATTATAGAAAAAGTAGCTCTATAAACGGACCATGGAGTATGCCATCGGGTGCAGACCGATTTGATGGGAAAGGGTTTTATGCAGGAAAGACGGCAACAAATGGTATTGACAGATATATTTTTGCCTGGACAAATATTTTAACTGGCAATACTGATGCAGGTTCATGGAGTTGGGGCGGAAATTTAGCTGTACATAAATTGTATCAAAAAAGTAACGGAGATTTGGCTGTAGCGATACCGCATACCTTAAAAAACAAGATGGAAACTACAAATTATACTCCGGTTCAAAATAGTCAATGGGGTAATGTAACACCGCTTTCAGGAGGTTTGTCCTATCAATTGAGCAGTAGTGTTGATTTTGATGTAACTAACATCATTTATGAACCGATTAACTTAGCTAATTATAAAATAAGCACAAGTGTATCATTTAGCAATTGTAATAAAGATTTTGGTTTTATGATTGGAGCATGTGACGGTTATGAAAATTTTTATAGTTTGAGGTTTGTTCCTTCGCAAAATAGATTTAGTCTGGACAAAACAGTGCGTTCTCAATTAACTACTAATACAGTTGCGTACAATGACGTATCATATACTTTTACTCCAAATACTTTATATGATATTCAGATTATGATAGAAAATTCTATGCTTGTGGTATATATTAATAATGAAGTTGCTCTTTCCAATAGGGTTTATAAAGTTTCAAATACCAATTGGGGAATCTTCTCGGATAATAGTACAGTTTCTTTTTATGATATTAAAGTGACTAAACCCTGAGTATTAAAAAGAAAATCTTCTTGTTAGTACTCAATTTTTTTTTAAGACATAAAAAATGCCAAACTGTAAAGTTTGGCATTTTTAGTTTGTGACCTCGACTGGATTCAAACCAGTAACCTTCTGAGCCGTAATCAGATGCGCTATTCAGTTGCGCCACGAGGCCTTTTGCAGTAGCTTTGTAAAGCGTGATTGCGGGTGCAAATATAGGGATAAATGTGTAACTTGCAAGCATAAATTTCAATAAATACTAAAAAAAATGAAGTTAGAAAATTATATCCGTGATATTCAGGGTTTTCCAAAAGAAGGAATTTTATTTAAAGATATTACCCCTTTGTTAAATGATGCCAAAGCAACTCAGGAATGTCTGGAAATTTTGGTAAAATCATTAAACGGACATAAAATTAATAAGGTCGTAGGAGCGGAAAGCCGAGGTTTTTTGTTTGGAATTTTACTGGCTCAGGAATTAAATGCCGGTTTTGTACCAGTACGAAAACCTAATAAATTGCCTTATGAAACCATTTCAGCTTCCTATGATTTAGAATACGGGACTGACATCTTAGAGATTCATAAAGATGCTATTCAAAAAGGAGATAAGGTTTTGATTCACGACGATGTGCTGGCAACAGGAGGAACGGCAAAAGCGGTTTGTGAATTGGTAGAAAAATTAGGAGGTGAAATTGTGCAATTGAATTTCCTGATGGAGCTGACTTTTCTTAACGGTCGTGAGAAATTAAATGGCTACAAAATTTTTGCTGCTTTAACCTATTAATCCAGTGCTCTCGAAGTAACATAATAACGGTACCCAATATTACTAATTGCCATTTCTTGGCTTTAGCCAAATCCAGGCCTTGCTTGCTGAAACTAGGTAAAACGAGTTTATTGATTTTGGCTAAAATTTTGAACATTTTTTTCTTTTAAAGATACTAAAAAGACGGTCTTGGAGAGAGACCGTCTTTTTAGATCATTTATTTTAATAGTAGTTTTAATTATTTTCCTTTTAAAGGGGAGAAGTTTCAACTACTAGAACTCCATTTCGGGATTTTTCCCCATAGGTAGCTAAGGTGATTTTTTTGGTTTCATCGGTGGATTCTTCAAATATATTAGCGTTAATAATTTTGATATTCCTATTTTTAATTTTTAATAAGCTTTTAAGGTTACTCTCTTTTCCATCAATTATGACTAAGGCTTTTCTAAAAGTTTTAATAAAATCTATTGGAGCAGAATTTTTGTCCTCGTCATTTATTTTTGTTGAAGTCTTACTGTTGTCATTTTGTTCAGAAATAATAGTTGGTTTTGGTGTGTCTGACGTTTTCGTTGTAATTATTACTTTCTTTTCAAAAGAATTTGTTTCGATTTTGTCAATGTTGTTTATGTCTAGTTTACTATATACAAAAGCAGTCGATTTTTTACCATCAATATAATATTCTTTAAGGTAGGATTTAATCGGTTCTTTACTTTTTGTTGTTATTCTAACTGTCTTTTTGTTTTTTGACTTATTACTGTTTTTATTTGTCTTTTCAGTTTTTTTATCACTCCCCATTAATTTAATTTCTTCACTAAATGGAGAAATATTATTTTCAGTTGTGATTTCAAAAGCACCTTTTTTTCCTAAAGTTCCATACTTCGCAATTGCTTGTTCTATGTTTAATTGTTTTATTGATGTTATAAGGTCTATATAAAGATCTCTTGGGTCTCTAAATGTTGGTTTTCCATTTACGACAATAAGTTCATCTCTAAATTCAATTTTTCTATTGAATATTTTGTCTTTTTCAGCATCTTTACCTGGGTCAATGGTTAATTTTAATCTCCCTGTTTTTGTGTTTATTTTATCTTGTTTTTTTTGTTTTTGAACTTCTTTCTCCTGTGCAACTACTTCAATTTGAAATAAAAACACAAAGGCAATTAGTACCGGAAATACGGTGATGTACTTCCAAGAATTCCATTTGTCGGATTGGTTTTTGTTCAACATAATAATTCTTTTTTTGATTAAGGATTGATAGAAATGATTGGTAATGGCTACACAATTGTCTTGTGTGGTTATTTTTAAAAGAGTTAATTGATAGGCTTTTTTGTCGGCGATGTTTTTGGAAGCTTCACTGTCGGCTATAAACTCCAAGTTTTGAATGATTGCTTTTTTATACAACCAAATCAACGGATTGAACCAAAAAGCAATACAAAACAATCGCGCGACTAATACATCTACACTGTGATGCTGACTGCTGTGGACTTTTTCATGTTCCAATATATTTTCTAATTCTATTGACGTATACAAAGAGGAATTATAAACAATAGCTTTAAAAAAGGAAAAAGGTGCAATGTTTACATTTATATCAATTAGTTTAAAATTTCCTTGCTGTTTGCTATTTTGACCTTTAAATACTTTGGATAAACTATAAAAATCAAAGAAGAGTTTGAGCAGAAAAATTACTGTTCCTATTAGATAAACGTAAGTAGCGATTAAGTACCAATCGATTTGGGGTTCCGGATTAATAGTCATAGTCGTTACCGGAATAGTAGACCAATCCAAGGAATCCGTTGTGGGTTCTACCCAAATTATTTTAGTGATAAAGTAAAGTGGCAGTAATGCTGAGGTGAATAATCCCGAAAGTAAAAACCATCTGTTGGCGGTAAAGAATGTTTCTTTGCGCAGTAATAGCATATAGGCCAGGAAAAACAATCCAATTAAGCCACTTGCTTTGATGAAGTAAAGGAATAAATTTTCCATAGTTATTCTTTTTTCTCAATCATGGCTAAAATTTCTCGTAATTCTTCGGCAGATATTTTTTCTTCTTTGGCAAAAAAGGAAACCATATTTTTATAAGAATTATCAAAATAGTTTTCAATGGCAGTATTCATGAATTTTTTTCGATAATCTTCCATTTTTACAATTGGAAAATATTGATGCGTTTTCCCGAAAGCATTATAGGAAACATATCCTTTTTCTTCCAGATTTCTAATAATGGTCGAAAGGGTGTTGTAATGCGGTTTTTCATCTGCCATTTCGGCCATGACTTCTTTTACAAAAGCTTTTTCCAGCTTCCATAAAATTTGCATGATTTCTTCTTCTTTGTTGGTTAACTTTTCCATAGTTGTTTAATTTGAATACAAGTATATAACTATTTTTTTAGTTTCAAAACTATTTTTATAGTTATTTAACTAAAATTTTAGTTTTTATAGTTTTAAGCTGTAATTTTATGAAGATTAGTCGTTGTGGCTTTGCAACTTTTAAGCTATTTTTGCATAAAATTTTGAAGATGAGGTATATTCTATTGTTTAGTATTTTGTTCCAAAGTGTTTTTGGCTATAGCCAGGAAAAATTTGATTTGGCTGCAGCTAAAAAATACCAGCAGGAATTAAATAAAGAATATGCTAATCGTGATACGAGTCCATTAGAAGAAGCTGATTTTAGCCATTTCAAAGGTTTGGATTTTTATCCTGTAAGTAAAAAATATTTTGTAGTTGCCAAGTTAGTGCGTACGCCAAAAGAAAAAGCTTTCAAGATGAAAACATCAACTGACAGAACACCAATATATAAGAAGTACGGTGAAGTACATTTTGAAATGGATGGAAAAATGCACAAATTGAATGTGTATCAAAGTTTGGAACTCATTGTAAATCCAAAATATAAGAACGATTTGTTTTTGCCTTTTTTTGATGCAACTTCGGGTAAAGAAAGTTACATTGGCGGGAAATATATCGATTTAAAGATTCCAAAAGGCAATACAATTGCAATTGATTTTAATACTTCGTACAATCCGTATTGTGCTTACAGTTACCGTTATTCCTGTCCTAAAGTTCCTTTGGAAAACGATTTAAAAGTGGCAATTCGTGCGGGGGTTAAAAAATTTCATGACTAATGCAGTACTTCAATTTACATACCCATCAATTTACTAATGATGCTGAGATTCTGGAATTAGTCAATCAATATCCACAGGAGTTTGACCAGACAATGCCGCATTATTCCATTGGGATTCATCCATTGTTTATCGATGAAAATCGACTGCTAAGTGATTTTGAAATTTTACAACAAAAAGCGGGCTTGCCGGAATGTCTGGCTATTGGCGAATGTGGTTTGGACAAACGCAGTGAGACTGCTTTTGAGATTCAATTGGAAGTTTTAGAAAGACAATTACTATTGGCCGAAAAATTTCAAAAACCTGTTGTGATACATTGTGTTCATGCTTTTCAGGAATTGGAAGAAATGAAAAAACGTTTGAAACTGACAACTCCTGTCATTATTCATGGATTTTCTAAAAAAGAGCAGTTGGCAAAAGAACTTCTCAATAATGGATTTTATCTTTCTTTTGGGAGATATTTATTGATAAATCCCGAATTAGAATCGGTTTTTAATAGTGTGCCGGAAAATCGATTTTTTCTGGAAACCGATACTTCCGACTATACTATTGAAGAAGTGTACGCTTTGGCTGCAAAATATAAAAAGATAACAGTGGAAGAATTACAGCAGATTATTTCCAATAATTTTGATGCTGTTTTTACAAATAAACAAATTACCAAATAAACAAATACACTTTAAATTATGGCAGAGTGGACCGAAAGAGCGGAGCTTTTATTCAAAAAAGAAGGATTAAATAAATTACAGAATGCCAATGTAATGGTAGTAGGATTAGGTGGTGTAGGATCATTTGCAGCCGAATTTTTAGCCCGCGCAGGAGTGGGAAATATGATTATTGTGGATGGAGATGTGGTGGATATTACCAATATAAACCGACAATTGCCGGCTTTGCATTCGACAGTTGGGGAACCAAAAGTAACGATTGTAGGTGATCGTTTGATGGATATCAATCCGGAATTGAATTTAACCAGAGTGAAAGAATTTCTTTCTCCGGAACGTGCTTTCGAATTGGTTTCTGAGGATATGGATTATGTTTTGGATTGTATTGATAGTATTACTCCAAAATTGAATTTGATTGTTGGAGCGAAGAAAAAGAAGGTGAAAATCATTTCTAATATGGGGGCCGGTGGGAAAATGCAGGCCGGAAAAGTTACTGTAAAAGACATTAGTAAAACCGATGTTTGTCCCTTGGCCAAAGTAGTTCGTAAGCGTTTGCGTAAAATGGGCGTTAAAAAAGGAGTAAAAGCTGTTTTTTCTATGGAAAAACCGGATGAAACCAGTGTAAAAATGACAGACGGAACTAACTTTAAAAAATCTTTTTACGGAACAAACAGTTATATGCCGGCCTTATTTGGTTTACATGCAGCCGAAACAGTAATTCGTGATCTTTTGAAAAAGGAATAATAAGGAAAGAAGAAAGAGATTAAAATCAAATTCCTTTATATTTTAGAACTGTCAACTGTCAACTGTCAACTTTCAACTTTCAACAAAAACAAGAAACTAAAAACAAAACAATGATACAAACTGTAATTTTTGACATGGACGGCGTAATTGTCGATACTGAACCTGTACACCGTTATGCTTATTACAAACAATTCAAAGAATTAAATATCGAAGTAAGTGAAGAATTATATACTTCTTTTACAGGAAATTCGACTCGAAATATTTTCCAAAAACTAAAAGATATCTTCCAGTTAGAACAGGATGTAGAAGATTTGATTCTGAGAAAACGCAGCATTTTTAATGATGCTTTTGATACTAAAAAAGATTTAGAATTATTAGCTGGTGTTCGCAGTTTAATTGAAGATTTACATCAAAATGGAGTGCAGTTAATTTTGGCTTCTTCAGCTTCAAAAGTAACTATCGAGCGTATTTTTAATCGTTTTGATTTGCATCAATATTTTACACATAAGGTAAGTGGTGAGGATTTTCCAAAATCAAAACCACATCCGGCCATTTTTGAACATGCTGCGAGTTTATCGATTGCTCCTAAGGAAAATTGTATTATTATTGAAGATAGTACTAACGGAATTGTTGCGGGAAAAGCGGCAGGAATTTTGTGTATAGGCTATAATAGTGAGCATTCTAAGAATCAGGATTTATCATTGGCGGATTATGTTGTAAATCACTTTGATGAGCTGGATTATAGCAGAGTTAAAGAAATGGATTCTAAATTATGCAATAATTAACAGCTGTCGTAAAACAGATATTGTAAATTTGATTTTTAAAACATTACAGAATTATGAAAAGAGTATTGATTGTATTATTTCTTGTGGTTTCTTATTTTAGTGTTACAGCTCAGGTAAGAATTCCTGAAACAAGTCCGAATGCTGTTGTTAAACAGGTAGTTGGTCTAACTGATGTAGAAATTGTGTATTCCAGACCATCGGCAAGAGGAAGATCGGTTTTAGGGAATTTGGTTCCTTTTGGTCAGCTATGGCGTACCGGAGCTAATGAAAATTCGACGATCTCTTTTAGTGATGATGTAGTGATTAATGGAAAAACGTTGAAAAAAGGGAAATATGCTTTATTTACCGTTCCCAATGTTCAGAGTTGGGATATTATTTTTTATACCGCAATTGACAATTGGGGAACACCTAAGGATTTTGATGAGGCAAAAGTAGCTTTGAAGGCAACGGTTAATGATGAAGCTTTGACAAAACCGGTAGAAACTTTTACTTTAGCGATTAATAATTTGACGACTAATTCGGCAACTTTAGATATTTCCTGGGAGAACTCTTATGTGTCATTGAAATTTGAAGTACCTACTAATAAACTGGCAATTGCAAGTATTGATAAAACCCTTGCAGGACCAACACCTGAAGAATATTATACAGCAGCTCAATATTATTACCAGTCTAACGGAGATATTGCAAAAGGAAGATCTTATATTGATAAGGCGATTGAATTGTCTAAATCGGTTCCGTTTTATTATCTAAGATTAAAATCATTGATTCAGGCAAAACAGGGAGATAAAAAAGGAGCTATAGAAACAGCTAAATGGTCTATGTCGGCTTCGGAAGCTGCCGGAAACAAAGAATACATTGAAATGAACAAAGCCAGTATAGAGGAATGGAGTAGATAAAATATTTCGTTTTTTATAAAAATCCCATTCGGACCAGATTGTGCGAATGGGATTTTTGTTTTTAATTTATTCTTCAATTTTCGTCGTTTTAAAAATACTTAATTGCAATAAAGAAGAAAGCACAATTGTCATCATGGCACCTATGAAATTAAGCCATAAATAGCCCAGTTTTTCTTCGCCACTCGGATAGATAAAAATGGCAAAATAATAAATGACAAAGATGGTCAACTGGCTAATAAAAGCACTGTAAAAAATAGCTTTGGCTTTGACAAAATCAAAATAAAAACCAACCAGAAAAATGCCTAATACTGTCCCGTAGAAGATAGAACCAACAATGTTTACTAACTGAATTAGGTTTTCAAACAAAGTCCCAATACAGGCGAAAAGAATGGCTACCACTCCCCAAAAGAACGTAAAAAATTTAGTAGCATTCAGATAATGCGTTTCGGTTTTCGGTTCTTTTAAATTTCGTTTGTAAATATCAATAGCGGTGGTGGAAGCTAAAGCATTTAGTCCCGAAGCAGTAGAAGACATAGCCGCCGAAATGATTACTGCCAGTAATAAACCTATTAAACCTTTGGGTAAATAATGCAGGATAAAATGAAAGAAAACATAATCTTTATCATTGGTTTCACTGCCCTTATCGGCTTTATGGATAATTTCTTTAGCTCTGTCTCTTAAATCTTTTTCTTTGGTTGAAATGGCAACTAATTCTTTTCTTAAAATAGGATTGTCATAATCCTGGTTTAATTGGTCGATGTACAAAAGATTAATTACTTTTTTGTCTTCAGAAAGGGTGTCCAGTTTTTTTTCTAAAGAATGGTATTCGTTCTTAAATTTTGATTTTTCAATGAGGGCTTTGTTGTTGGGATTAAAATTTAAAGGTACCGGGTTGAATTGGAAAAAGACAAAAACCATCGCGCCAGTCAGTAAGATAAAGAACTGCATAGGCACTTTTAAGAGCCCGTTCATGATTAATCCCATTTGGCTTTCCCTAACCGATTTTCCGGATAAATAACGTCCTACCTGAGATTGGTCGGTGCCAAAATAAGCCAGAGCCAGGAAGAAACCTCCTGTAATTCCGCTCCAGAAAGTATATTTTTCCTCAGGGTCAGTAGAAAAATCTACAATGTTCATTTTTCCATTAGCTCCGGCAATATGCAAAGCATTGCTGAAAGTCATATCATTGGGTAAAAAATGAAGAATGAGAAAAAAGGTGATAAACATACCCGACATAATCACAAACATCTGTTGTTTTTGGGTCACATTAACTGCTTTAGTCCCGCCGGAAACGGTATAAATAATTACCAAAATCCCTATTACAATATTCATGTACGTAAGATTCCAGCCTAATAATGCCGATAAAATAATCGCAGGCGCATAGATGGTTAATCCTGTTCCAAGTCCTCTTTGCAATAAAAAAAGGATAGCTGCTAAGGAACGTGTTTTTAAATCAAAACGTTTTTCCAGATATTCATAGGCAGTAAAAACTTTGAATTTATGATAGATAGGAATAAATGTCAAACAAATGACAATCATAGCTATGGGTAATCCAAAATAAAACTGAACAAATCCCATTCCGTCATGATAAGCCTGGCCGGGAGTGGAAAGAAAGGTAATCGCACTGGCCTGAGTAGCCATTACCGAAAGCCCCACCATATGCCAGGGAGTTTCATTACTGCCCAGAATGAATTCTTCTACGTTTTTACTTCCTTTTGTTTTCCAGGCTCCATAAATTACTATGAATAGCAAGGTAATTATAAGTACAATCCAGTCAAATAATTGCATGGTTTAAGAGTATAATTTCATTATTAGATAAAAAAACAAGACATAAGCTACATTGGCAACCAGTACCCAGGTGTAATCCGGTTTCCACTTTTTTTCTTTTTTTGAGTCCATTGTAAGTGTTTTTTATTTTTGTGTTTCCTCAGTTTCAGGAGTTTTTAATGCAATCATATTGGCAATTAACCGATAGGCTCCTGAAACACCTTCTGGTAATTCTCTAAATAAACTTAAGCCGGTATAGATATATTGTCCTTTTCCGTAGGTAGCAACTAATAGAGCACCTTTTTTAGCACTTTCTCCTTTGTCGTGAGAAGAAAGTATAGGCGTAAAGGCAGCGTCAAATTCATTAGGATAATACAAGCCTTGTTCCTGTGTCCAGCCTTTGAAATCTTTTGATGTAATCGGGTTAGGATAATTTAAAACAGGATGATTTGGTGCTAAAAATTCAACATTGGCGTTTTCGTCGGTAACTCTGTCGTTAGAAAGGCTTAAAGGATAGGGAGCAATATTAGCAGGAATCGTTTTATCCGGAGTGTTGTACTGTACAATCAGTGTTTTTCCTCTTTTAACGAATTCCAATAATAAATGTTGTCTCGTTTTTAAAAAGGGAAGGGTATTGTAAGCACGAATTCCGGTGATGATTACATCAAAATTATTCAAATAACGCGAATTGATTTCTTCGGGAGTGATTAATGTTACCTTGTATCCCATTTGGCTCAAACATTCAGGGACATTATCTCCTGCACCCATGATATAGCCAATTCTTTCATTAGTAGTTTTTAAATCCAGTTTTTTAAATTTTGCTTCTGACGGAAGCAATACCTGCTGTTTACTGATGTGCTCGTAATTGATAATAATTTGTTCTTTTTCATATTTTTTATCATTAAGTGTAACCACACTTTTTACGGTAGTTTCCGAAGCTTCTTTAGGAGGAGTTACCTCAAAATAAACTGTTTTTTCGTTGTCTTTTTTGTCCAGGCTAAAAGGAATATGATCCGGAAAAACATTCCAGTCATTGTTAAGTTCCAATCGGATTTCTCCTTTAAGGTTGTCTTTTCCGGCTTTTACCAATACTGCCATTTTTTTGGTATTTCCGTCATTAAAAAAAGAAATTTTGTCTATGATTCTCGAACTTACTTCGGGAACCACATCAAGATAATTGTACATTTCTCCTTTAACTTTATCATTAAATTTATAGACTACTGCACGTTCAAAAGGAATGGTCAGACCGTTGATTGTAATGTTGAATTCCAGTTTAATATCTCTGATGATATCAGCAATTCCAATGTTTTTTTGATCACTAACCTGATACATGCCTGTAGTTGGTTTTTCTTTTAACCAATTAGGTTGGCTATATCCTATGTTTTCGGCTAATTGAATAGGAACTGTTAGATTTTGTGGGTTGTTGTTATCTAAAGGTTTGTTGATATCGGTATTATTTTTATCAGGAAAGCTGGTGATGCTTTTTAATTCCATTGGAATAGTACTTCTGTTAATCGCTTCAATTTTGATTTTTACAGTACTTCCGGGAGTCGCCTGATCTTCTGAGGCCACGGCTTCGAGATACAATCCGGCACAGCTGGCAATGATATTTTTAATTTCGTTTAATTTAATTGGTTTCCAATGATTTTCATCAAGACTTTCAATCATTTGGTAAGCCTTGATTAAAGCAGGAATGGAAGCAGAAGGATTTGAAAAATCAAATCGTTCCTGTATATTGTTGATTAATCTCCCGATAGTTCTTCCTCCTTTTACACGATTCCAGCTAGTGTCTATTCCGTCAAAAATATTGGTTTTGTCTTTTAATTCTTCACCATTAATCAGTTCTAAATATTCGCTGTCTTTACCGCGACTTCCCGTGCTGCCAAAACCTTGTGATTTATGAGCACTTCTGCTCAAGGCTGCAATTTCCTGATTGGATTGTCCTAATGCCGGATAGTAAGCACCTGTTTCTAAAGTGACAAAATTGGTCTTATCAGCAGCATCAAATTTTTCCTGACTGCCATAAAACCAAACCGAAGGATTAAAGAAAACACGTTTGGCTTGCCAGGGACTGTACCATTGCAATTGTTCCGGAAAACGTTCCGGATTATTGGATAAACCAAATGCTTCTACACTCAAAATAGCCGAAGCGGTATGGTGACCATGGGTTGTTCCTGGTGAACGATGGTCAAAACGATTGATAATCACATCAGGTTGAAATTTTCGGATAGTCCAGATTACATCAGCCAGTACTTTTTCTTTGTCCCAAATTTCAAATGTCTCGTTGGGATTTTTAGAAAAACCAAAATCATTAGCACGGCTAAAAAACTGTTCTCCGCCGTCAATTTTTCGGGCTTCTATTAATTCCTGGGTACGTATTACACCTAATAATTCTCTTAATTCAGGACCAATTAAATTTTGTCCGCCATCACCACGAGTCAAGGAAAGATAGGCCGTTCTTGCTTTTTTTTCATTCGAAAAATAAGAAATCAAGCGGGTGTTTTCATCATCAGGATGAGCAGCAATATAAAGCACACTCCCGAGGAAATTTAATTTCTGAATTTGATTGTAAATTTCAACAGCATCAGGCTTTTTTGGTTTTTGAGCATGGCTGAGTTGAAATAAAAAGAAGAATGTAAAAATAAAAACGGCTCTGTTTTTAAGCATTTGGTTGTAATTTTTTGGCAATAGATTCAAATGTAATAATTATTTTTCGGAATAAAATGATTCTCATTTGCTTCATAAAACAACAAAAACTACTCCGAAAAGTAGTTTTGCTGTAATTAATTTTATTTTTTTTTAGATTTTAACCTTGATAACGATTTTTTTAATTTTTCCGTTGCTTATCATGGCCGCATGAACATCTTCCGGAAATAGGATGGTGAATTGTCCCGGATTCAATTCGAAAAACATATCCGGTTTGTCAAAAAAGAAACGAACATCTTTTTCGTCGCTGTAATCACCATTTGGACTCACACATTTTTCTCTTGGTTTCCAGGCATAGGTTTCCGGACCGGCTACACATACCTGAATATCAATGTTTTTATCGTGGCACTCAAAGTGAACCAAACTTTGTTCTTTTGAATTTCCGTTTCCTGAGTTTACGATAATTTTTAAATCATCGCTGTATTGGGTTACTCCGTCAGCCAGATTGGCTAAGTCATTTTCTTTTAAAAATTGAAAAGCTTTTTCGAAAGCAGGGTGCAAACCATAGTATTTAGCAGCATTGTTTAAAGAATCTACAATCATTTTTAAGTTGTTTATTTAGTTTTAATGGTGAATGATTTATTGCATTTGGGTAATAAAAAATAAAAGTACATTTTTAAATTTAATCGCCGAAAGTAAAACCGCATAAAAAAGATTTTTTTAACTACTTCAGGCTGATTCTTTTTTTGTTTTCAATTTCGAACAATCAATTTTGTGTGGATTATCAATAAGAATAAGGAGTAAGACTGCTTTATTGGTTTCCTTTTGTACATTTGTAAGAAGCGCAAAATGTTGTATTTGAAAATGCATTTTATTTCAAAAAACGCGTTACTAATTTAGTTGCCAATGAGAACTACATTCAAAAATATAAGTTTACTTTCTTTATTGATTATTTTTTTGTCCTGTCAATCGCAAATTGTGGTGGTGAAGTCTGCTAATCCGGTTGCTGTGGCAGTGGACGATACTACATTTGTCAATTTGAAATCCTATAGTGTTGATTTTGTTTATGATATGAAATACGCTACCGAAGATAATTTTCTGAAAGCCAAAGTGTACGATTGCGCCGAATGTTATTTGCGTTACAAAACAGTTCAGGCTTTGATAAAGGCCAATGAAACTTTTATGAAAGAAGGTTTGCGTATTAAATTGTATGATTGTTACCGTCCGCTGGATATTCAAAAACGAATGTGGGCTATTGTTCCTAATCCGGAATATGTTGCTGATCCTGCCAAAGGTTCCATTCACAATAGAGGAGGAGCGGTCGATATTACACTTGTAAATAAAAGAGGGAAAGAATTAAAAATGGGGACTCCTTTTGATTTTTTTGGCCCTGAAGCCAGTCATAACTACGAAGATTTATCTCAAAAAGTAAAAGACAATCGGGCGCTGCTTAAAAAGATTATGATAGAAAATGGTTTTAATTCTTTCGATTCCGAATGGTGGCATTACAATTTAAAATCCGGGTTAAAAGATAAATTGTCTAATGAAAAATGGAATTGTGAGTAAGGAGTTTAGTTGCTTTTTACACACCCTTAACCCCTCTCAAGAGGGGAATATAGCCTCGTTTAAAAAAGAATGTTTTAAAATTAAACAATCTTCTTAATCACTCTCAGTTTGTGAGTATGTTTGTTGATTTCGCCGTTGAAAATTCCTAAATGGTCAATACGGTCAATGCGTACTTTTCCACTTGCATGGATAATGTAATTGTTTTCCATGATAATCCCCACATGGATGATGTTGCCTTCTTCGTTATCGAAAAAAGCCAAATCTCCGGGTTCGCTTTCTTCAATAAAACTTAAGGCTTCACCCTGAGTTGCCTGCTGCGAAGCATCTCTTAAAAGTTTGTATCCATTCAATTTATAAACCATTTGGGTAAAACCGGAGCAGTCAATACCAAAAGGTGTTTTCCCTCCCCACAAATAAGGAGCGTTCAGGTACATGTAAGCGGTATTGATAAGGTTTTTTTTGTCTTTTATACCGTTTACTTTTGTTCCTTCAAATTCGTAATTCTGGGTATTGATTTCGTTGTTGTTTAAAAAAGACAGTGAAGCCCCCAGCGGAATAGGAATCAATAAATTGTTAGGTGCTGTAATGTATTCGATTAAATCGGAATTCAGGATAATGGTTTCCTTAGACAATTGGTCATAATTGGCTTCTGAAATCACCTGATATTGTTTGGAATCTACCCAGCCTTCGTAGTCGTCGTATTGTAATTTAATGCGTGACCATTGATTGCGTTTTTCTAAAATTTTGAAATGTTCGCCAAATAAAACTTGGGAAACAATTTCGCTTTTGTCGCTAGGTTCAAATCGAAGGGGGATAATGGCTAAATTACAAATTCCGAACATTAATTCTATTTTTTTAGATTCTTTCAATAACAATTGCTGAAGCACCTCCGCCACCATTACAAATGGCTGCGGCTCCTGTTTTTGCATTATTTTGTTCTAAAACATGCAGCAAACTCACTAAGATTCTCGCACCTGAACAACCTAGTGGATGTCCTAAGGAAACGGCACCTCCATTGACATTTACTTTGGCACTGTCCAATCCCAGGATTTTGATATTGGCTAAACCTACAACGGAAAAAGCTTCGTTGAATTCAAAAAAATCGACATCATTTATTGTTATTCCTGCTTTGTCTAAGGCTTTAGGTAAGGCCTTTGCAGGACTTGTGGTAAACCATTTTGGTTCCTGAGCAGCATCGGCATAGCTTTTTATGTAGGCTAATGGTTTTAGTTGTAATTCGGCTGCTTTTTCTTCACTCATCAGGATTAAGGCTGCGGCTCCATCGTTTATTGTAGAAGCGTTAGCGGCAGTAACGGTTCCGTCTTTGGTGAAAACAGCGTTTAAAGAAGGGATTTTATCTAATTTAACATTAGTGTATTCTTCGTCTTTAGCAATCACTATCGGTTCACCACGACGTTGCGGAACGGCTACCGGCACGACTTCGGCATCAAACTTACC
>JACCDQ011055070.1_pt1 | contig 25686 bp, 26 predicted proteins | sample 7446031 | NCBI WGS metagenome assembly JACCDQ01 (sample SAMN15323442, study PRJNA562643) | freshwater metagenome | isolation source: river surface water | place: USA:Blue River Watershed | collected 2017-08-17 | reverse complement strand
ATAAATCATTTATTATCTAATAATGTAAATTTAATCAAAACGTATATTTGTTTGCTGCGCTTTAAAGCGCAGCGAACAATAACAAAAAAAAAGATAATAACAAATACAATATTATAAATCATATATTTGAATTTAATTAAAACGTAAAAAGAAATTATAAATCATATATTATCTAATAATGTGAATTTAATCAAAAGTATACCTTTTTTAAAATTGATTTTTTTTTATAAATTTATCAAAAGAAGCAGATAATACCAATATCCAAAATGAATCAAACAGGCATCAATAATAAAGACAATATTGAACATATTAAATATATTGAATATATTGAAGCTATTAAACATATTGAACATATTGAAGCTAATAAAAATAATAATGATAATAAAAATAACAATATTGTATTAACGAATAATCAAATGTTAATGCAGCGTATTAAAGAATATGCTGTCATTAAAAGTAAATTAAACACTAAAATGAATTTAAATGAATTCTTTCATGATGTTCGTGCACAATTCTATCCAAATAGAGATATATCATTTATGAATTATTTTCTAGATTTATGTGATCAATCGGGTAAATTTTACGTACAACACGATGATTTATTTGAATATGGTATCATTACAACAAAGAAAAGTAGTGATATACATAGATTATTGGTTACATATTTGAATTTAACAGAAGGTGAAGATTTCTGTTTGCTCCCCTTTAAAGAGGAGCAAACGAAAAGAAAAGGACGCGGTGGAAATAATAAAAAAACATATATGTTAACACCTGAAGCGTTTAAAAATTCTTTATTATCTAGTAGAAATGAAAAGAAATATAGATTATATTATCTATTATTAGAAAACGTATATAAATATTATACTGATTATCAGATTATGTTTGATAAAAATCAATCAGAAAAACAAGCGGAGGAATTTAAAAAAACAATTAATGAAAAAGACAAGACAATTAATGAAAAAGATAGCAGCATTCAAAGTTTAGAAAATAAAATTAATAAACTAATTGATCTAGCTACCGAACAGGGTGTTATATTAAAAGATACTAAATATCAGAATAATAAATTATTATCTGATATTCATGATATGAATAACGAAATTAAAGATGCTAATAATAAACTAGATGATGCTAATAATAAACTAGATGATGCTAATAATGAAATTCAAAATGTAAATAATACATTAACTCGTGCGTTAGATCATTTAGAAGATAAATCATTACATTCTACATTAGATCCAAAAGATAAAAAAAAGATTCATCATTTTCTAATTACAAAAAGAGAAATTATTAAAAATGGAGAATCAAATCAAAAAGTAAAATTCATTACTGGCCAATTAGATTATATTGAAAAAAATATAACCGCTTCTCAGCAAGATAAAAATACGGAAGTAGTTGGTCCATTTTATACCGCTAACGGAATTGATTTAAGAAACAATGCATTTGATGAATTTAAAAATAGAATGAAAACATATAAAATCAATTATAATAAAATTATTCAACGAAATAGAGCAGATAACAAAAAATTAAAAACAAAAATTACTAAACAATTTAAAGATTCAAAATCTTTAACTGAAATTGATGAAATCTATAATTCACATCCGGCTAAAAAAGACGAAGCAACTATTAAAGATTCAGATATTACAGTTAAATATTCTAAAACCGGATTTGAATATATTCAAAATAAATATATTTCATATGATGAAGTATTTAAAATAATTTTAGAAGTAAATGATTTAACACAGACACCACCAAGTGTTTGATAAGATATAATTAAATATCATAATTAATTTTTTTTTCATAATGATATAATATTAATAATGCGAGTTCATTTATCTGATTGTAGAATTATAAATGACGAATTAGAAATAATGCCACTAGGATTAACATATCATATGTATATTGATTATGGGATAGTTAATATATATAATGAAGACTATAGAATGACATTAGAAGAATCAAATGTATTTCTTCATAATCCAAAGTATGGGCGTCGTATGTATTTATTTAAAGACTATATATTCGCAATTCAAAATAATTTAGCACAAATTCGGGGTGAATGTATTTCATTACAATCATTTATTTTAAATGTTCAACGTGGCAGAATTAAATTAATAAATGGTAATGAATACATTAGATTTCAAATAATAAATAATGAAATTATAATTTATTTTGATAATGAGGATGAAGATGAAAATATATTATATACTAATAATAGAGAATATGAACCATTAATATTAGAAAATAATAAATCAGAAATTAAAAATAAAGATATTAAATTATCAGATATTGTTTCTGATTCTGAAAATGTTCATGATAAAATTATTTTAGATTCAATATCTCACATATATAATCAACTTATAGATTATATAGAAACAAATAACATAAGAATTATGAAACTTAAAGATTGTAAATTAGAATTTATAAAACATTTAACCGATATTAATAAATTAGAACAAAATGAAATTAATAAATTTATTTCAATTATAAATCATATAATTAATTCTAATGGGTATTTATATATATTAAATATAACTGAGAGTGGGGTATTTAAATTAGTTTGGACAATAATAAAAGACAATAATGATTTAATCAACATATTTAAATCTAATTTATTAGATATGATAATGTATTCGGATAGTTATGTCACTAATTATTATTGTTTAACTGGTAGAGTTATTAGAATGTTAAATACATTTTCTGGTATTGATACAATTAATTTAAAAAAAGAATCATTAAATAAAAAAATGATACATATTGAAATGATGAATTCTGCAATTGCTATACGAAAAAAATTATATAATCATTTTGGCTTTAATGAATATTTGGTTGAATTAAATTTAAAAGATGAAATAAAACAAAAATTTATTTCTGATTATGTAGATACAGATATATTATCTCATAAAGAATTAAATGATATGATTTCACCTTGGATAAATGAAATATATTAATAATGAATTTATCTTTTATTCATCTTTATTAACATAATTAATATTTTTTTGAATAAATACCGCTTCGTAATTATCATTAATAAGTTTTTGTGTTTCATTTAATAATTCTTCATCAAATATATTAATTGATTTTGCAAATTCTTCTAAAGATAATAATGGAGATACAAGTCCTCTTTTTGGATTAAGAACTAATGCACCGGGATATTTACCTTCGCATTTATCTTCTTCTTTTATTTCTTTTTTGATATTTGAAAAGAATAAATTTGTTTCTAATGATTCGGCTACAATTAGATTTCTAACCTTTAAACCATTTGCTCTATAGAAACAATCAAATATAGATGTAAAAGATAATATTCCTACTTCTCTTCTATCTTGAATAACATTTGCTTTATAAATTAATTTATGTAAACTTAAACAATCCACATAACAATAGTGATTTACTAATCCTAATCCTACATAATCTTTTTTTTTATAATATGTAAATAAATCTGATATCGGCATATCGTCTTTTAATTGTAAATTATTGATTTTCAAATAGAAATTTAATGATGATTTACTTTCTGTCGGATTTAAACACATAAATATAATTCTTACATCAAAAGGAGTATATCCAAATAAATTTATATTTTTCATATGTTTAGATTGTTCTGCTGACATTTTAATATATTCTGATTTAATATAAAACTTTTCAATTGATTCATTTGTTAAAAACTTAGGAGGTATATATTCTAATGACATATATGTAACAATATCTTTTAAGATATTAAATATTTTTGATTTATCAATAATTGAATCATAATCAAAATCTGAACCGTTAAATTCAATTATGAAATCTGGTTGAATTATAGAATTAATATATCCAAATACTAATAATAATATTTTTTCATCGTTACAAATTATAGTAAGATAATCATCATGTTCTTCACAGTCATCAATCATTAATCCAATATTTAATTTTGATAATGGTTCATTTATAAATGAATATACCATTCCGATATTAAATATTGTATCTTCTAATATTTTACCAGAAGGCATTCTAGTAATCTTTAATGGATTATTAATGTCAAAGTCACAACAATATTGTTCTATATCAAAAGCCATACTAATTGATTTATCTTTTGTAATTAAATTAGGATTGATAAATGAAAATAACGATATATCATCATTCTTAAATGCTTTTATATTTTTTATATCTACAACTAAATTATATTTAGCTTTAAAATTTGTATTAGTATCGTGACTATAATTTTCTATAATATTCCAACTAGATAAATTAATTTTAAATTGTCTAGCAATGACTCTATAATAAGAACTTAAATCATCATTATATGTATTTATTTCTAATTTTACTAATAAATGAATAAATTCATTTCTATCTTGTTTCTTATTAAAATATATTCTTATAAATTTTGATTTTTCTTCTTTGAATAATATTAATTTCTTTCCTTCTATCAATTCTAATCTATCAACATCAACATTTCTTCTTAATTTCTTCTTTAAACATTCTGTCGCTAATAAAGATTTTACATTATTTACATTTTCTTCTTTAGTCATAGAATCATTATAATCTATATCTACAAATGGTTTTATATTTGTTATTGTTAATGTTGTTTTTGATCCGCATGGTAGAATACCTGCAAGATATAATTTATATTCTAAAAACGGGGCAGATTCTTTTAAATCGTTTGGCATAAATAACATTTTTGATTTCTTTTTAATTTCAGAATTAATAATATTTATATCATCTTTATTTAATAGAATATCTCTAGATTTAAGAGTAGAATCTAAAATTTTTTTATAATTACTGTTATTTACATATATTTTCTTTCCGTGTAAATCCATGATAGTATAAACTTATATCAACTATATTTATAAATTATAATATGATATTTCAATTTTAAATTTTTAACAAAGTTAAGCACTTCGTGCAACATGCCAACGGCATAGTAAAATTTAAGGATAATTTTAAAACACTATGTATTTACTAAATAACTATTTGATATATTAATATTTTTTTCTTAAAAAATATATTAATCTAATTATATAATATATTAATAATGCCTGAATTAAAAAGAGAAAAGATTCCATTTTATGTAAGCATTGTTTTTGGATTAATTCCATTAATATGGGCGATAATTTATCTTTCAGTTGAATTATCAGACACGTCTAAAGCTAAACTATCTAATAAAGATTTAGCAATGGTTATTATTTTAACTTTAGGTGGCGCTGCATTTATTGGAGGTGCATTTATTATGCCGATTACTCTAGTCATTGGTGAAAATATATTAGCTAAATTAGATAAAAAAAAAGAAGAATAAATAGTTCTTTATATTATTTTTTTTTATAATATAATATAATATAATATTAATTCATTATGCCAGAAGAATATTATTTTTATAAAAAAAATGAAACTGCTCCATTTAGAAAAACTGAATTAAATACGATTATAAAAAATATTTATAAACATACCATTTATATTAGTGAATATAATTCATATGATTTTTCTTTAAATCAAAAAGATAGAGATTTACCATATTCTCAATTGGATAAATTAAATATATTATCAATTAATGAATTTGGATATTTGGTGTATTCTATTATGAACTATACTAGATCAGAAGGACAAGGACGAGGATTTCTATATTTTTATGATGGTTCTATAATATACGAGAATACATTAACTCCGTTACTTGAAAAAATAATTATTCCTTATCTTGATAGATTAATTCTATTTAATTTATCTTGTAATAAACAAAAAGAAAATAATATAACTTTATATTTAAAAAATATTAAAAATTATATTAATAACAATAAATTAGCAAATGTTAGTGATTTCAAAAACGATACTACATTTTCTGATTTTCGTCAAAGATTGAAACAACTTAATAAACAAAAAAATAAAAATACTTTCATTAAATATACAAAAATTTGGGACAATGTTGTTGATCAATTATATAAATTTTATGAAAAATATAATGAATATATGGAATTAGAAGTACCTGAAATTAATAACACAAAGGTTACTGATGTACTAAATTTATTATTACCGTCAAATAAAGAAAAAGTACAAACATTTTTAAATGAATATGATTTATTATATAATGAATTAGTTAAAGAATATAATTTTGAAATAGATAAATACAAAAATAAATTTAATAATTCTTATAAAGCAGTAACTGAATTACAAAATGATTTATCAAATTTATTAAAAACAAATTCTTTAAAAAAGAAATTACAATCATATACTGATAAAAAAGATGATATTGAAAAAAGATTTAAAACTTATAGAGAATATTATAGTTTAGACAAATTATTACCTAATTGTATAAACAATGCAGTTGAATTATTTAATTATAAGTTTAATAATAATGAATATATACCGGATTCACGATATTCATTTTCGTCATATAATTTTATTAATTCATTGCCTTCAGATTTTAGTTCAACATATTCTATATTACGCAGAATAAATGATGTTGTCACTAAATTTATAAATTCTAATAATTTTGGTATATCTAAAATAAATAAAGAATTAGATAATATTGGATATTATAATATTAGTGATTTATTTTCTGAAATAAGAAATAAAGATTGGATAATAAAATATTTATCAAATGGTTCATTGTCAAAAGATAATTTTGTATCTGATAACGAAATAACAAAATATAATGATATTTATAAATCAATAAAAGATTATTTTTACGGATATAGTACAGAATCAAAAGAAACAGCTAGAAAAAAAATATTAGAATTAAAAAACGGAGGCGATATAATTAAAAAAATAAATAGTAAATGTAAATTATATATAATTATAATTATCTTTTTATTAATATTAGCTATTTCAATATCAGTTTTATATATAATTGATAAAATATCTAATTTAATAACAATTCCAGTGGGAGTCCTTTCACTTTTTGGAATTGCTTTATGTAGTTTTATGTTAAATGAACATAAATGTTTGAAACAAAAATTAGAATAATTTACTCTTTATATAATTTTATTTTTTTTTATTGATACTAATATATAAAAAAAATAATTATGGATATTGTACTTGATAATTCTGTAAAGAATTTTATTAAAAACTATGATATTCAAAATGAGAAATATATTACTGGCGATATTGAAAAATTAAAAAAAGATACCGCGTATTATAGTCAATTATTATATACTAGATTTATTCTAAGATTAGAAGATTATCAAAAAAATACAAATACAATTCTTCAATTACTTCCTCAAAATAGAATAGATTATAATAAAAGATGGGATAATGATAGATTTATTATATTTAAATTACAAGCGCGGTTAAATACTTTGGAAGAAAAGAAAAATTATAAAAATATATATGAATATCAAAATGAACTTAAAGCTGTAATAAAAGATATATATTCGTATAATGATAAGTGGAGAAACGAAGATGAATTTAATAATAGTATTCTTGGTATTAAAAATATTATAAATATTCTTCTTGGAAAAGAAAATGATGATTTCTTTACTAAAGAAACAGAATTTAGAGTAGCAAAAGTATTAGATAGAAAAATTACTACTTTATTTTCTAAAACCGATCCTAGTAATATATTATATGATATAATACAAAATTATCATAGTACATATGATGAATTGATATTTATACAAAAAGAATTAATTAAATTATTTAATCTCAATAATGAAAATGGTCTTCCTATTTTTAATGCTATAAGATATAATATAAATATAATCAAAACAGATATTAATTCAATACCAAATCCAATAATTGATATATTAAACTCTGAAATATCAATTATAGAAAAATCTAAACAAAAACATATTAAGAATAAAAAATATATAAATGATTTATTAAATGATTTACTACCATTACAACAAAAAATTGGAAGTGATGAAATTGAAAATAATGAAATTAAAATGAAAACAAAAAAAATGTCAATAGTTATAATTATATTATTAATTATTTTCATGCTTTGTTTATTATTTATAACTGTATATTCTATATTTAATTTCAAAAATGATTTATTACATATTGGATTAACATTAACTAGTTTTATAGCATTAATTGAAACATTAATACTTTTTGGATAATATCAATTATTAGATCTAATATTAAAGATAATAAATTTATAATTATTTTTTTTTATTATAAGTAATATACAATGAACGAAGAATATAAACCATTAGAATATATTTCTTATAATAAAAAATTAGAACATTTAATTCTATCTGATGAAGCTAGAAATAAAAAATTTAAAGATGCGGGTTATAATAGAGATAGAGAAATAGCTTATTTTTACTCTCAAATTGATATTGAAGGTGTAAAATATTTAAAATCATATAAACATGCGTTAAATCGATATGAATACAATAAATACAAATTAATAAGTCTACTAGATAGTAGTGATCGTTTTAATTTTACTTATTATGATGATAGAATTATTAAAATGAAGATTATGAACGAATTAATTAAATATTTAAAAGTTGTTGATTTTTATAAAGATATCCCCGCTTATAAAAGAGAAATAGATACAATTAAAAATAATATAAGAGATTTAAATTCTATGTACGATAATTCAAATTTTAATCCATTATCTGAAGATGAATATGGATTACGAATTGTAATAAATGCTTTATCTGGTAATACTTCACACCGTTCGTCAGATACATTACGTAATGATATGGATTTACATGAAGCAGTCGCTCCTTTAGATTCTAATGTTTATAATTCAGATTTTTATAAATTACAAGAATTCTTTGGCATGGGTAGATCTACAGAATATGATATCTTTTTACGTATTAAAAACTTTTATAATGATACAATGGTATTGAAAAAATGTCATGACGATATGAAAAAATTAATAGAGGCTAGTAAGAAAAATCATATTGTATTATTTAAACATTTGGCATTTGATTTAGATTTTACAATTGTGGATAAAATTTTTAATTCAATGATTGATGAAATAAAAAATAAATATCATTCAAAATTAAAAATTAAAAAAGATAATTATTTAAAGATTTTAAATAAAGTAAATGAAAATTTAAAATCTTTGAATGAAATTGATACTAAACTTATTTTTAAATAAATTAAATTACATTTTTTTTAATTTATTATAATATATTTAAAAATATAGTAAATACTATGTCTGATAAGACTACTTTAGAAAATAATATTAGTAACTATTATGAGTTTGTATCTGCTAAAAAAGAATACTTTAATAATTTAGAAATAATATACGAATTATTAACTCAAAATAACAATAATTCAAAAATTGATGATTTATCTTTTAGAATAGGATTATTACATACAAAAAAGGATTTTTTAGTCCAAAACAAAGATTTAAATAAAAATAAAGAATATGAGTTAGAATTTTTAACAGTTAACAATATGTTTAAAAATCTCAAAAATGATTATAGTAGAAATGAAATACATTTAAATGATAAAATATGGGCATTAACATACGCATTAAAACAATTAAGTAATTATTCTGTAGTTAATATAAAAGATGAAGAAAAATCAAGATATCTATTATGTGAAAACGAAGATAATAACAATAATAATCCATTACTATGTGATTTATTAGAACAAAACTATAATTTAGTTAAATATATAAATATGAAAAAGGATTTAATTAAATCATTTATGTATTCACATGTTAGTAATGATATGCAATCTAATGCATTTGATTTTGATTTTGACTTTATAGAATTACCACTCGGTAATAAAACATATGACCGGATTAATAAATATTGTAAAGATGAAATTACAACATTGGGTCTTATTAAAAAAAGTTATAAACGATTAAGCGATGAAATGAAAAATTTAAATGTGTCAATTAGTGGCGGTAGATTAAAAGATAAAACAATAAAATATATTGTAATTTTTATAATATTATTAGTATTATGTGCAATTGGAATTGCTTTTTATGTTCTTATAAGTGGAGATGATAATGAAGATTTAAAAATTGCACCGATGATACTTGGCGCAATTGCTGTAGTTATTGGTGGAGTAAGTTTTGGAATACATAAATATATGATATAATTGATTTATATTTTTTTTTATTGTCCTTAATATAATTTGTTAATATGGATGAAAATGATTATGTAAATGATATAGAATCATATACCAAAGAATATACTTTATTATCTGAAAAAATATTACTTGAATTTCAAAATAATATTAAAGAATATTTATACAATGAAGTCGGAATTGAATACAAATATATAAAAAAATACTTAAAAGAATTAAGAACTTATAACTATTTAGAAGAAAATAAAGAAATAATAAAATCTTATTTTAATGAAAATTTTCCAAATAAATTACATTTATCCGATGTTGAAAATAATCTAAAATCAAAAATAGAAATAATGAACAATATCTTAATGGATAAATATACATCTTATCCACGCGGTATATCCGAGAATATTCAAATATTATTATCACAAAGAGATAAATGTAAAGAAAATATATTTAATTCATTTAATTCTAATGAATTTGAATTTGAATCGCCTATTTTATACGAAGAACATTTTATTAGTGATATGAATATTATTAAGAATAATATCACTAAATATAATAAAATTTATAATATTCTTAATGGATATTTAAATATGAATGTAAATAAAAGTGGATTTTATGAATTGATTAATAAAGAAAAAACAAATTTTAAAAATAAAGTTATTATCATTATAATTACAATTATTATTATAATTGTTTTAATTTTATTAAATACATTAGATTTACTTTCTGGATTAACAAAAGATATATCAAATATATCTATTGCATTATTTGGTAGTATTTTTGTAATAGCTGGAAGTATTTATATTTATAAATCATCATAGTTAATTAATTTTTATTTAAAAAAATATAAATATATATGTATAAGCGCATTGGTAGGTTGGATTCTTAAACCGTCTTATTAACGGTCGTAAAGCAGGTTCGATTCCTGCAATGCGCAAAAAAAATATTTTTTTTTGAATTATATTCTATTCTTGAAAATTGATTGGGATTAATTTTATATTTTTTAAATAGCATGAATATAATATACATAATACTTGATTAATAGAATATAAAATATTTATATGTTGATGTCCTTCTAATATATTTTTTTTTAAAATAGATGCACCATTAAAATAATAAACATTATTATTTATTATATAATGTTTATTCTTATATAAATTGTTTATTTTAATATATTCTTTTACGCCTTCTTGATCATATATTATATTTAATTGAAACAAATCAGAATATAATAAATTGAATTTATCTTCTATATTTGGATTAAATAATATATCTCTAACTAATATTATATCGTCAATATCATATTGTTTATAATATGTATTTATAATAAGATTATAATAATCATCTTTATTCAAATACGGTAGACTAATTAATACATTATTTACATCATAAACATTAAATATTTTTTTAATCGCTGTTTTGTAAGGACTCATTTTATTAAAATATTAATAATATTTCAATTTTAAAATTTTAAAATTTTAAAATTGAATAACAAATATATCTATATTACTATACATATTACTATACAGATAATGGATAAATATGAATTATTAGAAAAATATATTAATTATCTTAAGTGCAATGATATGAAATATCCTGTAAGTGGTTTAGATGCCTCTAGTTTATATCCTAGTTTAATTATAACATATAATTTATCTCCAGAATATTTAGTATTAGATAGAGATTATATGTTAGAATTAAAAAAAAAGAACTATCCTATACATGAAATTAATTTTGATTATAATTATGAAGATTATCAAGGCAATAGTAAAACTAAAACAATTATTGGATGGACAGTAAGACATAATTGTGAAAAGGATAATTATGGACTATATCCTAGAATATTAATGAATTTATTCAAACAGAGAAAAGAAATGAAAAAAGAATTATTTATCTATAAAGAAAAAAAAGAACATATTGAAAAATATGAAACCGATTATGAAAATAAAGAAGAATATTTAGATTGTATATTCAAATTAAAATATTTTGATTCAAAACAAAAAGCTTTAAAAGTTTTCATGAATACATTTTATGGCGAATTAGGAAATAAGAATTCTCCAATTTTCATTTTAGAATTAGCAGGTGGTATTACTTCTAGCGGGCAGAATAATTTACTTAAAGTAAAAAAATTTGTTGAAGATTTAGATCATAAAGTTTATTATGGTGACACTGATAGTTTATATATTTCTTGTCCAGAAAGACACTATTTAGAATCAAATAAATTATATTATACAAAACAAATAGATAAAAAGAAATATTGTGAAGAATTAGTAAATATAACATTTGAAAAAATTGATGTTATAAAACAATTAGTAAATAAATTTTTACTAGATGATAATGGGACTCCTCATTTACAATTTGCATATGAAGAAGTATTATATCCGGTATCATTTTTATCTCGTAAAAAATATTATGGCGTGCCACATGAAGGAATTGTAAATTTTAATCCAAGTGAATTATTTATCAGGGGATTAGAAGTAAAAAAAAGAGGAGTATCTGAATTTCTTAAAATGATTTGTATGGAAATTATGTTAGATAGTATGTCAATTAATAATACAAAAGAGTTAAAACAATTAGTTGAAGAAAAAATAGAATATATATTTACAACGAAGTGGAATATTGATAATTTTGTTCAAAATGGTGTATTTAAGCCAGATAAAAATAATATAACAATGCAAAATTTTTATAAAAGAATGATATCGGAAGGAAAAGCACCTCCTAAACCATATGAAAGATTTAATTATATTATTACAAAAATAACAGATCCAAATAGATTATTTGATTTTAAGGGACGTAAAATAGACATAAAGAAATTTGATAAAATGGAATATATTGATTATGCAAAAGAAAATAATATTGAATTTGATTTAAATTATTATTTTGAAAAGCAATTAATTACACAATTTGCTAGACTAATTTCATATCATGAAGATTTTATAGCATATGAAAATATACCTACATGTAAATCTGATTTTGATATATTTGATGCAGAATGTGTCACAGAAATTGATTCTTATAAATTTGAATTTGTTGATGATAATGATGCCACTTTAAAAAATTGTAAAAAATATATTTCTAAATATGCAAAACAATTTTATGAAAATCCAATTAATTATGGTAAACTATATAAAGAATTATATAGAAAAGTTAATTTATCTTATAAACAAGTAAAGCAAAACAAAACAAAATATGATTTAATATTGTCTTCATCTATTTCATTACCTAATGATGATGATATTCAAAAAAATGAAAATGATTTGAATATTATAGAATTAATAAATATGAATATTGATAATCAAATTACTACAATTTGTAATGTAAAAGAAGAAGGATGTAATATTGCAAATAGAATTATAAAATCTCAAAGTGAAGATATGTTTATTAAAATGTATAACAATAGACATGATAGTTATTATAATAAAATAAAAAGACAACATGAAAATAATTTTTCTATAAAAATGAAATCATTAATTGATATTGTTACTAAAAATAAATTAGAAAATTCAATTTTTAATGTAGGATCAATTTCAATATATTCAACAATTAATAATTTGAAATCTAAATATATTAATAATAAAATTGCAAATAATACATTATCAATAAATGAAATAATTCCTGATAATATAATTATAGATGAAATGAAATCAATAGAAAAAAGTTCTATATCTGATGATGAAAAAAAAATATTTGATTCGATTTACGATTTATATGTATCATTACTATCAATTAAAAAATCAATTTGTATCTTAGATGAAATACATAATTCACATTATTCAAAATATTTAAATTCAAACGGACATATGACAAAACCAGTAGGATTTAAACTATAATTTATTTTAAAGCAAATGTAGATAAGCTCTTATTTAGAATTTGATGAAATGGAAGTCTAGGTCCCTTTTTATTCTCTGCCATATTTTTTAATATTTCTTGATCATTACTATCAAATGAATTAATTCTATATAATATACTATAATGTATAACAGTAAAAATAGCAATTGCTCCGGTTAATCCTATATTTACTTTTTTATATAATCCATACCATTCATTAGCGTCTTCTAATTTTTTTTGTTTCTCGCCATTTAAAAACCCATCGCATTTTTTAGCCGGTACATATTTTAATTCAACATTTTTATTAAATGTAAAATAGAAATATATGTTTATTATTATCAATAATACAGCAGATAATACAGTACATAATAATACCATTGTGTCATAGTTATTTGCTTTATAAATATAATAATCTGATTTTATAGAATGGACTAATTTAGAATTAACAAATTTTTTCCATCTTGATGCAGATTCCCTTACATTTGTCCCAAAATTAGACATTTTACTTAATGTATTATATCTTGTATTATCAGTAGGAGTAACTTCTACTGTTCTCATATTGGGATAAATACTATTAAAATTTGACATATTATATAAATAAATATATAATTTTATTTATTTATTTATATATAAAAAATACTATGGAAGAAGTAGATACAGATTTACTTACAAATACACAATTAATAAATAAATTAGATTATATAAAATCAAAAGATAAAAATTTATCATTATATGATTTAGATGCCGACGTATTAACATATAATATTGATAGAATCAAATTATTAAATCTTATATATAATCATTTAGATAAATCCAAAATTATTAATAGTAACATTTTACATAAAATAAAAAAATTTAATACTGTTCAACATATATCAGATATTGATAAATATTCTCCAAAATCTAAAGATAATATCATATTTTTAAATATATATGATTTATCTTTATATATTATAAATTCAAACGAATTTGGTCAAAGAGATAAAAATATATATTTAGATAATCTTCATAAATCAATATTATATAAATCATATCCAGAAATAAAAAAATTAAACAAATATAATCATAAATATAAAGATATATCAAATAATATAAATGATAAATTATATTTTAATGTATCAATTATATTAATTTTATTAATTGTAGCATTAATATTTTATTTCTTTTTCGAAGGTGCATCTAAATATGTAGGTACAGCATTTTTTGGAGTATTTTGTATATTATATATAATGCATATGATATCAAATATAACATTAAAATATCATTATAAATATAATTTTGAAAAAATATTAGATATGAATCAAGTTAATGATTTCTTAAGAGAATTAAATTCTTATTCTTCTATCTGATCTTCAAATTCATAAACATTTAAAATACCAGTTCTTCCAGGGCGTTGTGCTCTTCCAATTCCTTGTATTTTCATATCATTTGGCATTGTATGATATAATATAATATCTGTACAACTTTGTAAATTTAATCCACTACCTTTATGTTTAGCATTAAGATAAATTACTCTTTTTTCATTTGAATCTGTATTTTTAAACCATTCTAATGTATTTGTAATTGTAGATGAATGGCCTTTAATTTCTTTTATTAATGAAATTGGAATTATTTTTTTTAAACTTGTATATATACCATCAAATTCACTAAATACAATAAGTCTAGCTTTATCTTGTAATATATTGTCATATATATATTTGAGATTTTCTATTTTTGAATGTTCTGAATATACATATTTTTCTTCTTCCTCTTTTGTTTCTTCTTCTTCTTCTTCTTCTTTATCATCATTAATATATATCATAGATTCTTTTGATATAGGACTTTTACAAATTGGACAAAGTGGATTTAATTTAGATAGTATATAAACTGTAATACTTTCAAAATCAAATACTTGTTTACAACATTTTAATACAACAGGATTTTCTATTTCTTCATATGTAATAGGATCTAAATCACTTTCTAAAATATTTTTTTTAATAGATTCAATTGAATCATTTACTTTTTCAATTTGTTTATTAATTTTAGCAATTGCTTCTGTTTTTATATTTGCCGAAGAATATCTTTTTTGTTGAACATACGCTAAGTATGCATTTAAACCATTTAATTCAAATACTAAATTATAACAAACAATTTCAATTATATTATCAGATGTACATTCTTCTAATTTAATTGTTTCAATTGCTTCTTTAATATCGCCAGAACATATCATTCTTGTTACTTCGTCACTAACATGGCCAGCTAAAATATTTATAATTTTATCGCTATTTGAAGTTATTTTTATATGATTATATTCTTTTAATTTATAACATTCAACAACAAAATCATAATTATTTTTAAATGTTATATATTTTAAGAATTGAGTATTAACAGTACCTATTAAATTTCTTATAAATTGATTTCTTGTTTTAGCAGGTCTAGTCAAGGGTAGAAAATATTGAGTAGGATTCATTAAATAAGTTTTATCTTCATATGAAAGATTACTATAATTTGCAGTAACAAACCAATAAAAGTTTGCTGATATTTTTTGACAATATGATATATAAGTATTATCTGCCTCATCATAGAAAATTCTACTAAATCTTTTATCTTTGGTATGTGATTGAAAATCATTATATTTATTTGCTGATAATAATATAAGATCTACGTCAAATGCATTATCATCCTTTAATTGTTTTTCATCTTTATATAACATATATGATAATGTTGTTTGTGTTTTAATAATATCCTTCCATTGCATTAAAATATGATGTGGCACTACTACAATAGGAGGATAAACATGATGTTTTTCATCTATTTTAAATGTAATATTGCTAATATTATAAGTATTTCTATATTTTATGGGTTCTTTTATCATACCAAGTATAACATAAGTTTTACCACTGCCTACATGATCTCCAAATATTCCAAATATAGTATTCATTGTTACCATTTCTTCAGAATATTTATGACGATGGCTTGCAGAATAATAATTGTATGTAGAATGTTTTTCACCTAAATATGGATACTCATGTTTAATTTTATTAAATAGAACACACGATTCAATCTTAACTCCTTCTTCAATAGATTTCATTTTATTAATAGACATTAATTGATGCTTTAATAATGGTAGTTTAATATAACTAGGTTGATTAGACATTGGATCTAAATCAATATTTAATTCAGTTACATTATTTAAATCCCCATTAATAGGCGCTAAATATTTGACTACTCGATTGAAATCCATATTATATATTATTTCTTATATATATCTAAAAAAAAAATCAATTTTAAAATTTGACATTTTTACAAAAAGATTTATATTATATTGATTTATCAAAAATTCAAAATAATAATGAATTAATTCAAATATTTGAAGATATTCATAAAAATTCAAATTCAAATGGAATTATTGTATTAGAAGATATTGATTGTATGTCAGAAATTGTATTATCAAGAGAAAAAAATAATGAAAATGATAATACGCATAAAGAATTAACTTTATCAACTTTATTGAATCTATTAGACGGCACTATGACAAAAAAAGAATCAATTGTAATTATGACTACTAATTATTATGATAAATTGGATTCGGCATTAGTTAGACCAGGTAGAATGGATTTAACTATTCATTTAACATATTGTGACAATTATCAATTTAAATCTATTTATAAACATATTTTAAATAAAAATCTTGATAAGGATTGTTTAGAATTATTAAAATCAAAAAATATAACACCGGCGCAATTCATTTACGGATTACTACCGTATAACGCTAATATATACACAATAAATCAATAAGTTCATTATAAAAAAAATATTAAAATATTCTTATAATATAAAAGCTTAAAATATTATATATATTTAATTCCACCCATGTGCTTTTTTTACATTATTAAATGATGATAATGCATTATTAATAGTATAATGTGAATTAGATTGATTAGTTTCTAATCTACCGTCAATAGAAATAATTGATTTGATTGATATAATTAATGATTCTATACTAAAAGCAGGACTCCAACCTTGATTTGTTAATAATTCATAACAAATGGATCCACCTAGCGTTACATGACCAGTCATACGTTTAAATACTGGTTTTATAATTCTAACAAATGGTGGATTAATCGGATATAAATCAAATTTAATTTCTATTGTGATTGAATTTATATTAATATTTTGCATATCTTTGAATAAAAGAGATTCATTATCAATATTAATTATATCAATTTGCCAACTCGTTAATGTTTCCGTGTCATGTAATATAAAATCTTTATTATTTTCTTCATTCTTTTTGATTCTAGAATATTCTATCATTAATCTTTTATTTCCGATATTTATTTTTTTATTTGTAAAAGATTTAGTCATTTCAGTTTTACTTTTTGTAAAATAATTTTCAATTAAGTCATTTTTTCTAAATCTATAAGGTATTTGTATTAAATGAGATATTCTAACGTATTGTTCATTATTAACCACATATACATTTCTCCCTTTTTTAAATGACTTACTATCAATTACTTCAAATACCGCAAAGAATAATTTAATATAATCTTTATTATATTCTTTATCTTTATTAGTAACTAAATAGTTACTTGAATATCCAGATGATAATTCTATACTATTAGATAAATATATTCCATTACCATATGAATTTCCATTGCGCATTTTAGATGTCCCACTATAATTTTTTAAACCGTTAAATAATATTGAAAACCAATTTTTACTATTTGATCCGTGAAATAGATATTGTATATTATTTATATTTTCTTCTTTATAAAATTCTGGATTTGATTCTTTAGAATGATGAAATTTATAAACTTTTATACCATTTTGAGATTGTTTAAACAAATTTACTAATTCAGAATCATATTTAAATTCCATATTTATATTTTTAAACATAAATTTAAGTAATTCATATGTATACGGGGATATAAACATATCATGTAACATAGAATCAGTTAATTCTATCTGGTCCATTTCAAATAAATTTATTTCATCATTAAATAACTTTTTTAAATCTGTAACAATATTTTCACGATCTTTAATTATTTTATTATTATTAAATGGTTTATTATCTGCAAATATATCATTATCTTCAGAGTTAATATATAACATAAATAACAAATTTGATTCTTCTTTATTATTTCTAATATAATCTACTACAAAATTATCTAGTGGCAAAGAATTACTTTGTAAAATACATAATTCATTATCGCACAATTTTAAATCTTTACTAATAATATTTCCACATAGAATACAATTTGACATTATTATTCTTATTTACTATATATAAAAAAATAAATCAATTTTAAAATACATAATGTTTTTAAAATTATCCTTAAAAGTCAAAGACTTTTAAAATTATCCTTAAAAGTCAAAGACTTTTAAAATTATCCTTAAAAGTCAAAGACTTTTAAAATTGATTAAAATAAATTATATATACCAATAAGAACATGTATTACATTATAGCAATTCCTTATTATAATTATATTAGTAGTGGTAAAAAAATAAAATCATTTGTTTTATCATATGAAGTAAATATTATATTTTATAAATATACAAATAATGAAAATCTTATAAATTATTTAAAATATATTTATGATACTAATTCAGAATTAAATAAAATATATAATATGAAACCAGAAATTATATCTGTTATTAGAAAATCTAATTATAAAATGATGTCAATTATAAATAAAGTACATAATGAATTGAAGATATCTAAAGATAAAGTATTATCATCATATTCTATAATTAACACATATATAGATAATGATATTGTAGAGTTAACAATTAGAAGAATAATGGCAGTTAGAAAATTTAAATTATCAATAAAATTTTCTAATAGTGAATTAAGTAATTTAATAGATTATAAAATGATTCCAGAATTAAATTGTCTTTATGAAAAAATAAATATAATAACAACAAAATATATTTTAGATTTATTTCATAGAAATAATGATTTAATTGATACATATAAAAATATAATAGAAGATGATATTAGATTAGCAAAAAATGAAATAAATGAAATTGTTTCATTATATTTTAAAACTGGAGATATGGCACATATAATAACAAATTATTAATTATGCGATTAATTCCAACCATGTTTTTTTTTTGCGATATTAAATGATGATAATGCATTATCGATATTATATTGTGAATGCGATTGATTGTTATTTAATCTACCGTCAATAGAAATAATTGATTTTATTAATATTATCAATGATTCCATGCTAAATGCTGGACTCATTAAAACATTTACGAAAATTAGATAATAAATTCAATGAAGAAATTGTAAATATATTTGATAATTATATGAAAGAAAAATTATTTAATAATAAAAGTTTTAGAGTAAATAAATTATGTAATGATTTACAAAAGATTTATTATAATTATAATTATAAAATATAAAAATATCATATCAAAAAAAATCAATTTCAAAAGTCAAAGACTTTTAAGGATAATTTTAAAAATTTAAAATATTCATATATTGTTTTGTTTATAAATTTTTGGAGGTAAGTATCTTCTGCGATTTAACGTATTTGTTTTAATTTTAGATTTACATATTATTTTTGGAGGTAAGCATATTCGAATTTTTATAATTTCTTTTTTCATTTTTATATTAATATTATTAATATTATTTTTGTTTAAATCTTCTTGGGTAGGGGTTGGTTTTATTTTTTCTAATTCATATGTACTATTTTCATTTTTATAATCTTTATTTTCATTTTTATAATCTGCATAAATTTCAAGCGGAGCTTTATACCATTTAGGGTCGTATTTCATATTAATATAATATATTATATTATATTTTTTTTTTAATTTATAATTATAAGCATTTTGTTTTTTCTTTTCAAAATATTAAAAATCAATTTGTTTATATATTATCACATTTACTTATATTTATAAAATGTCTATTAGAAAATTTTCCGATTATATGCTTCACAAACCAATTAATACAATTCATTTAGAATCAACAATTAAAAATTACATAAATGAAAAAATAAAATTATCATTAGATCAAATATCAATCGCAAATAAAGAAATTATAAATAATCACATTAATGATATTAATAAAGATGTTATTAATAAACATATTATTGATATTAATAAAATCATTATTAATTCAGAAAGACATATTCTTAAAACGGTAGATGATAAAAATAGTAGAGAATTTTGGAAATTTGTTTCAATATCAGTTACGGGATTTGGAGCTGTTATAGGTTTTAAATTTTATATTAAAAATGATTTAGACTCGAGAATTGATAAATTAATTACTAAAATTGATTTATTAGATGCAAAAATAAATTCAAATATTGATAGAGTTGATGCAAAAATTCAAGAAGCAGATTCTAAAATCAAAAATGTTGATATAAAATTAGATTTTATATTATCTTCTAAATCTTCAGCCGCAAGAAGATTTTAATTATCTTTTAGAAAAATTTAAAGTTGAATATTCTATTTATATAAAAATAAATAGAATGAATTTCATCCAATCAATATCTCCAAAATCGGACAAACAAAAAAAAATTAATACAAATCCACAAAGATGTATTCATGAATTTGATGATTCATATTGTTATCATTGCGAATATGTTGGATTTATCTATATAAATTGTCCAAATTGTAATAATATATATGATGGTATATATATTTGCATTAATTGTGGCGGCGCATTTAATGATATAACACATATTAATTAAATGATTTACATTAATACAAAACTAGAATTTTTAAAGAATTGTAAATTTTCATATAATAATCTATCTCTTGTTTGAAAATTCATTGCTATACAATTACAATAATATTTTCTAAATTCATTACTATCTAAATTTTTTGATAATGCGCCTTGTAAATTTCCGTCTGGATATACTCTTGTTATGTAATTATCATCTTTCTTTTTTTCTTTTAGTTCAGATATTGATGATGAATAATTTTTTAAAAATGGAGAATCAGTCATAATGTCAGAAATATATTTTAAATTATATCTTCCAATAATAACAACTCTATTTAATAATTTTTCAATCGGTATTTGAGTAAAATCACTATCAGTCGGTAAATATATTTTATTTCCAAAAACAGAAATAAACATATCTTTAATTATTTTATTAACATTTTCATTATTTTCTTGTAATAATTCAACATGAATTATTAATGGATCACTATTATTAAATGCGTTTTGATTAATAGTATTTAATACATCCATTAAATCTAATTTTGTAGTTGTATTCCATTCACTTGATCCGTGACATACTTCTGGTTTTCCATTTTTTGTAGAAATATCAATTTCAATATAACGGGCGCCTGCATTTAAAGCAAATATATAGCCATAAGTAGTTGTAGGTACTACATGCTGAATACTATTTAAATATGTATTATGGGACGTATTTATATAAAATCTATGTAGTGGATATTGTAATAAATCTTTTTGATATTCAATTGGATTAATATCATTTTCATATAGTAAGTTATTTATTTTGAAATAATACGGACTCAATTTTGGACTATAATAGATCAAGATTAATATTAATGCAATGGTTAATAGTATTATAACTATTATAATACTTGTTTTTATTTTGGACATTAAATTATAATACAATATATATTATAATTATTTATTTTTTTTGATAATTTGAATTATCTTTAAAATATGTTAAATAGATATGTTAAATAGATTTGTTATTTGAAGTTATTAATATATATCATATATCATATATCGTATATCAAATGCAACATATTTACACTATTCAAAAATTAATTAAATCCCCATGTATAAATAATAATATTATAAAAAGATCTTTTTCTTCTTTTTACATATATGATGATTTAAAAAAAGATATATATGATGATTTAAAAAAAGATATAGTTAATAAATTAGAAAAAGATGTAGTTAATAAATTGAAAAAAGATATAACTAATAAATTGAAAAAAGATATAACTAATAAATTGAAAAATGAAATCCCTTTAAATTATAAATTTAGAGAAATTATGGTTGAAGATATAGCTGATAAATTAGAAAATGATATAGTTAGTAAATTAAAAGACGAAATCCCATTAAATTATAAATTTAATAATATGACCGTTAAAGATATAGAAATTATCATTTCTAATTATATATCTGGAAATATAATAAACTTATGTATAATTGGATCATTTATGGGATTTATTTATATTGTTACAAAATAAAGAAGTTAAATTAAATCATAAATAACTAATCATATATATTTTTTTTTGAATATCGTATTATTATACGATTATAATACAATTTAAACCTTATTATTACAAGTTAATAGTATTTTATATTAAAGATAATGACATATATATTTATATACCCATAAACGATATGAACAATACATTTGAAACGTTTTACACTGAGTTTATTATCTTTGATATTGGATATAAAACAAAATCATCTGATATTGGTAAATGCTTTAATGAATTCAATAACGGTAACGGAAAGAATAAATTCTTTGCCTTTTTAAAAGATGTTAAACAAATTAAAAAATCAACAGCTAATGAATTCTTAAATATCAGATTAAGAAATGAAATTACAAATCAAGAATTGGTTAAAGAAAAAATTAAAGAACCTATTGAAGAACCTATTGAAGAAAAAGTTGTTAATGTAAATGCTAACCGTGAAGATTTAGAATTAGAATTATTAAAAATAAGAATTGAAAATGAAAGAAATTTATATAAAGTTGAAGCTGAGAAAGAAGAGAAACGAATTCAAGCAGAAGCTGAGAAAGAAGAGAAACGAATTCAAGCAGAAGCTGAGAAAGCTAGAATTGAAGCTGAGAAAGAAGAGAAACGAATTCAAGTTGAATTAAAAAAGATAGAATTAAAATATGAGATAGAGAATAAGAAGTTATTGTTAAAAGAGAAGAAGATAGAATCATACGAGAAACAACAGAATTTAAACCGTGTATATGGTCGCGAGACAAATAATAGATATCGCGATTTATCATTTAACGTTACAAATAATTACGGCCCATTATCGAATTTGGAAGTTTATGGTAATTTTCATGATAAGACATTTTCAAGTGATTCTGTAAGTCGTAATTTGGTAACAACTCAAATGAAACATAATAATATAAATATGGCGAATGTAAAAGATATTTTATATATAGTGGATACGGAAACGGAAAAAAAAGATATTTATACTATTGATGATAAATTTGTTAATAAAAATGTAATTGATATAAATAAATTAGATACGATAGTAGATAAAGTAAAAAAGAATGATAACTTATCTGGTTGTAATAAATTAAATAATAAATTAAATGAAATGAAATCATATAGAGATGAAATAAATAATAACAAAGAATCAAATTATCTAAGTTTAGGAGTGAAATCATTTAATGAACATATACATGATAATATAGATAATAAATTAAAGAATGGATTATCAAAGTATGAATATATGAGAAATGATAATAATCCACGTTATGTAAATGATAAACAAGTGATTGATTGTTATTTGTGTGGAGTAGAATTAGAATTAAAGAGTAACGGAACTCATAAATGTCATGATAAGCCCGCTAGTAAAGGCGGTAGTTGGGACCGTAAGAATATTTATTTATGTTGTTCAACTTGTAATCAAGATATGGGTACCATGACTATTCGTGAATATAGATTTAGATTATTTAATAAATCATTAAATGTATTATGTAATGAAGTAAATGAATTAGATGAAGATAGTATTAAAAATAAATATAATATAATTAAAGATGAATTATTGACTTTAATCAAAAGATTAAATATATTATTTGATATGTAATAAGTTATTAATAAAAGAAAAAATAAGTTTTTACTTATTTTTTTTTAAAATTGAATGATTATATTTCTATTTATAAAGATATAATAATGTCTGAAGTAAATAATGAATATGAATTGTTCTTTAATAAGTTTATTATTCTTGAGAATGGATGTAAAACAAAATCATCGGATATTGGTAAATGTTTTAATGAATTTAACAAAGGAAACGGTAAGAATAAATTATTTTCTTACTTAAAAGAAGTTAAATTCATTAAAAAATCAAAATCAAATGAATTTTTGAATATTAGATTAAATGTTAAATGTGATAAAGTTAAATGTGAAGAATTTGTGTGTAGTAAATGCAAAGATGAAGATGAAGATGATAAAGTTAAATGTGAAGAATTTGTATGTAATAAATGTAAAGATTTCGAATTATTAGAATTAGAAATTGAAATTAGACATCAAAACAATATAATTGATGATGGTTTTAGATTAATGAGATTCAAGAATGAATTAGAATTTAAAGCGATTGAATTAGATATAAATAAATTTAAATTTATTTCAAAGATGGAACTTTCAAAAGTTGAATTAGTAAAAGAACAAACGGAAATAAAATATAAAATAGAAGAAAGAGAAATAAATTCTTTATGTAGTATATCTAAAGCTAAAACCCAATATTCTAAAATAACAGATTTGAAAGAATTTGAATTAGAAAAAAAGATAATTGAATTAAATGAAATCAAATCTAAATTAAGACATTATTATGAATGCAAAATAAATAATAGATATGATACCGTGACAATAAATATAATAAATAAATATGATAATTGTAATAATGAAATATTATTTAACGGGACATTAAATGAATTTTATGATAAAATTAAAAATTTAGATAATGATATTGTTAAAAGATTATATAATACGACAAAAGATGATTTAAATAAATTGATAGATAGTTATAAATATGAGATATAAAAATGGTTTGTGTATATTTTTTTGTTTATCTATGATGATATAAAAAAAAATAAAGGTTGATTTGATGTTGATTTGAGGTGATACAAGAGGAGTGATACAGGAGACTATAGGACGATGGGGAGACCCCCACTTTCATATATATCTTAAAAAAAAATCAATTTTAAAACACATAGTGTTTTAAGGATAATTTTAAATTTT
>JACCDQ011663023.1_pt1 | contig 25701 bp, 27 predicted proteins | sample 7446031 | NCBI WGS metagenome assembly JACCDQ01 (sample SAMN15323442, study PRJNA562643) | freshwater metagenome | isolation source: river surface water | place: USA:Blue River Watershed | collected 2017-08-17 | reverse complement strand
TGGCGATGGATTGAACGATGAATTTGAAATTTTCAATTATGGGTTTGATCATTTTACCTTGACGATTTTCAATTCATGGGGCCAAAAAATATATGAGCAGGAGGGATCAACCGCTATTTGGAAACCCACTGCGGACACGCCACAAGGAGTATATATTTACACGGTTAAGGCTTCTCGTAAGAAAAAAGAATACACGTTCAGCAGCACGGTGACATTACTTAAGTAGAGATTTCCAGGTCCTATTTCCGAAATAAATCTTTCAGTAATAAAACTTCGTAATATAAAATCAGCAAATCCAACCTCTATACCCTATTTGATAGTAAAAAAGTACCAAAAATGATATTAACTGTATCAGTTGGAACTACATAAATTCGCAGTATGTCTTTTAATCCTAATGAAAATCATTCAATAACATTAGCAGCGGCTTCTGTTATGACCAAAGCTTACAGAGACGCCGATATTAACTCAAAGATTGGTGGCTTTTTCGGAAAAGATGCGATTCAGGCAATTTTAAATCAACCTACTTGCGTCGGACTTAAGTTTTATTTCGCTCTTGACAACGGAAACCTCACGTTGGTATTATGTGGCGCAAAAACTGATGAAAACGATTTGTTCGAAGGTGTTCTCGCCGAAGACTGTAAACCTGACCCTCCATATCACTCCACAAACAATCCATTAAATAGTTAATTGATTTTTCTAAGTCTTAAATTTTCAATTTACATAGCCCTAATCTGTTTGGGCTATCTGAGATATGTTATATCAAGTGATCAAAAATACTTAGTATTTTCAATTCTTGGTATTTTAGACATTGCAACTAACCTAATAGATGAATTTATATTAACATCTAATCTAGAGCTATTACTGATCAATAATTTGTTGTCTGTAGGATTGTACTTTATATTTTTTTCAGGAGTAAAAAATATAACTATCTCTCGCACAAAAATAACAATTCTATACACTATTTTATTAATATATTCCTTTATCTTGTTCAGCCAAGATTGGCCAAAAACAAATATCGATTTATATTCCAAATACGGATATTTAAACACCTTTGAATATTCAAATTTTAGTTTTGTTTCAGCAATCATTTGCCTAATATTTTGCACCCAAACTACAATTAAAATCGTTAGACACCATTCGCCTTCGATAAGTATCCTATTTATAATTTTTGGGGTAGCAATATACAATATTGGAGCTCTTACTGAGTTTGGAATGGGTGTGTATTTTATTACAGAGAGTCATTCACACAATCAATTTTTAAACTTACTGATTCCTATGAGGTTGTATACTTCAAAATGCTTTATTTTAATGGGCCTAATATGGAAAAATTAGACCAGTTCACCCTCACCTTTTACTTTTCTAGCCTATTCATTCTAGGCATCATTTTCATCTTGATTTTGGTTACACTCAATGCCAAAAAACGAACATTACTGGAAGTACAGAAAAAAGAATTGGAATTTGAAACCATACTCAACAAAGTACAACTCAAATCCATAGAAGATGAAAGAAGAAAATTGGGCAGTATTTTGCATGATGACCTTGGCCAATTATTGACCTTGATTCATATGCAGCTTCCCGAATTGAAAAAAAACGATAGGAATAATTCATCGCTTAAAATGATTGAGGACCTCTGTAACTCAGCATCAGAAAGGTGTTCATCTATTTCAAAGATGCTCTTTCCTGCAACATTAATTCGCCTTGGATTTATTGAAGGTCTGCAAGAATTGATATCAGATATTCAACATGCAACTGGTATATATATTGACTTTAAACATGATGATTTCGAACTATCCGATGATAGATCCAGCAATTTATTTCGAATATTCCAAGAGTTATTAAACAACACCTTAAAACACGCAAAAGCGACCAAGGTCATAATACATATTCACCACACAGAACTCGGTATTTGTGTAAATTATTCCGATAACGGCATTGGATTAAATAAAAAATCAAATGTCGAAGGATTGGGCACCACTACAATCAAAACGCGACTTCACATACTAGGTGGTGAAATTGACACTTCGAACCAGGGAAAAAAGGGATATTCAATGTCCTTTATCATGCCATATGGAAAAGATTAAAATAATCATTGCAGAAGACCATCCATTGATGAGATCCGCTATATGTAGCAACTTGACTAATGGCTCTAGTGAAATTGAAATTATTGGACAATGTTGTGATGGAATTGAATTATTGGAAATTCTCAAATTCAAAGACCCCGATATCGTTCTATTAGACCTTGAAATGCCCAGAATGGACGGGCTGGAAGTTCTGAAAACAATTCGGGAAGAATATAAAAGCAAACTCAAAGTATTAGTATTTTCTGCAAACACTTCAAATTATATCAATCTAAAACTCATGCAAATGGGTGCGGATGGAATAATATTCAAAAAAAGCTCCACCGAGGAGTTGATCAATGCAATTAATGTTGTTTACAAAGACTCGGTATTTTTTCAGGATTCCATTGCTTTCAAAATGCTATCGAACAAGCATAATTTCAAAAAAGAATCATTAGATCATTTCAACAATGTCGACTTTGAAATACTGAAATTAATTTGCCAACAAAAAAACGCAAACGAAATCGCACAAGAGATGAAAATGTCTGTGAATACAATAAATAAATATCGCAGCAAATTAATGGAAAAAACGAATTCTCAGAATTTGGCCGGAATGGTAATTTTTGCAATTCAAAACGGCATATACGTCATCCCAAACAAAACACCAGAAGGTATTTAACTACGCAAGTTGAAACATCAATAAAAGCCCTAATCAATTGGGACTTAGGCGCTAAACCATAAGATTGAAAATTATCAACCTATCGTATTTCTACGCATGATTTCCGAATTGACAGGTAGAATAACCTTACCAATTTTTAATAAAAACTAATACAAAAATAGGGTTAATTACTGCCATAAAATTAGATTCCCAAAGATTTAGGTTTGTAGGCAATTAAAAAATTGTGATCATTTGGGATTATTTTAATAATACACAAAAAATCTAAAATACCTCTAAATCAATATCACCAAACACAGTGTCAACTAAAAACATATCCAATGAATAAAACACTACTGAAATTTACATTGATTTTAATTTTATCGACTTCAAGTAAGTTACATTCCCAAACTTGCCTCTGGGAGATATCATGGGAACTAGATTGCATAAGGAATCTGAATATCGGATTCAAATGCGCTCCAAGTGGACTGAAAACATGCCAAACGAATTATGGGACTGTCTCTTTCTATGGTTGTTGGAATAGACCATCAAAATCATACACTTATGCATCACCCCCATTTTGCAATGTTAATACCGGGTGGGTAGGTTCTCCTCCAGGCTGCTTAACAAGAGCAAGTTTACTTTTATGTGTTAATGGTGTGCCACTAGAACATGGCGATATGATTTGTTGCAGTGATCCTCCAGGAGGTATATATCCATTTTATCCATATTGTATTAGTTGTGGATGTGCTATAATACAAATAGATGAAGCTGCAGAAAAAATTGATGTAACAGATCCACGCCCTTTCGGCAATTATTGCCCACCTCAAGGAAATTAAAAACAACCAATTCGCATGAGAAACTATATTTTATTTGCCGCTATTTCATTGTTGACTGGTCGATTAACCGGCCAACAGAAACCCTCTTGGAACACTGGGTACTATTCATCTGGGACGGCGCTGAAATTTACTGAATCACACAATAAATTATTGCCCACAACAGACTCAGTCGGAAATGTGTTTATGGCTTTTCATTACACAGACACATTGATATTAGACCGAAAAATTTACCGAGCCAACGGAAAGAATTCATTCGTAATCAGAAAAGTAGATAAATATGGCACGTCCCAGTTCAACTTGTTTGCTCAAGCACGAAGTGGTGGGAGAAAGGTGGTACTGTCTGATTTGTTTGCACTTCGAGATGGTGGCTTTGCCATCGCTGTATCTACCGATGACACCCTTGATTTGGGAAAGGTGGTTCTTGGGGTCAAAAACAGAAATGTAGAAGAAAGCTATGTACTTCGATTCAATGCCGATGGATCCTTGCGTTATAAAATTCATTTTTATGGAGCGATACCCAATATCCGACCAGGGTACAAAAACGACTTGGTGGTATATGCTGATTTCAAATCTCCTGACATAATAACCATCAATGGAAAATCCTATGACCCAATTTACAACAGAGATTTAATTCTTCAGATCGCCGCTGATGGAACGATTGGCAAAACCTATAACCGATTTAGCTCCTTGGTTGATTGGACAGAAGACATCAAGGGGAATATGTATTTGTTCTCGATGCTTTACAGTTCGGATACGGCGAAAGGCCAACCATTTGTTGATACGACGTTATTCCCGAGTGCAAAAAGTGGCAATTATCGTGATCATGTAATTCTGGGATTAAAGCAAAATGGAAATGTTAAGTGGATTTTCAGGCTGGACTCCGCACATGGGTCAAATTCAGGGGCCTACAAGTTCGGCATCGACAAAAGCGGTAGGATTTATTTTTGTGATAATATCGGAAGGGCGTTTAAATACCAGGGCAAGGTTTTGATGTCCTCACCGAATCTTGCCAATCGCGCCTTATTTGGAGTTTTAGACACCAATGGTAAGCTACTGAGATATTTCTTCGATAAGACCAATGGAAATGGCGAGGAGCAGAGCATTTCAATGTTCCCAACGGCATGGATAGGCGATGATGTAGAAATCAAGTTGTGGGCGGGTCAGGATTTCGATTGGCCTAAAAAACCGCAATCAACAGGCCAAGTTTTTCAAAGTTGCTATTACAATTTCCTAAAGGATACTTTTGGGGATGTGCTGGACGCGGAACCTTCGCTGGCTGAAAGGCGCAATTATTTTAAAAGACAACAGCGTTGGGGTATATTTACAGGTTTTGGAGCCAAGGGAAGCAGTGTTTTCGTAGGCAATGATATTTATACCAATTACGGAGGCAATGACTACATGGGTTTCTTTTTTGATCCAGACATCAAAGTGAGCACAAAGGAAATCGTTTTCACACCTCAAGTTGCTGTTTATCCCAATCCAACCATTGATGGGAAATTACACCTCGAGTCAATTTCCGTAATGCAATTATTAGTTCTATACTCAGCGAATGGCCAAGAAATTACGCGATTCAAAGAAAAGGGCACAAGTATCGATCTTGATCTACCAATATTGAGACCGGGGCTTTACTTTATTAAAGGAGAATGCAAAGAACAAAAATTTACAAAAGCTTTTGTGATAGACAAGTAATTCGAACCATTTTTTTAGAAATCATTTAATAGAATAATTTCAAGTACGCCAATGTTAGATGTAAAATAGGTTGTAAGTTCTAGACAAATAGTAGGCATCAGTAATTATTAAACCTAAGGTGTTGTTCGAACTAATTGAGATAATGGATAATACTAGAACTGGTAGTCGTATATTTTTCGATACATTCATTCTTCCTTCAAGTTTGGGTGGTTATCACGATAAGATGATCAATAAGAATACTTATTTCTAAAAATTTAAACAATGAGAAAAAATAAACACATCGATAAGTACCCAAATAGATGGGCCGTAGTGGGAACCTGCATCCAACAGGCTACCAAATTAAATGCTACTCAGAAAGAAGCGGAAAATATTTTGATAAAAATCGCGACAAATCAGAAATCCGAAGTGATAACTCATGGTCGAGATGGAAAGGTTCTGGAAATGAATAGTTATGTGAATCATCCGAGAAATGCAAAAGGGTAAGAAGATGGGACACAGATGTTTTATTTCATTTAAAACTGAAGATTCTAAGTTCAAAGAAGAGATTCAGAATAATACAAAAGTTGACATGATTGACCATTCATTAAATGAAGCAATTGACTCTGATAATGAGGATTACATTATGAGAAAAATCCGAGAAGATTACTTATCGGATTCAACAGTCACTATACATCTTATTGGTGTGTATAGTTCTGAAAATATAGGAGAATATGAACAGAGGTTTATTAAACGTGAACTGCAAGCTTCGCTGTATAATGGGACTGGCAATACTCGCAATGGTATACTTGGTGTTGTTTTACCTCATGTCGTCGATTCTGTTTATCGAGGCACTTATCATTGCTCAAATTGTTCAAAATTACACAACTATGTGGACATAAACGATTCAACAGTCGTTAAGGAATTTAGTATGAATTACTATATCCAAGAAGAGGACAAATGCAGTTGGAGTGAAGATGATCGATATTGTGTATTGGTTCAATGGGACGAATTTTTAACCGCTCCTAATATATATATTGATAGAGCTTTTGAGAAGCGATCAGAACCAGTTGCAAATAAAGTCAAAGTGTTTCCGAGATGAAAAAACAATCGATATTTATGAAAGACAAAATCAATTTTGATAGAGAACTAAAAGGCCCTGACTCCTATGAATTCTATAATGATATATCCAAGGAATGTCAACGAAAGTATCTTGGCTTAATGAAATGGCAATTATACTCTTTAATGCTAATCGCAATTATTTCATTATTTCCATTTATTAAAGAATGGCCACATTGGATTGAGCAAATGAAACAAATAACTCTTGTCATTTCAATACTTGCCGTACTCATACTAATGATTATCCAATATTCAAAAAACTATATGGAAGGGTGGCAAAAGTCTAGATTTTTAGCTGAAAGCATACTCAGTAATAGTTGGTTATTGTTTTTCAAGCATGAAAAATATAATCTTCCATTTAATGATGCTTTAGAAGCATTTCATAAAAGAATAAAAGAGATGAAAGAAGAAATCGATGTTAAACAATTTCTAAGCACATCCACAAAACCCAACTGCGATCAAGATATCCCAATCTGGGTGAAGGATAACTTTGATATTTCCATAAACGATAAAAAAGAATTTTACCTAAAATATCGACTCAAAGATCAAATCAATTGGTACCACAAAAAGGCTTCATGTAATAAACGGAATAGTACTTATTCATTCATTGGAGCACTAGTAGCAATGGGGCTTGGATTAGTTTTAACAATACTGGTAATGATTAATTGGATACCCAACTTATCATATCTGAGCTTTTTCACAACAGTTGCCGCTAGTATATTTTCATGGAAGCAAACGAAGCGATTTGATGAGTTAAAAACGACATACAGTGTTTCATCTGATGAATTGGATGATTTTCAAAAGACATTATCTTTAAATAAAACATCTGATGAGGTAAAGGAATTAATTTTTGACACTGAAACAGCGATAAGTCGAGAACATAAACTTTGGTTTAGTAAAGTAATTGAATAATTAAGAAAAAATGCCACAATTAAAAACATATGATCTTTTTTTAAGCCATGCGTGGCGATATAACTTTGATTATTACCGGCTAGAGAAACTACTAAAAGCAGCACCGTGTTTTAAATATAGGAATTACAGTGTTCCACAGCATAAGCCATTAGTTGACCCAAATACTCCATCCGGTATTAAATTTTTAACTAACGAACTTGAGCGACAAATAAAACCTGTAAACTGTGTATTGGTAATGGCAGGAATGTATTCGACTCACAGTGAATGGATTAAGCGAGAAATAGATTTGGCAAACAAATTTAACAAACCTATAATCGGTATTATTCCATGGGGTAAGCAAAGAGTTCCTGTTGTTGTGCAAAACGCTGCTCACGACTTGGTGAATTGGAACACGGCCTCAATTGTAAGTGCAATAAGAAGAAATTCAATCTAGGCATATTGGGTATTTGACGCACTACAACATGCTTCAGAAAATTTACGACAACAAAATGCGCCTTTGCAAGTGCCACCTTTTTCGAACTGGGTTAAATTCGCCGTTTCAATTTTAAGGATTAATTGATAGCGCCGTTTTTTTACCTAGTTATATCGAGTTCTAATTTTAGGTTTACTTACCCTGCGCCCACATATTTATTATCTCCACAAATCAAAAATTTGACATTCCATGAGTGTCTTTTATCGTCTATCAGCTTGGCCTTTGTTCTTGCAGATACTCACGATAAACCTGGGTCAATCAAAACTGCCAACTTTTAAGGTACTTATATATTACACCTACATTTTTCAATCAATAAAAACAAACTAATCATACTATTAATAACAAACTTATGACTTCAAAAATTAATTTTAAATTTTACAAGTATGCTCTCTTTATTTCATGCCAATTTATACTGGGAAATATTAAAGCACAAACGGTCGGCAATTGGCCTGATGCCAATGGAAATCCATCCAACGCATTAACAGGAACAAGCAGTGCATTGGCAATTGGCGTTCCATTCACTCTACCGCCCAATCCAGCATTATTAGAAGCATGGGGTCATATAAGGTATTTTCCGCCACTATCAATCCCAGAACCCACAGGCCTAATTGTCACAAAAGTCCTCGCTAATGGAATACAAATCGGCACAGGGGGTACTTCAGGTTTGGATGGCGCAATGGATCCTACTGGCCCTGGTATCACGATGGAAGTTCAATTGCCAAAATATTATTACACAGGGAGAACAACTCAGTCTAACATAACACTTACTACAGGCTCCATAATTGGCTCTGTACCTGCAATTTATGGAATAAATGGTGGAATGAGCCCGCTTATTTGGGGAAGGTTAGAAGAACCGGCATCAACACAACCGGGTTCCATTGTACCCACTAGCAATTTGTCCCGTTTTATAGTGCTTCCTGATGGCAGAGCCGGCTTTAACATATCCAACCCACGCGGAACATTAGATGTAATTCACACAGGATCCAAAACGGAACCGACAGCCATATTTGCAACCCAAGGTACACAAATCATTTCGGCTATTGACCCTAGTAATCCATATGGAATTCCAATGAAATACAGCAAGCATATAGCGGTATTTAATAATTTACTAACTGGGAATTACAATGGCTTAGTCCAGGACGGGGATCAGGCCCTTATTTTTACAGATGGTAAAAATACAGGTGGTACTAATCAGTCTGGTTCTTTAGTAATTGCACCTTGGAACCAAGGCAACAGTATGGCTGGTTTGAGAATGGATAAAGATGGAAACATTTTGATTAAGGGTGATTTTGAAATTCAAGGCAAATTAGCTTGCAACGGCTTTGTTTCAAAACCAAAATGGTGGCCAGATTATGTTTTCGATGATAAATATTCGTTGTTGACTTTGGACTCAGTTCAAAAGTTCATATCAATCAATAAACACTTACCTCAAATGCCTTCAGCAGATTCAATTATTAATAATGGAGTTGATGTTCCATATATTCAAATATTACAACAACAAAAAATAGAAGAGTTAACTTTATATTTAATCGAACAGAATTCATTATTGCAAAAACAAAAGACAACGATAAATGAGTATGAGAGAACCTTGATTGATTTGACCAAGCGAATTGACAAATTGGAAAAAGGATCTAAGCTATAAAACTATGAAAAAAAATCTAATATTATTCGTTTTAGGTTTTGTCTCTTTTCTACAAGTTTGTTATTCGCAAAATTCAGGACAAAAGACCCTACCAGATACAACAATTGACCAAATTTTATTTTTGGATTCTATGGAGGAGTTGGAGGCAAATAATGAACTTACTGGCACTTCTATTGCTAGATGGACACGTGATTGCTCATATAATGATATTAAACCAAATATTATAAAGATCAAACCTAATCAGGATATAAATTTATGCAATGACAGTGCCTATATTCTAGTATTTCAGGATAATTTTGATTCTAAACTTGACAAAACTTTTTGGAGTAATGCCATGGAGGAGCTTAAAGGTGCAGAATGCGAATACTGGGCTCCTAATGGTTGGAGTGACCATGATGTGACAGAGAAATGTGAAAATGTTCCCGGTAGGACAGAGCAATGGTACAAACAAGATCATGCATATACAGAAAATGGGGTTTTGAAACTTAAAACAGATGAAGATGTAGACCACAGAATTACGGGACAGGCACCACTTCGAGAATGGTTCGTTTACAAGAACAACCAAAAAGTTCCGATGAGTAAACATTTACAGTTTAATAGTGGTAGGATCGATTCAAAGTTCGAATTTCAATATGGAATGTTTCAAGCAAAAATAAAGTTGCCTGACATGCATGGTTTATGGCCAGCGTTTTGGCTTTACGGTTCTCAGGATTGGAACGAAATAGACATATTCGAATTCTATAATAAATATGATAAATGGATGCGAATGACCATTCATAGAGATGTGGATGGAGAAAAAAGGCAGTGTTCAAAGATATTTGAGGCAGACGATGCCGTTTATTTTCAAAAATATCACATTTACACTTGTTATTGGAATCCATACGCAATCACTATACATATCGCAGACGAAGATGGTTCAAATGAAAAAAGACTTTATCTATATAGACATTATTTTGGAGTAAAAAATAAAAAATGCACGGCTGAAGCAAATAAATGGGGAGAAAAACAATTAGTTTATCCCGAAACTCCAATGAGAATAATTTTTAATACCGCAGTTCAAATATGTCAAGAAAATAAACCTACTACTGGTAGCAACAGCATGCCTCGTTATTATGAGGTAGATTGGATTAAAGTTTTTCAACAAAGGCCGTGCTTAGGGGATATTGTTGTCACTAATGTTAGCGACTTAATTAAGGATCCAAAATTATTTAATATTATCACTGGAGAAAATGTAACAATTGATGTTGGAAATCAAAGTACTGATTTTGGAAAATGTTACACTAAAAAAGCCATTCCCAATGATTGTGCCCTGAAAGTTATAACAAAAAATAATTTTGAGTTAATTAATAAAAACGAATTCTCCGTAGATGCTGATGCTTATTTTGAACATGATATGAACCCTGATCTATGTCACAGTTGGGCTCAAAAGGGCAACTCCAAAAATAGTGAGGTGCCACCACCATGGTTTGAAGACGAAGATTCTGAAATAATTACAGAAAACCAAAAAGAATTAATTCAGCGTCCTGAATTGAACATATACCCTAATCCTTCAACAATTAAAATCGAGCTAAATATTACTGGCTTAAAAGCGACAAATGGAGTCGTTGAGGTATATTCAATCACGGGGAAACGTATTTATTTTGGACGGATCTCATCCGAAAAAACAATCATTGACGTTTCAAATTTCTCCTCTGGGATATACATTTGTAAATATATAAATGATAATAAATTAATAATTTTAACTAAACAAATAGTTATTCAAAATGATGCAAATTAAAAAACTCATCCCTTTTTACTTGTTTTTGTTACCTACATTTTTGTTCGCTCAAAGGAAAAATATAAATCTTTCAGCCGGAATTGGAATAATTAACCCTCGATTTTTTTACGAAGATAGACCGGACGTTTGGTTCAACAGAGATGCATCCAATAATACTATTGGTAATTATTTAGAATTTAGAACTAATTACAAGAAATACTACCTCAACTTAGGCTACATAAGGGCAACTCAAAAATTTGAAGAAATAAATACGTTAGGCAACAAACTACCAGATGGGTCCTTGAATACAGCTACGTATATTAATAAGTGTAATTTTTATGATGCTAGTTTAGGAGCTGAAATTTTCAACAAAAACAGGTTTAATTTAATCTATTATTTGGGTATTGTTTTTGCTCGTGTGTCGCAAACTAACTATTCGCCAAGAACAAAGAAATTGGCGGGCAAGGATACTGTATATTCAGGCAAATCCCTGGGCACTGCGCATCAAATTCGAAATACGCTAGCAGTGAACTATCAATTAAGTAATTCCTTAGGGTTAGGAGTCAATCTTTCTTTGGAAAATGTATTAAAACCATTTACTGAAAATGAGATGCGGAATACATATGTTAAACCATCTAGATCAATGTTTGTTACTGGCGTAATATTACGATACAATTTTTAAAATGAGAGAAAAAATAAAAATTTTAATTTTGACTACTTTTTTAGTTACTGGAATTAAGGCAATTCCTAAGGATTCGATTATCTATAGTTTTAAAGCGGGTGTGATCTCACCATATTGTTTTAAGTATAAGAAATATGACAAAATAGAAACAAAATATAACGCAACTTATTCATGGCCGTTTAATGCTGGTTTAACACTAGGTTTGGATGCTTCAAGAAGGAATTTTTCACTTGAAGTTTCCTATGACTTATCTAGTTTCAGAAGGATTGCCAATTATAAATTCAACGATTCATTACTTAAGATTGGGGATATACCCTTTACACTAAAACAGTTTAGGGTTCTTCCGCAATATAGATTAATCCATTCAGAGATTTCATCGTTAAATATCGGCTGTGGTTATACTCTGGCTTATCCGTCAAGGGCCTATGATAACAATGACCCTAAACAAAGTTATTATCTTTACCTAGGTAAGGGCATTTGTTATACTGTAAATTACAGCTACAAATTACCAAAAAGACGATCTAGCTTCTATGCCGGTATTTATTATGAGAAGTTAAACGATGAGCCGATAAGGGGACTACTACCAAGCAAGTATGATTATGGACAATATCTAGATGCACCAATTTACATGCTGAGTCTGGGTGTCAAATATAACATCTGGCGAAAGAAAAAGTAATGAACTTTCCAATGTACAATTCACACTTTGTGATATGCATTTGCAAATGTCCCCACGATTATGGAAATTAAAAGATTGATACCCTACTTCTTGTTTTTATTGCCTACACTTTTGTTGTCTCAAAAGAAACAAATAAATCTTTCAGCATGTATTGGAATAGTCAACCCTCGATTTATTTATGAAGATAGACCTGACGTCAATATCATTAGAAAACCAAATAATCATACAATTGGCAATTATTTTGAATTTAGGACTAATTATAAGAAGTACTACCTCAAAATGGGTTACATGAGGGTATCACAAAAATTTCAAGAAATCAATACTTTGGCCAACAAACAGCCAGATTGGGTTTTGCATAAAGCTTCTTTTCTTAACAAGTGTAATTTTTATAATGCCAGTTTAGGTGCTGAAATTTTCAATAAGAAGAAGATTAGTTTGGTTTACTACACGGGATTTGTTTTTGCTCGGGTGTCCCGCACTAGCTACTCAGCACGAACCATCAAAATGGAAGGTTTTGACACTGTCTATTCAGGTACATCATTGGGTACATCTCATTATATTCGTAATAACCTGGCTGTGAACTATCAGCTTAATCGTTCGCTTGGGCTTGGCTTTAATCTTTCTTTGGACAACGCAATAAAACCGTTCACTGAAAACAGGATGCTCAATAGATATGTTAAACCATCTACATCAATGGTTGGAATTGGCATTTTATTACGATACGATTTTTGAAATGAGAGTGGCCCGGCCCAGTAAATCAGACAACCGATTTTAGGGTTTCAGATTAATTGCCACATTAGTCCTATCTCCCATTTAGGTCCACCTTCAAACGCCATTTCGACCCGTCTAAATCCATCTAATCTACTGCATCAAAGTGTACCAATTTGTAAAGCCCCTTTTTCATTCGGATGAATGATTTTAATTTAGTCGACAATGGGAACAAATACTGAGACACAAATCACCAACGCCATGCTCATGGAACAGTTGATGGAAATGAAATCGATGATCATGAATTTGCAGTCCGAAATGGAAAGCTTGAAGAATCCAGTGGATGATTTCACAACCAAATGGGTAAGCACTTCAGACGTCATGTCAATGCTTCGTGTGAGTCGCAGAACAATCGAGAATTACATCAAAGCGGGCAAGCTCACCCCCACTCCGATTGGAAAGCGAAATTACTTCACCATCACCCAGGTAAAGGGATTGATGTATACGCCTACAATTCCTGAAACCCGGTCCTTATATGACCAAGTTCAAATCATGATGCAGCGCTTAGCACAAATTGAAGAAGCCGGCGAGGACTGGTAGATCACCATTTAATCAAACAATCCACCATTCAACAACTTTACCCTAAATAGGTATATTTACTACCATTTATTTGGGGTGTTATTCTTTATCATTGTCACAGCACATTTCCTCAAATACTGGACTACCGTTTAGCAAGTGAGGCAGCGGTACAATTTATTTAGCACTCCTATTTAGACAAATATGCATTACAAACTGACAGAGGAAATTTTAAAGTTGAGCGTTTCAAAATATTGGGACAGTGCAAAATTTGAATGGAATTTTGATTCAGCATATGAGAGTGAAGAGAAGCAAACGTGTTTATGCGGCCATTACCCAATAGTTAATATTTGTGTAATTAAAAACAAAGAAAATAATTCAATTACTGAAGTAGGTAACTGTTGTATAATAAAATTTTTAGGAATAGACGAGGGAAATAAAATATTCATTTCTATCAAGAGACTTAGAAACGACATAACAAAGAGTATGAGTATTGAGGTAATTGAATATCTCAAGAGTAAAAATATCTTAAACGCCATTGAGTTTGCATTTTATCACGACGTTCATAGAAAGAGAAATTTATCTGACAAACAACTTGAATTTAAAACTAAAATAAACAAAAAACTATTAGACTATACAAGCTACGAAGCAAATTCACAGTTCACTAGAATTAACACTGTTTTAGAATGGGCAAAAAATAGGTCTGGCTTTGATTTAACCTTCATAAAATCATTAAAGACTAGTTATGAAAGGTTCGGTAAACTGACAGAGAAACAGAAAATCGCATTGGACAATATAATTAACAAATGCAAAATAGAATAGGAAATACGAGTATTAACGAGGGTTTTAAGCGAGTCAGGGAAACGTCAAACTTGAAGATTTGTGTTTATATTCCATTTCAGTATTGATTGACAGTTTGATGCTACGAAGCTTGCCCGAAAGCGAAGCCCAAAAATGTTGTAGCTAAAACCAAAAGAAGACACAACAAGACATAGAATATGAAATTTATAACTAAACTTAAATTAAAAAACTTCAAACGATTCGACTCATTTTCAGTTGAACTCGAGAAAAATATAAATATCCTCGTTGGCGACAATGAATCAGGAAAGTCGAGTTTAATTGAAGCAATTAGCTTAGTGTTAAGTGGCAGTAGAGGCAAGGTTGAAACGACCGGATTAGAAAACATTTTCAACTCAAAAGCAGTAACTGATTTTTTAGCTTCTGACAAAAAATATGAGGACCTTCCAACCGTGTTCATTGAAGTATATTTCAACGAACTACAAAACATTGAACTTTCAGGAAAAAACAATTCAGATGGAATTATTTGCGATGGACTAAAGCTCGAGATTGTTCCAAATGATGAATTTGGGAAAGACATTAAATCAATACTTTCTCAAGGAGAATCAGTATTCCCATATGAATTTTACAACATTAAGTTTGCAACTTTTTCAGGTGAAGCATATTCGGGCTACAAAAAGTATTTAAGACATATACTTGTTGACCACAGCCAAATTAGCAGCGAGTATGCGATAAAAGAATATGTAAAGGATATGTATAATTCTTATGCAGATTCTTTAGAAAAAAGCAAACACCAAAATGAATACCGAAAGCATAAAGAGAATTTTAAGAATGTTGTCTTATCAGAACTAAATTCTAAAGTTCCAGACTACGATTTTTCAATAAGAAATAACTCGAAAGCAAATTTAGAAACGGATTTAACACTTACGGAAGGAAGCATAAGTATTGAAAATAAGGGTAAAGGAATTCAATGCTTTATTAAAACCAAATTTGCTCTAAGCAAGGCAGAAGAAAATTTGGATGTAGTTTTAATTGAAGAGCCAGAAAACCACCTTAGTCATATAAATATGAAAAAATTGATTAAGGAAATTGAGGGGTCAGAAAAGAAGCAGATTATTATTTCTACTCATAGTAATATGATAAGTAGCAGGCTTAATCTAAGAAACTCAATTCTACTTAATAGCAATAGCAATTCTCCTGTTCATTTAAAAGGTGTCGATGATGATACGGCAAAATTTTTCATAAAGGCTCCTGACAATAATATCGTTGAATTTGTTCTTTCCAAAAAAGTGATACTTGTTGAAGGAGATGCCGAATTCTTATTAATGGAATCATTTTTCAGAGTAATAGCTTCCATGGATTTTGAACAATCAGACATTCATATAATTTCCGTTGACGGAACAAGTTTCAAACGCTATTTAGAAATTGCCAAGGTATTGAATATTAAAACCGCCATAATTAGAGACAATGACGAGGACTATCAAGCAAACTGTGTAGAAAATTATTCAGACTATAGTGGTTTTGATTTCATTAGGGTTTTCTCCGAAACCGCCCCTGCAATTTCAACTTTTGAAATTTCTGTTTATCACAATAATACAAAGTTATGCGATGACTTATTCTCGCCAGGGAGAAAAACACTTACGCCATTACAGTATATGCTTAAAAACAAAGCGGAAGCAGCTTTTCAACTCCTTGACAAAAAGTCAAGCGAATTAGCTGTTCCTAACTACATTAAAGAAGCAATTGAATGGATAAGAGAGTGATTTTTGCTGTTGCAGGTTCAGGAAAGACAACTTTTCTAATCAATCAGTTAAATGATACTGAAAGGTTTTTACTTGTCACATACACTAACAATAACGTCCATAATTTAAGAGCAGGCATCATAAAAAAATTTGGCTACTTCCCAAGTAACATTAAACTATACTCCTTTTATTCTTTTCTTTATGGCATCTGCTATAAACCGTTTTTACACGACAAACTGAAAACCAAAGGTATCAATTATGATACGACACCTTCTCGCTTCTTAAAAAGTGACAAAAGAGAATATTACATTGACAAATTCAATAGGCTATATAGCGGAAGAATTTCCAAAGTCCTTTTTGAAAAAGGCGAACAAGGAAATGTTGTTGAAAGAATATCAAAGTATTTCGACCATTTGTTTATTGATGAAATACAAGATTTTGGCGGAAACGATTTCAATTTGCTTAAGGAAATAAGCAAAGCAAACGTAAACCACATTTATGTTGGGGATTTTTTTCAGCACACTTTTGACACCAGTAGAGATGGAAAGACTAACTCAAAGCTACACGATGATCTAGGAAAATATATTGGAGAATTTCAAAAATTCGGGGTTAACCCTGACACCAAGACACTTTCCAAAAGCTATCGTTGTAGCCCAGGTGTTTGTAAATTCATAACAGAAAACCTCGCAATTTCAATAGAATCACATAGAGAAGATGAAACTAGAGTTCAATATATACACGACTTAGAACAAGCAAGACAAATATTTGACGACCATTCAATTGTGAAGCTCTTTTATAAAGAACATTACAAATACGATTGCTTTTCAAGAAATTGGGGTGACAGTAAAGGAGAAGACAAATACTTTGATGTTTGTGTAGTTTTAAACAAATCAACTCTAGACAAATACAGCAAAGGACAGTTACATGAATTACCACCTACAACAAAGAACAAATTGTACGTTGCACTATCCAGAGCAAAGAACAATTTATTTTTAATACCATATAATCTAATCGATGAAAACTACCAATAAAACGGGATGCATAGCTATAACATCGGTTTTGCAACATGGCGGGTTCAGTGCTTCTATGACAGTTTAGTGCAAGGTTCAAATTCGGTTTTTCAATTGAACATTTGACCTGATAGTCCGCAACTCCGCAAAGCCATAAACCGTTGATCACAAATAAGAACACTATGAATAAAATTTGGAAAGAAATATTTAAATCAGTTGTAAAAATTACTCATTACAAGGGAGGAAATGTTATTTCCTCTGGTACTGGATTCATATATAAAAAACATTTGATCACAAACAATCATGTTTTTTACAGTAATCAAACTGATGAAATCAAACTTCATACAGTTAAAGAAAATGGATTTGAAATTGAACATGAATTGATGATGCCATATTCTGATTTTCGTGATAGAATGAAAGATGGCATTGGAGAGGAATCATGGGATTTTGCAACAATCAACCTAGAATCAACAACTTTTGAGACATTACCTTCACTTGCATTAATTGAGGCAAATGAAAAAATCGAAATCGGAGAAGAAATTGCTCTTTTTGGATTTCCACTTTTACAAGACAACCTTTCAATGCACACTGGACACATTTCATCTAAAAAAATTCATGAACCGGTTAAGTATATACAAGTTGATGCAAGCGTTAATCAAGGAAATTCCGGAGGGCCGCTGATAGAGGTTCATTCAGGAAAAGTAATCGGTATTGTAACGCGAAAAGGTACGGGCCTAACAGAAATGTTTGATCAACTTAAGAATTATACTCAGCAAAATTTAAATATGGCAAATCAAATGCAAGATGGCATTTTTATGATGGGTGTTAGTTTTAAGCAAGTTCTAGTAGCTTCTCAAACACAATCCCTCCAACTAATAAACGAAATTGAAAGATCAGCCAATGTCGGAATAGGCTATGCTTTCGAATTGGTAGAAATGAGAAAATACTTCGAATAAAATATACCTAAATCAGATTTTACGTCAGGCAGCGTGAAGAGCAAACTTGGAAATTTCTGCTTCTAATTTAAATTCCGTACTTGCCAAAATTCTTCACCTTAATTCTACCACGCCATTTTAAAGCTGTTTTATAACCATTTCGTTGAGATCAACACAATGGTTATAGAAACCAGAAGTCAATTTTTTCTTAAACGTCATTTTTGTGATTTTTTCACAAAAACATCTGTTTAAATTCAAAAAAAGACCGAATTGAATCGAAAAAGCGCTTGAAATAGGCAAAAATGACAAATAAGAATTTCGTATAATTGTTACAAATAACCATATTGGATTTAGTTCTCAGATATTTCCAAAATGGAAACAACTGAGTTTATCGAAAATTTCGAATAACTGACAATCAACTACCGAGCATTCTTCGGCAATTGAATTTGTGCTTCTTCCCGATATATGAATCCACAAGAAAAGAAAAACACGCAAACCCTTGCCTGTAGCGGATTTTAAGAAGTCATTCGAGCAACAAACAACTACTAATTAACCACCAACCGAAACGCTCGCTTCGTTTGTTTTATCTCGCTCTTGCTGATTCCAAATTTCTTTGCGACGGCACGCCAGTTAGAAATTTCATGATTTTTTAGATTGTTTGGGTGCTCGTTTTCTGGTGATGATTCCGGCATCTTGCAATTTTCTACCTATTGGATCAGCAGCCGCAACATTGGTTAAATCTTTCTCTAATCCCAATACGAAGAGTACTTGTAAATAGCTTCCAATGGCAACAGTAGGACTACCTTGCTCAATATTATAAATGGTTTCCCTTCCTAGTCCTGTGCGCTCAGCAATTTGCTCAGCGCTCAATTTTCTGCGCAAACGAGCCAATTGTATATGCACTCAAAGATCTTTTTAAATCTTCAGGTTTTTAGGCAATATAGCAGGCGCTGTTTTCATACAACTTGTCTTATAGGGGACAAATATGAAATGTTTTATCCGTTTGATGACAAGTTATTTTAATTTTTATTCGGATGGGCATTCAAATTGCATGAATTTTACCATTTTTTGCATGCATTTAAAAAAACACCTTTACTTTTGTATCAAAGAAATGGATTTACTCCGTCAACATATCAAGCAGGGTGAAGTATATCGCCGTTCTGACCTGGAATATTACTCCACGGCCATAGATAGGCATTTGGCGTCGCTCACCAAAGACGGAACATTGATAAAATTGAACCAAGGCCTGTATTACGCACCAAAGCAATCAAAATTTGGTATTGTCCCGCCCGATGATCGTCAATTAGTAGAACGTTTTTTAAAAGACGATGACTTTCTTTTGGTGTCCCCAAATATATTCAATTCACTCGGACTTGGCCTCACGCAGCTATACAACACAACTTGGGTATATAACCATAAACGAAAAGGTGAATTTCAACTCAACGGTAAGACATTTGAATTCAAGTTGAAGTCGTCGTTTCCCAAGAATATCACACGAGAATACCTACTTGTTGATTTATTAAATAATATTGAAGATCTTGCGGAAGACCAATCGCAAACTTTGGATAAATTACCTAATAACATTGACAGCTTTAATGCTGATGCTTTAATGAAAGCAACTCAGCTCTATGGAAATGGTAAAACAAAACGTAAATTAAAATCAATCGTTCGAACCGTATTCCAGCATGCTTGATTTCATACATAACGATCCTGAATTCAAAGAGCTTATCTCCATTGTATCTAACCAAAAAGGTATAGACATTACATTGGTTGAGAAAGATTATTGGATCATGCATGCCTTGTACTCATTGCAACAACAAGGAATTGAATTTGAATTAAAAGGAGGAACTTCATTATCCAAAGGCTATGGCTTAATTCATAGATTTTCAGAGGATATAGACATTCACATTCGTACAAATTTTGGCTTATACATTGAAGGGAAAGAAGACAAATCACAAGTGAAAGCTGCACGCAAAGAATTCTATGATGTGTTTGCAAATTCGCTTTCGATAAATGGGATTATTGAAATTGTCAGAGACCATGAATTCGATGATAAAGACAAATTCCGTAGTGGTGGCATAAGACTCTACTATGAAAGTCATACCCCTACTTTGGAAGGGCTTAAAGATGGGATTTTGTTAGAAGCGGGATTCGACACCGTAACACCCAATAGCCCCATCGACATTTCTTCATGGATATGGGAACACCTGATTTCTATCGGCGCACAGCTCAATTACATAAACAATACTGCAACAGGCGTACAATGCTATCATCCAGGTTACACCCTAGTTGAAAAACTTCAAACCATAGTACGCAAATATCGGAACAGAAATAACCCTGGAGCTTCTGATGATAAAAACTTCATGCGCCAATATTATGACGTTTATTGCCTGCTTGGCAATTCCGAAATACAAACCTTCATTGGAACTCCTGAATATTTGGCCCACAAAGCAGCAAGAATAAAAGGCGCTGACAACCAAATTCCACTTAAAGATCATCCAGCTCTTTTATTGAGCGATTTAGAGATAAGAGAATCATTCCAAAAGCGGTACCAATCCACTTCCAAACTGTATTACAACGGGCAACCCGAATTTGAACAGTTACTTGCAAGAATTGCAGTTCACCTGCCCCGTTTATAAAATATTAAAACTGTACGGCAGGGGAATGAAACACTACATAGGCCAATACTCCATTGAGTATTGATTACACAAAATCTAGAATAAAGTCTTTTTCTATTTTAAATAGAACAATCGATTTTTGCTCAAGAGAATATCCGTTCCAAGTATATCACATGTGGGTTATAATGATTTAAAATCAAATACAATATTTAGAGCTAGCTATAGAATCTCGATGGCATGGGACAATATGTGTTTTCAAAGGGCTCAAGAATCGCATACAAGATTCAACAAAATCTTTAAACCACTTATTTAACAAAGAGTTAAGATCAGGCGAAAGGCCTCAATATGGGCTCATTTCACTATTCTTAAAGGACTCAGAGATTTTTAAATAATGAAAGTCACAGAAAACACACAATAACAGTTAAAGTTTGAAGCATTTGTAACACTTGAATTGCAACACCCCGAAATTCCAGAACAAAAAGCACAAAGCCGCTTCAATCAATAGAGATCAAAAACATCCTTTTGTGATTTTTTCACAAATACACTAACTAAAAAGTGAAATTTTGCCATTTTTTGGTTCAAAAATTGACAATATTGACAAAATACGCAGATAAGAAATACGCTTATTAGGCAAAATCGAGGTCATAAATGCCAATTTCACTATGAAAATTACCTCGTCCATTCATTTCGTGGTAATTTTTAACTCATAGTACGTGGTTCGGCAGTAATTCCGAAGTAATCCCACGGAATAAAAGTAATTCCATGGGATTTTCGTGGGAATTCATGGTAAAATGCGCTGAAAAAATCGGAATTTTATGGATTTTCACGGAATTCTAAGGAATCATCGTCGTATTCATCGCACACAGTGATATCTGAACGCTCATCATCCTCGTCTTTTCCTTATGTTCATTTATTCATTTGTTCAGTGTTCACCGCCTACCTCTTTGACTACTTTGCGATATTGCCCCTTCCCTATTCTCTCAAATTCACCCCCCAATAAATATCGTCTCACAGAGGAAGAAGACATATTCAGTTTTTGTCCCAACCCCACCGCCAACATCCAGTTAAACTCAACGGGTAGAGTGTCAAAAAATCGTTGCTGCTTTGCCTGCTGTTGAATATACTTACTGCCATTTTTCATATCCGCAACCAACATGTTTGCATGGTACAGAAGTGTGTAAGCGATTTCACCAGAAATCTCTAAGTCGGTAGATTGAATTTTTATTTCACCTTTCTTGTCTCGCTTTGATTGAGCGTAATATCTCATCGTGGTGAACACCATCGACATTCGAAAACAAATCAATCCCAATCGATGGATTGTGGCCAAAATCGGCGTCCCGGAATCCTTATGTGCCACTTGGGTAAGCAATTGAAACTGCTTGATGAATCTATCTTGATGTTCCTTCACCAAATACAGCTCTAATGCTTGGGTTTGTCCCTGTAAAAACAAATACATTTCTTTTACCATTTGTCCCACCTTATGAAAGGTCTGACCTGGATCTGTCCCGCGATGGTCAAATACATTTCTAAACGTTGGGACAGCAGGAAACGAATAAAACATAAATCTGCTGAATAACCCATTCTCTGTATCGGGTATTAATCGAATGACCTGCCCACGTGTCCCAGTAAGTAAAACTGATAAACGGGGGCGCTCCACGGAAAAGTGCTCCCTATTTTGCCTTCGTTGCATCTCAACAGGTTCATGGTGAAATGCTGCACGGAGCACATCGCTAAAATTCCCCCAGTCTTGCGCCAAGGCATTGGCCAAAGTATCCGCTTCAGTTGAAAACAGAATCCCTGCCCCGTCATTTTCACTCAGGGTTTGAACAACAGAACTAGCGCTGTTATTCGCAGGAATGAAGAGTAATTTATAAGGCGGTTCTTTTAGCGCAGAAACATCCGCATCCTTCTGTTTTATCTTCTCGCGCTTCAACTCCTCGAATTGCTTTTTTGCAAGGGTTGTTTCTTCCAACAACATTTTATGAATTTCCATGCCCACCAATCGTGTCCAACTCAACACCCCTTTTCCCGAACCAGCCGGTGCTTCAATAAATGTATACAAATTGGGCGATACCCATTTGCGGTCGTAAAAGCCTATCACATTGGGCATACAACCGGAAAGTACCGTAATTGTACCCAATAGTAAAATATCCCGCTCATACGGATTATCAATGGTCGTAAACAAGTCTCTCAGTGGTTCTGGCAAATTATCATAAATACTGTTCGATAACGTAGATCTCAGCTGATCCTGATAGCCTGGCAATAGGAACAATTCCTCCTCAGCCACTGTGTTATGCTTTACACTGTGCATGATCATCGCTTTAGTGGTTTATCCTGCACGTAGCGTGATGCCGCCCGATGAATATTTTTCTCTTGCTCGTGTTTGCCTGAATTCAACCAATCCTGAAGTTCACCTTTGCGAAATAGAATCTTCTTTCCATTCTTGTAAAAAGGAATTTTTCTTCTACTCGTCATAGAGTACAAAGTCTGTTTGGCGATGTGAAGAAACTCCGCAGCCTGATCGGCATTGAGTATTTCCGATTTTAGATTGTTCTCTGCCAATTCAGTGATGGCAGTTTCCTGATGCTGTTCTAATGCAACTTGAACAGCTTCATTCACCAACTCTGTGATGAATGCTTGTAAGTGAGTAATACTTTCTTTCATATGAAACATTTACTCACCCTTCATCAAAAAAAGAACCGTGCCAAACTTTTGGTTATCTTTTTTTAGTTATCGATTTTTCGAGGGTTCGTTTTGCTCCAAAACCACCGTACCATACTGTATCAAAATAGTCCAAACTAGTCTAATTTTGCGTCGATAAATAACCTATTGCGCAAATGCAAGCAAATTAGGTTCACATTACTAATTCACTGACATTCAGACAATTTGTCACTGCCATTTTTCATTTTTCCTGTCTTTTATTGTCAGACGATATGCCCAATTGGATACTCTTCATTGCTTTTATTTTCGTTGAATCCATCACCTTACCATAAATCTGTGTGGTATGAATATGTTTGTGTCCCAACAATTTTGAAACGGTATAGATATCGGTTCCTTCCGCTAACTGCAAGGTTGCAAATGTGTGTCTGAAATTATGAAATGTGATCTTCTTGCGAATGCCCGCACGTTGCAACCATCGGTTTAAGTTCGCATAGTCTCGTTGAAAATTGTAATCACCAAATATACAGACCTCACTTTCTTCGTAAGTACCTAAAAGACTCACTGCTTCATCCGAAATGGGAAGCGTCTCCATGGACTTTGTTTTACTCTGGGTAAAGCGGATAAAATACCCCAAACTTTCGGAATGCTGAATTTGTTCCCAGCGAAGTTTTGTAACATCCCCCAACCTTAATCCAGTGAGTGCCGAGAACATACAAGAGCGTTTTAACAACTCTGATTCAATGGGCGTATTATACAGCTTAATCAATTCTTCCTTTGTTAAAAACTCACGATAGGTTTCAGGCTGTTGTACACCTTTCACCGCATCAAAAGGGTTGCTTATGATATGTCCAAATACCATGGCTTCACGCACGGTGGCTCTAAGCTTATTGTAATAGGTGTAACACGAATTTTGGGAGATGCGCATTTTGGGCGAATTGATGCGTGTCGCTTTTTTCTCCAAAAACTCTTTGTATTCATTGATGAATTGCGGCGTGATATCGCCAAAGCTGCATTGCTCTTTACAAAATTGAAGGAAGGTTTTATATGATGCTACCCAACCTCCATGGGTATTCGGATTGCCAATCCATTTGTTTACTTGCTTCTCATAGAATGGCAGGAAGTCATCAAACTGTGAACTACGTTTGATACCGAATTTACCCGCCAACCTATCTATTTGTCGATTGGCTGCAATGGAACGAGCAAGGGTTTCGATGTCTCTATTGTGACGTTTCTCCATTTCATCTCTCGGGGGACTGTAGAGATACATTTCTAGGTATTCCCAACGGGTCATTTTACCACTTTCTGGGTGAATAATTGGCGGACAGTGATCAAGATAAAGGCTGATCTTACCTGTCTTTAGTAGACGTTTCCTAAGTGTAACTTTCATAACTATTTATATTTCAATGTTTTATCTAATTCTTCTCGTAAGACCAAACGCCTCGTTCCAATAGAAAATGTTCTGATTTTCTTGGTTTTTATCATTCTTGCCACGGTCCAACGGGAGACTCCGAGCAACAAACTCACCTCATTTATGGACAACACCTCGCGGGCTTGAATCATCACCACAGGGGCTGTTAATTGACTCTTAACAAGTGCCTTGTCTTGGAGTAATTTCTCTTGTCTTTTGTTCTCTTTATAGGCCTTGGCGGCGCACTTCTGAGAGCAGTACAAAGTGCTGTTTTTCATAGCCACGAATACTTCTTGGCAGAAAACACAAATTTTCGAATATGGGTGTTTTAGAGCAGTCATTTTTATTTCGCCATTATGGTGCAGCATGGTGCAGAGTGGTGCAGCATGGTGCAGGGTAGTGCAATAATTTTTATTACGTTCTGAATTTGTTGCTGACATGTTGCTCGAAATATCTGGTATACATATGAGCAACAAAAGGGGTGCAAAACACGCAAAATGACTAAAAATGTCAGATTGCCTAAAAACGCAAAAACCCTTGCCAGGCAAGGGTTTTCGTTATCTTATGTTGTTTTTGTTTATCGTTGATTATCGGCCATTACTTCCCAATACAAAACTTCGAGAAGATAGATCCCAAGATCTCCTCAACCCCAATCTCCCCCGTGATGCCTGCCAAAGAGCGTATGCCCTCACGCAAATGAAACGCCAGCAAATCGCCGGTTAGGCCATTCACCATCCCATCCAACACACTTTGCATTTCGGTAGCGCAGC
>JACCDQ012084235.1_pt1 | contig 25728 bp, 44 predicted proteins | sample 7446031 | NCBI WGS metagenome assembly JACCDQ01 (sample SAMN15323442, study PRJNA562643) | freshwater metagenome | isolation source: river surface water | place: USA:Blue River Watershed | collected 2017-08-17 | reverse complement strand
TTTTTACATGCTCTTTTTGGATTCGAACCAGTCCAACCGATCTACGGACGAAACTAACCTTGCGACATTACGGACTAAAGAGCATATAAAAACAGAATAATATTATTCTGTTTTTATCGTTCATTATCGGGTTTCCCCTAGAACACATTATAAATTGTCAAAGAACATCTAATGTAAGTATACTATCAGATTCTACCATCACTGTCAAGAAGTTTTTATCGCCATAGGTCAATTATTTCGTTGCCTACGATAGATGTTTTCGTCTTGTTGAATGAAGGTATTGTATTTATGTAATTTACGTATTTTTTATGATAACTTAACTTACATAACCACATTTTATTTTCACTTGTAGCAAATGGAACCAATGTAGGACTAGTATTTAGAAACTTTAATACACCTTCTGTTACCGAAGGCCACCAATGATTGAAATAATCATCTAAGATAACTATTCCATTTTGGGTCACTAATTGTTGAGCAATTGTTAAATCATTTATTACATGTTCAACCATATGCCCACCATCTACAGAAATATAATGAAATCTACCTATATTATTGAATAATAGTTGATCTGTAGAATCTGCTTGAAGTTCTTGAACATTCCTTCCACCATGTCTATCAAACTTTTTTAAGTTTTCCAAAAATTTAAGTTTGTTACCTTCGCCAGATTTATCAATATTAAGGTCTTGATTATCAAAAAGGTCTATAGCATAGCTGGTAAATGTAGACGGAATTAACTGGTTAAGTGCAATGAAAAACTGTCCGTGATGAACACCAATTTCCATTGCACCACCACTTTTTTGTTCATAAACATCTAGATAATCTAATACCTCTAGGCATGATTTTGGACAAAATCCATTTACTAAATGGAAGCCTTCCTTTGCATATTTTTCTAGGTATTCGTTATTCATTCAATTTCGTTTAGTGTTGATAAAACATAATCTTTATGTTTTCCTGTAACTATATCGAGATACAATGTAGTATCTTCTAATTTTAGTCCGTTAGTCCAAAAATAAAAATCAAGTTCATATAAAAAATCCATTTCATTTGCACCTGGTGCATCTGGAAATCCATCCATGTCATTAAGAATTGCTTCCTGCATAGAAATATCATAATCTTTCATCATAGAAATAATTCTATGAATAAAAACTTTATGAGAATCTTCATAGTCTTTTTCTTTTTTATTTACTTTGTCCATTAAGGACTTGATGTAATTATCGGTAATCATTTGGCATCCTTTATTGTATTATAGTGTGGGCAATTTGCCCACACAATTAAGAAGAGACGCCGCTGTTTTTAGGAAGTTGCTTCCAAACGTCACGTGCATTTACCTTGATAAATGGTTTATTCGTTTCGTTTTTATTAGGATTTTCAATGGTAACGACTACATTTTTACCAGCACGAAATGCTTTTAGCTGGTTCATAATGCGATCTGAACTTTGCATATAGTCACGACGCATTGCGTTCGTGGTTTTCTTGCTTACGTTTGAGTTAACCCCAGAGGATACGTATCCTTTTGACTTTCCACCTTTTTTACCCATAGTAAGTTCTCCTTATTGTTTGCTTTGTTAGCGGTTAATGTTAATAGTATAGACTTGGTTCAGTCTGTTGTCAAGTGCAATCTGCTCTTACTGTGTTTTTTCAATAAGACCATTTTCTCTATCTAAAAACTTATACTCTATTTTAGATGGATTAAATATTTTTATCTTTTCAAATACTTTGTTTATATCTAAAGAACCACAAGTATATACATCTAATTGCATCAATGATGGATTTGTTTCATCCCATACATGCATAGCAATATGACTTGTTTCAATAATGGTAACACATGTCAATCCACGGTTTCCTGCAACATCTAAGTATTTTGCATATGGTCCCATCAATATTTTCATATCAATGTCAGAAACCAATTCGGAAATCCATTTACATGCCCAATTTTCATCAATTGGTGGATTTTGTATTTCTGCTCGTATTATAAGGTGTTTGTGTTCTAACATGATTATCTCCATATATAATAAAAAATATTTATCTATTTTCTAGAATATATTGAATTACAACATCATTATGGACTTTTACCATATAATGGGGATATCGTAAAAATGTTTTTCTATAATAGATATTTTTACCTATCTTTTCCAATTCTATCATCTTTGGATTTAACTTTATTACTTTGCATACCGACATTGATCCTTTTGCTCCACCATCAGAGGCTACAACTACGTCGCCAAGTAACAATGGTTCGCCAAAAAAATCAACATGTTCTATTATTTTTTTATTTGTTGACATTAATAACCTTGGTGTTAATTTATACATTTAATAATGTAAATATAGTAGAAAGGAAATACCAATGGAAATTACAATATTACAAGTCGGAGACGTAGCAGTAAAACTATCTAGTTTGTTGATGCCTATTATAATGGCCTCATTAACTTATATGTTAACCATATGGTTTAAAGACTTTTTAAGTAGAATAGCAAAAGGATGGCTATTCAAAATGAATGATCAATTTAACGAAGGTGACAAAGTTATACTAGATAATGAATATGCAATCATTGTAAAAATGGGCATAACTCATACTGTATTCAGTATTACCAAGTCAAATGGAGATTATACTTGGAGATATGTTCCAAATGAGACAATTCACACAGTTAAACTTGAAAAGATCGTTAAAGAAAACGAAAATTAATGGCGGAACGTCTGGGAGTCGAACCCAGTGGACCCTTGCAGGTCCTACGGATTAGCAATCCGCTGCATTACCATCCTGCCCACGTTCCGTATTTTGTTATTGGTGGACCGTATCGGGTTCGAACCGATGATTGAAGCTTGCAAAGCTACTGTGTTCCCAACTATACCAACAGCCCAAATTTTTATTTATTTTGTTCTAATTTAAGATTTAAAACAAAATTTTCTACTAGAAGTTTTGTCATACTTGCCATTGCTATGTCAAGTTTTTGACTTTCTTCTATATTATTTATTATTTCTATGACACTAGATGCCATTAGGCGATATGCAGTTTTTTCATCTACACTTAAATAGTCCCAATCAATAGGGTCGGTTATTTCTGCTTGTTGTGCCAAATCTGCTAATTCATTTACATTCATTTTGGATAATAAACCATTTCTACTTCGTCATAACCTTCGTAATCATTTAGTTCTACTGCACGATCATCTAAAAATTCATCATCTACTACAAAACCTAACTTTTGATACCATTTTATTAATTTATTAGTATCTGTTATATATTTTGGGTCTTTAGAATATGCTTTTGCTATCAAATGTAATCTTACATTATGTTTATCAGCTAATTGCATTAAAATTTTTATTGCTTCCGTTCCCGCCCCAGATTTGGGTGCAAGTGATCTAATATCAGATATATGTATATCTTTGTCAAAGGTAGAAACTTCAATGGTGGCATTATTCAAAATTCGTGATCTGCTATCAAAAGGATGGTCAGATGTTATATTTTCTAAATCTGCCAAAAATAACTTAGTTTTGTCAGACTTTCCTTTTCCAAGCTTTATTCGTTCAATTTCATATAATCTCATAAATTGTCTCCACGTATTGGAGTATTTATGGCAAGGGCAGAGGGACTCGAACCCCCGACACTCGGTTTTGGAGACCGATGCTCTACCAACTGAGCTATACCCCTATATTATAATATTTGTTGGTTGGGGATGGAGGGGTCGAACCTCCGTATGTCGGAATCAAAGTCCGATGCCTTACCACTTGGCTAATCCCCAACAAAGAAATATTATGGTGCCCCCAGAGGGACTTGAACCCCCGACCCCCTGATTACAAATCAGGTGCTCTACCAACTGAGCTATAAGGGCATAAAGTATTTATCAAAAAATACTTTATACTTTTTTAATTACTACGTTCTTCTAGAATTTTTTCGTTAGTTTTTCCAGCTATCGCTAAAATTAAAATAGCTAGAATTCCGAAGAAAAATCCACCTATTGCCCAACCAATCTTATTCCGTCCGCGTGGTTCTGCCATCAATGCACAAATTATTGCACATATAATACCTACTAAAATTGCTACTTCCATTACTTTTCCTTTTGTAAAAATCAGATTGTATTTCCTACTTTTTTAACCAGAAAATCGAAAACTGGGGTGGCATCGTGAGTTACACCAATACCGAAGTATTCCATAACCGAACGTTTATAGCCTGTGCTAAGTTTTATAAATTTGCTGTATACAATCTTATATTGTGTTAATCGGGAAGCATAGAAACATCAACCCCATTAACCATAGTATTATTAACAAAAATAACATTATACTGCTGAAGTATAGATTTATTTTCATCTATAAACTTTGTTTTGTCGTTAGTATTTCTATACATTACTACCAATGTTTTCATTTTTTATCCTTTTTATATCAGGTTCAACTTTTCAAGGCATTACCACTATGCAAACACCGATATATCGGTGTAGAGGAATCGAACCTCTGTCATTGGCTTGGAAGGCAATAAAATTGCTGAACTGAACCTATAATTTACTGGATCAACTTTTATACGGCGTCCTACCACTAGACGAACTGCCCATAGTTAAGTTGGCGGGCAGTAGAGGAATCGAACCTCTGTTCACGGCTTGACATGCTATTTTAATTGTTGCTGTAATGATCCAAATTCTTTTCAGGATAAAGTTTGTAAGCTATTACAAATTTGAGGTTTGGTTTTGCTTTATATCTTTGCGGAATTTATCCTAATATTTTTTAAATATGCTCTTTTATTTTTTGAGCAATGTGATGTGGTTCAACTACTGTAAGTCGTTCATCATGGACATGACCAACTTGGTCTTTAGGCCATGCACCAATTCCTTTGATCTTTACATGAGTTTTACCAACTACGTATTGATATTCTATATTGTCTACTGTAATTTTACGATACGACATTATTTTTCCTTTCAAAAATATGGCGACCCCAGAAGGATTCGAACCCTCGACATTCCGCTTAGAAGGCGGATGCTCTATCCAACTGAGCTATGGAGTCAATAAATGGTGCGGGCGGTCGGACTCGAACCGACACGGTTAAACCGAGAGATTTTAAGTCTCTTGCGTCTACCATTTCGCCACGCCCGCGTGTATTATATCAGGATGATTTGTTTGCTTGTTTTGATTAACGGTCAAATGCATTGGATTTGCGGTAATCATCCTATTTAATACTTTACAAGAATAATAACGTCCAAATTGAATTGCACGAAATTTGAATTAACAAACTCGGAAGTGGAGTCATTACTCATGTAAAGTATTATGGAGGCGGGAGAGGGATTCGAACCCCCGAAACAACGGATTTGCAATCCGCACCATTAGACCGCTCTGGCACCCCGCCATTAGTGTTAGTTACAGGATCAACTTGTTTGCATTATACGAGCATAAGTTTGCGGAACTGATCCTAAAAAATGGTAGGGCTTTTATGCTTTTAGCCCCAATGTCAACTTTTTCAGCGGCATCCTACATGGGTGGTAGGTAGCAGTTGATCATATACTGGTAGGGGATGAGGGACTTGAACCCCCAACCTGCGGATTATGAGTCCGACGCTCTAACCAATTGAGCTAATCCCCCAAAACTCTTGTCTAGCTGTCACGGCTTTATGCTAAACTCCCTACGATTACAACTCATTTGTTGCATTACCGCACCATTCGATGTGTGTAGGATACTTAATAATCTGTTTTTCTAAATTGTCAAAGAGCATTTTGTTAGTCTATTTATAGTTTTCTAAAGGTGCATTTTCATACACAAAGAATACTTGGTAGAAGTGGTGTGACTCGAACACACAGTGCCGCTAGGCGTCCCGTTATGAGCGGGATGGGGTTGACCAATTTTCCTACACTTCCACGAAGTATTCTTTCGTTTGTTGAGTTAACACTACCTGATTCTCAAAGCAGTGTCAACTAGTATTATCAGGATCATCTTGGCTTTTTTTCAAATAAAAAATTAAGATTTGCGGAACTGATCCTATTATTAGTTTAGTTTACGCTTTAGTGAGTCGTTATTTATATCTGCTAGTGCTTCTTTAAGAATTTCTGCAAGTTCTGGGTCATTTTCTTCTAACTCGTTCACATCAATTGGAACTAAAGTCTCTAAAAGCTTTCCACTTTCTGCAAAGTCTTTTATTTCTTTTACAAATGCATCAAGTTCTTCTTGAGTTCCTTCAAATCCAGAGAATGCATGTGGAGAAAATATTACTTTCATATCAGTTCCTTTCTGGAACAAGGTTACAATAAAAAGTGCAGACTGTCAACCATCAATTTTAGTATTAGGGTTATCTACCGTGCTTATGGAACTTACGCTACATAAGTCACTAGTTGACTGGTGCTGGTAAGGGAATTGAACCCTGATTAAACATAATATCATGACGCCTATACAATATTATGTTGGCTGATCCTAGCCAATACCAGCGAATTTTGGAGCGGGCGATGGGAATCGAACCCACGACGAACAGCTTGGAAGGCTGACACTCTACCTCTGAGTTACACCCGCATTATGAGGTATTTAGTATTTTATTTGGCTCCCAGTGTAGGGATCGAACCTACGACCATCTGATTAACAGTCAGACACTCTACCAACTGAGCTAACTGGGAATATATCTTATTTATGTTTTTTTAACAGGATCATTTTGTTTTTCAAACCAAAATTGAAATTTTTTATTCTTTGCGGAACTGATCCTAAAACAGTATAGGCAGAGTTTGTATAGCATGTCAACCGTCATGTTTTCACATGCTGCCGTTTTCATGCATCCCTGCCAATCTCTTGCGTTTTACGGGTTCATCACCCTACGCTAGACAAACTAGTATAGTCTACAGGCTCATTTGCTTACGCCTTCGCCATCTACACTAGGGGTCATAATAGTATGTTTTCATCTGTGTTTCAATCAACCTTATGACTTAAAGCATGGAAAGGAGACATACTTTAAAACATGGAAAGGATCATGCTTAGGGAGAAACACATGTGAAAACATACTTAAAGTATGTTTTCAGTCCATTATCGGGGCAGCGTTCTTTTCAGAAGCATTACCATAGGACGGTTTAAATTGTCAAAGAGCGGTTCATTCTATGTTTCGTATCTTACTACGATTCGGTTGTCTTGTCAAGAAGTTTTTTTCGTTTCTTCTTTCAAAGTAGAAGTCTTTTCTTTCGATGCTGTAACTATAACTGATTCGGCATCAAATGTCAAGTCTTTTTTCCTTGTAGCTAAACATTTTTTTGGATGGTTAGGTAAAAAGAAAAGTGTTACCACCACCACTAAAATGATGGTAACATTTATTTATCAAAGTTTGAAAGTTTCTTTCAGCTTTGCAATTGCTTCCTTATGTGAAGAAGAATAAGCAATAATATTCACAGCTTCATCAAGATTAATGAAATCAGTCATTCGAGTATTTGCAGTATTTGCGATCCACTTGAGGAATTCAGGCCGCTCATTTTTGTCAAGCATGGTATGCTCTACGATAGCGATTGCATTTTGTTGCTTACGCATACGTTCAGCAAGATAGCCATAGGTGGCGGCATCGTAGTTGTTCATATTGATCATATAGGGATGATAATATTCAACCTCGGCAGTAGTGAAATCACGCTTTTTCTTGAATGCATTATGGATCATAAATGCACGGAATTCTTGTGACAGCTTTTGAGTTTCTTTTTGAACAAATTGTGCAACTGCAAACTTATCCATAGTTTCTACAGTTTGCAAATCAAAATCGTTGTTACGAAGATCATATGATTTGCGATTACGCTTTTCAACCTTGCGATTATGTTTAATCATCTTGGCAAGATGTTTGGCGGTGTATTTTGCTTCCATTCCGTTCATTGTATTTTCCTTTGGTTTGGTGGGTTGTTTCTGTGTGGGTTACTGTAGATGATTCGTTAGTGGTTGTCAAGGTAGATCGTATTGTTCCAATTCTTTGATCATAATTTGTTCAATTAGCTGATTAAATGTAATGTCTTGCTCATGTGCCATTTTCATAAGCGTAAGCAAAATATGATCTGGTAGTTCAATATCAATACAAACACGTTCATCATATGGTAGATCATTGATGATAGCGTGTGCTTTTTCCATAAAATCTTGATCAACATCTAGATCAATAAATTCAACATCGTCATATGCTTGTTTGGCATCTACTCCGCGAGATTCCGCCTCATAAAAGTAATCATCTTTGTAATTGGGGTTAATCAGGCGATAGCAGTTATTTTTGGTGTGATCAGATACTTCGGCTTCATACACTTCTTGTGTTTTAGTATCATAAATGATGCTGAAACTTTTATCATATGTTTCATGATGGAAGTCCATGTAACGGGCATTTGGCCCATAACACTTCCACTGGTATTCTGCACCACCAGTAATTTTATATTGTCCAACATCTAGTGCTTGTTGCAGTGTAATCATAATATTCTCCTACTATGTATTTGGATGGACTTTACCCGATTCGGTTCTAAGTGTCAACTACTAAATAGTAGTATGTTCATATATGTAATCGGCAATCAAACAAATCGTCAAAAAATAGGGTTCAGTAAGGATGTTTTTAAACGCTTAAAAACACTTCAAACTGGAAATCCTGATAAATTAATTTTGCATCACTATGTAAGTGTTCCAGAAAATCGTGTAAGAATTTTGGAATCTAAAATTCATAGTGAATTAGGATATAAAAGGTTATCCGGTGAATGGTTTAATATGTCACCAGATGAAGCAACATCATTTCTTGATTTTTCAGTTATTAGATGGCTTGAAGATAGTTTACTTTAATTAGAAATTACATACATTGCTTTTTCGTATTTTCTATATGATTCATCATATACTAGTTGCAAAATATGTGGAATTATGTATCCGACTTCTTTACTGTATCTAATTACATCGAATGCATCATAATTTGGATATTTTCCAGCCGAATATACGATATTAGGATATTTTCTTAGCAGTTCATTTTTTGAAAATTCAAATCTTTTTCTATCAACTCTGTATATAGATTTTGAATAATCATATTGAATTTCATTTTTATAATCAGTAATAATCCTCAATGGACGATATACTTTAATAAAAGTATCTTCATACACCGCAGAACCATTAACAAATACAATTTTATTAAATTCTTCTAGCAATGATGTGAATTCACTTTCAGAAAGATAATAATAATCTTCACTCATTTATTTCTCACTGTAAAAATTATACAATTTTTTTATTTTGTCATTGGTAATTTTTCTTTTAATACTCCATACACTACTTCCATTGGTATCATTAATTTCGATACCAAATTCGTTTAGTGAACTTCTAATATCATCCGAAATATTATACTGCTTTTTTTGCTTGAATTCATTTCGTAATGTCATTAGTTTACTAATATAATAATTCAGATCACTAATATCAATTTCAATATTACTTTGCTTCAAACCAACAAAGTTCATAACTGCTTTTAATTTACTATACTCGCCATTTTTTGCATATTCGTGCATTTTGGTTATTAAATTAGGCATGTTAAGATCGTCATATAATGGCGAAATCATATCATCGGTAACAGAAGTTTCTGTTACGTCTTTTGTCAATTCATTCCATTTTCTCAAAATAGTTTCTGCTTCAATAACTGATTGATCAGTCCAATTCAATGGCTGTCTATAATGAGTTTTTAGCAAAACAAATCTAATGGTTTGACCAGAAATTCCTTGTTGTAGTAAGTCATTTACTGTCAAAAAGTTTCCAAGAGACTTAGACATTTTTTGATTATTGATCATAACAAAATTGTTATGAACCCAATATTTCGCCAAATGATGCGAATGATCATCGCACGATGCACAAGATTGTGTATGTTCATTTTCATGATGTGGGAATAGCAAATCAATGCCACCGCCATGAATATCAATATGATTTCCAAATAGTGATCTAATCATTGCAGAGCATTCAATATGCCAACCAGGGCGACCATTTCCCCAAGGAGAAGGCCAACTTGGTTGATTTTCATCAGATGGCTTCCACAATACAAAATCTTCTGGTGATTTTTTATAGGTAGCAGTTTCGTTTTTTTGACCAATAAGTTGATCTTCGATTGTTCTATTAGATAATACCCCATGCTTTGGAAAACTTTTTACATCAAATAATACAGTGTTATCTGATACATAAGCATGTCCACGATTAATAATTACTTTGATCATATCAATCATTTGATCAATGTATTGTGTAGCACGTGGTTCAAATGTAGGAAGAATTACATTCAATTCTTCCATATCATCGTGATACCATTTTATGGTTTTATCGGTTAGCTGAGTGATAGCAGAATTAATATCACCAGCATTCATGGTGATTGCACGATCAATAATTTTGTCGTCTACATCTGTAAAATTACGTGCATAATTTACGTTACCGTATTTGTATTGCAATACACGATATAATAAATCAAATACAACTGCTGGACGTGCATTGCCAATATGTGCACGATCATATACTGTTGGACCGCATACATACATTGTAATTTTATTATGGTCATGCGGAACGAATTCTTCATAAGAAGAAGTTGCAGTATTATATAAGATCATAGTTAAACTACTTTATTCTTTATTGGTGTATTTTTCAAAAATTGGTTCGTATTTTTCACTAAAAGTGAAAAGATCATCATCTGTATATTCAGAGTTATGAATGGCGTTCATAGTAACGCTTTCATCATCGCAGTAAAAATCTTCACATGCAATATCGTTTTCCATGATTTCTCTCCGTTTCATACCAGACATTAACTGATTCGGATCAGTATGTCAACTACCAATTTGGATTTGCTTCTTGGTGTGTTCCAACAAAAATCCATCTTAGGGTATTTGGTTTTCCATTTTCAACATAAAATAGTGTAATTATTTTCTTACCCATAACATGTGCACTATATGATCCTGCAAATTTTGGGTCACGTTTAATAACATGAACATTGAATTGTGGTGGGTATGTTTCTATAGCTGCTTTTCTATTATTTGATAATATAAATGATTCGAGTTGCTTTAGTTCTTCAGTAACACGAGGATTATTGGAATGTTTTTTCAAACCTTTTTTAAATGCATTAGAATAGTCTACGTCCCATATTTCATTTTTGATTGGTTGTAGATTTTCCATATCTTCTGATATTACATCTTCAAATGTGAATAGTTCATCTACCCTATATTCTTTTACTATTTGATTTAGTAAATTAGTTTCGTTATCAAAACTTTCTAAAATATTAATTATATTTCTAATATCTGATGGTTTCATTTTATTATCTTTCTCTTTTAGAAGGTTCTTGAAGCATTTTTCCATCTGGAGTCATTAATCCTGGAAAATCACCAATTCTACTATGCCATTGTTCTATGAATTTATTTGGCAAAGGAGGATTTCCATAATGTAACTTGAGTGGTAAGTTTTGAAGTTTTTTATCACGCTCTATAACAAAAAGTATTTTATTTGCACCACTGTATGTAACGGGTTCAGTTATGCGTAACGTATGGCTAAATGAGTATCCATCTTTTTCGTATGCAGTTTCAGTATAATATTTTGTAATTACATCTTTTTTCTGTAATAGATCATGTTCTGCCATATCTACTGTTGGAATACTTTCTGGTTTATTCTTTACACGGTATAATGGGGAATACCATTCTTTTCCACCAGATTCTTTTTCACCATGTGCAATTATTCTTAATATATATGAATCAAATAAGTCTTTTATTATTTTTTCAGGTATTGGCTTTTTTTCGTTAGATGTTAAATTATTGTGCAATATATTTTGAAATTTTATTCTTGCTTGATCCATATGTGTTGGATTGTCGTAATATGTTTGTGCCAATATATCTGGACGTTCACTATATATTCCGCTTCCCATTGCGTTTGCAAATGCTGCATCTATTTTATAAGTTACGCTATCTTCATCAGCAAATGCTTGCTGTTCCTGTATTTGTGCAATAATTATTAATTCTTCGCCTTTGAATTTATTAGATGTTCTCCATGCAGACGAAGTTGCTGTTAGCAAGTTACTTGTCCAATATGATCCTTCTAAACTTACACGTGATTGTGATCTAATACTAACATCTGGGTCTGTATCCCATGATTTACTTTTTGGTGTAGGAACCATACCATTTTTTAATATTGATTGCAGAAATGCAGTAGATGTTCCATGGAACATTACATTTGGTTTGCGAAATTTCGCTTCATTAATAATTTCAAAATATCTCATATCGAATCCTCTTGAAATTATTTATAAAAAAATCCCACCTTTCGGCGGGATCAAGTTAGTGTATTATTAAAATCCTACACCTTTAATTTGTTCTTTTAGGGTCTTACAAAAGTCGTCAATATCTTTTTCATCCATTGCCCATCTTTTTGTAGTAATAATTGCAAACGCACCGCCACCACCATCTACAATTTCCACATCTAGATATTGACCATCTTTATCAGAATCTACACAATCATTATCTTGCATAAATTGTAATTTCTTATGTATTAGTTGCATATTATCTCCTAAATGAAAACAGGGCTTACGCCCTGTTTTTACGAGTTTGCAGTTTCCATTACGACTTCATCAAACGCTTCATCTGGATTTACTCCAAGTTCAGCAATGACTTCATAACGACATGCACGGCCTTTGCTACGATTGTAGTCAGATGGAATGCTTACAACATCACGTGGATTGATCTTTAGAATCATAACACGCTCACCGCCAAAGCTGCCAAGATATTCCTTGCTACAGAAATGTAGTCCTTCGCTGCAAGTTTGATTCTTATCATCGTTAACTTCATTGCGTGGCATAGAAATAACAGTAACGCCATTTTCTACGTTTACTGATACTTCTTTCTTCTTGCCGCTTACTAGTGGAAGAGTTGCGGTTTCTTCTGGGGTAAAGGTAGCTGCTACCTTGTTAAGAACAGTGCCGCTATGAACGTCTAGATAATCATTGCGAACTTTCTTGTAGGCAAGGAAATGACCATCTGGTGTGATAGGTAGAGTATTCTTTTCAAGGAATTCATACAGTTCATTGACTGCACGATAGCTTGGGTTTTCCATCAGATTTTCCATGAAAAGAACTAGTGGTTCAATTGGGAAACCATCTTGGAACATCTGGATCATACGGCGAGATAGTGAATTGTGGAATTCACGCCCCTTCCAATAAAGGGTTTCGCCTTTAATGCTGATATTACCAGCACCGTAAGAAAGGATAACTTTCTTGGGTTCTACAGTATTCTTTACTGCTTCCCAATCGCCAGCCTTAATAGCGTCCAGAACTTTTTGATAGGCAATATGGCCTTTGTTGATAGTATGGGAATTTGCTCCGATAACTACAACAATGTTATTACCTTGAATGATATATGGATATGACATGTTTTATCTCCGTTTTGTTTATGGGTTGATTGTTTGTTTTGTAGTCTGGTCAATCATATTGATATACATCGCAACATCTTGTTCTTTTGCTTTGTAGTCAATAAACTGAAGTAGTGGATATTTTTTAGTAAACTCGTTTATTTCTTTTAGAATTTTATCAGTAAATGTATCTACAGTAACATTTGTTCCGTAAACACTACAAATTCGCCTCATAGAATATGTATCCATCTGACTATTTGAGTTTTTACATTTCTTGATAAATGTAAGATATAGGCTATTCGGATCAGTAACGTGGTTGCAAATCTTATCACAAATGTTAAACACGTTACTATTTAATGTTTTCCTTGCATATGCCCCAACTAGTGAATCTACATTTACATTTTTAATAGTATCAACCAAATGATCTTGGATATTTACCCAATTCTTCATTGATTTAACATATTCAAGGTCTGCTTTGCGAATACCATAAATTGTGGTTACAGAAGTTAATTCAGAAATACCAGATTTGCTAATATCTGACAGAAGGTCTTTTACGTCTACAATTGGATACTTTTCATCACAGATTGGTGCATATCCCTTTAGAGGAATATAGTAGTATGTATTGGCCTTGTCAAGTAGGTTGATATTATCATATGGTTCCCAAATGTAAGATTTATTTTGGTAATGGTGTGTTGACGATAGCCGCAACGCAGTAACCACAGCATCCCGCTTTGCACGTTCTTCCCGTGGTTTTACTTCCATATCATCACCGTTTATAATAAACGATTCTGGTGGATTATACATTTCTTTTAGAAAAGCATCATACAAAACAGGTTCATCTGCTTTTACTGGTGAAAGAATATACACTTTAATGTGTGATGATTTACGATCAACGTTTTTATTAAAATGATATTTTGCATGTTCAAGTCCACCACGAACTTTTCCATACTTCACAAAGTATATATTCTTACCAGTAGGAATAGACCAAACATCAACATAGTAATGTTTTTTGTTGTCATATTCTTTATGAAGTTTCAATTGTGATACTCTATCACCCCATGTATCAGGAGTAAATCCACTAATTTTAATATTATATTTACTTGCAAGATACTCTTCGGTAAAAGTCTTGTTTATAAATTGAATACCATAACTAGTGACATCCATGAAAGAAAGGGCAGAGGTTTTCTGCACATAGTTTTTAATACTATTATGCCAAAGAGCAATACTAAATTTGCTACGCAAAAACTCAGCACGATCCCATAGATTAGTGATTGCATTTGCTTCTTTTTCCAAAAGACCATCTAGCTTATCTTGTAGCAATTGGAGTTTTGCTTTGATAGCTGCAATAGTTTCTTTGGTATATGAAAGACCTTCACGAGACGCTTGGAATTCAAGTTCACCAATATTGAAACGAATTTCAATACCTTTTTTAAGATGAACTGCAAGTTGTCCAAGGTTTGATTCACTGTTAGGAACATCAATTGGATATGGGATATTTCCCATAACCGCAATGCTGTTATGATCATAATGATTATGTGTAAAATCAATTACGTTAACACCTTGAATAACATCAACTTCAAGATATTTAAGTTCACGAACCTTGCATTGTGCACCAGTCATATTTGGTTTTACTGGAAAATATGCCAGAACTTCTGCTGCTTCATTACGGAATTTATCGTAATCACTGCGAATGTCTACAGCAAATTTTACTTCTACACCATTTGCTTCATCTGTTTCAGCATCGGCCATACGTGCAACCGATGGAACGCCATGTTCATTAATAAAAGCAGAATAGATACCTTTCATACCATCACGAATTGCAGTGACAGTAAAGTTGTCAGTATATGAGAAGGGTGACTTTGATCCAAGACCCAACGCACCAATAAAATCATTGGAATTGGTTTTTGTAGATTCAAAATAGGTAGTGTAAATGTTTACTACTTGCTGGTGAGTTAGGCCAGTGCCATAATCACGAATTGCAAAATATGGTTCTAGAGAAGTAGGAAGGTGAAGATCGAATGGTTCTTCTTTCTTTCCTGCTGCAATATGGCTGTCAAGAGCATTACATGAAAGTTCACGAATAATCGCACGAATTTTGTTTGCGTATAGACCAGATGATAGGATAGCAAATGCTTTTGCAGAATTCTTAATACGGAATTCTCCAATTTCGCTGACATTTCCCAATACTGCAATGTTATCTGGGGCCGAATTGATAATCATTTATGTCCTCATAAATTTATAATATGTTGTTACTCTACACTATGATTCGTAGTATGTCAAGTAGTTTCTTCAAAAACTGGTTTCCAAACCAAATCACGATTCATAGTGCCATATAGTGCAGACCGCCCATCTTCGCATGTTGCATAAAACATTGCACTACGAATACGATTTGCTTCTGAAAGAAGAATTTTGGAATATTCTTTTGCTACCTTTAGACTTTCAAATGATTGTGAAAGGCGAGTGCTTGTTCCTGGTTGGAAAAAGATAACATTATAAAATGTTGCCGAGTTGATGATTTCTTTTTGAATTTCGTCAATAGACTTTACTTCTGTCTTTTCAAGTTTCATTTTATAGTCCTAGAATTTTTGTAACAGAAGTATTAAAAATTTTTGAAGGATTTTCAACCATATATTCTTTCAATTGTTGAAAATAATATGCTGCATCTTCATTTCCTTCTTTTTCTAATGCATCTTGACATTCGGAAATCAATGAAATAAAAGATTTGATAGAAGCTTTGCCATCATCTGGCATAGCTGCCCGATGCATTTGTGCTGGTCGTTGGTTTGACATAGTTTTTCCCAAATATATTAGTTATATAAAAAGGCGGGAAGTTCCCGCCTTTTTATTATGCTTCCATGCTTTTGTTAAGAAATTCAAGCAGGGTATTATGATTGAAATTAGAACCACGTGATGGACGATCTGGCATACCAAGGTGAATCCAAAGTTTAAAATCTTCGGTAGTCAATTCTTCGTATGGGGTCCAGTTAATTGCAATACGATTACCTTTTGGAGTAATTGCATAGTGATACATCTTACGGACATCTTCTTCAGTTTCGATTTCGCAAGCGTAGTTATAACCGTTCATCTGATATTTCTTCCTTTAGTTGGTTTCGGTAAATTTGTTATAGACTGATTCGTGGTTTCTGTCAAGCAGTGATTTTTGTGTTAATGGCTTCTGCCCAAATACGCTTTACTGCAATTTTATTTGTTTTTGCATCAAGTCGTGCACGTGCAATACCATCTTCTTTACGGCTAGTCCATGTCATAGCACGAACAATATCACCTTCAAGATTTTCAACATAGATCATAAACATGGTTTTTCCTTTCTTCATGTTTCATTCTACTATCGTGTAGTCTCTATTCTTCCTAAGATACGCTACTTCTTCCTCAATGTCAACTATGTTATAGTCCTCACAGTCAACTTCTTCCCATATCTGCATAGCAATTTCAATATCTTCATAATTATCAAATAACTCTGATATTTCTAAATTGCTTTTACTTTCTTCGCCAGTTATATAATTATATACTAATTTATCTAAACTCAACATTGTTCTCCTGTTGTTCATAAGGTGTTTTAGTGTGATTCGTAAGTATTGTCAAGAGTGTTGTAAAAATACAACAATTAATACAGGTTATACTTACCCAATACAGATTTTAGTAATGTATCATCTCGGTTTGGTGCAAAAATATATGCACACGTATCTACTGGGATTAGATGCATAATTTTTCCATCTTTTACTGGATAAGTTGGATCATGAACAATGCCAGAAACAAACAACTTGCCAAGAGACTCAATAGTATCATTCATTTCTTTTTCGGTCACGCCCAATACAATAGTTGTTCCGAATCCTTGAGTAGTTTGACTTTCCCAAAAAGAAAATTCTTCAACAGTTACTTTGTCTTTAATTTTAGTAATAAAATGATTTTTAACTGCATTTGCAGCGTGTGCAGCTTGTGCAGCAGCTTTTCCTGGGGTCATTGACTCCATATCGTTTCGCATTAGTATATAAAGTGTAGATTTACACATATTAAATTCCTTTTTTATAATATTCATGACAGTAAGAGCCTTTGGCACTTGTCATGGGTCCGTATTTTAAAAACCTGCCACTGGTTTTGTCAATATCTATCAACCATTTATAATATGGATGTATGATATAATCAATGTCGTTTGATGTTACAAAACCATTTATTCCTCTATGATAATAGATAACACAATCTGATAATTCTTGAAATAACATTATTTCTTGAAAAATTGTTAGCAATTGTTCATCATTTTCTATTGGAATGTGGTCAGGAAATTCTTCTTTTTGTTTAGTCCTCATTAATTCACAACGATGCCTAACCATATCATGAGTTTTTTCAGTGAAACATGTGGTGTGCTTCATTATACCATTAGAATCAATTGTTCGTTCTGATATAATTGTCGCTCTGTCTTTAAGAAAACCTTTTTCTATTAGAATTTCTTTCGTTTTTGGATTAGTAGCTATATATTTTTTGTCAAATATATAGCTACGTTGTGCAAATGATAAAGAATTAAAAAGTTTTTTATATTCTTCATTGGTCATTTAAAAACTCACGCTTTGCTTTTGCCGCAGCATTTACGCGGGCTTTATACAAACCATCTTTGATCCTTTCTACATTTGTTTCTCCATTTGGAAATACATCTGCAAATTTTACTTTGCGAACTTCATCCCAAATACGAGGCAGCATTTGTAGGTGATCAATAGATACATTTTCACTTCCAAGACGACCACGTTCATCAACAATACCAGTTCGATACAGTAAATCTACTTTGGTTTCGTCATTCCATGCACTCATGTCCATAAACATATTGATAAATGTTTTTGGATTTAGCTTTTCCAGTTCATGCATTCTCATATGATAGCGTGTTGCCATCTTGATACGATCACGAATAACAGTAGGAACAGTGAGACGATTGCAGAAATTTTCCACAATAGGAACACCATTCACATCATGACCATAATGTTTTGGCAATTTGTCTTTAGGTGTAATACCTTTACCAAAATCATGAACCAGAGCAGCCATACGAAGAAGCAAACCAAACTCTTGACCAAACTCATAACGAGTTGCTTGAGTCAGAACAAGCATAGTATGCTCATACGCATTTCCTTCTGGATGCCATCTACGACTTTCCATAGCACTGCACAGGGCATATACTTCTGGAAAAATAATGTGCAAAACATCACACTCTAACAGAGTGTCAAAAAACAAACGAGGATGAGGCTCCATTAATGCACGGGAAAGTTCTTTCCAAATACGTTCGGGTTGCAGTTCATTAAGAACACCTTTCTTACCCATATGATAGATAAGATCGACGGTTTCACTTGCAACTTTCCAGTCAGGACCAAATCTTGCACGAAAACGTGCAACACGCAATACTCTAACAGGGTCTTCGGAAAATGCTTCACTAGTATGACGCAGAATTTTATTTTTAATATCGCTTTCACCATTAAATGGATCAATAATGCTGGTTGCATTTTCGTCGCCATTTATTGGACCAATAGCAATAGAATTGATAGTTAAATCCCTACGCTTCAAATCTTCTTCTAGTGTAACATCAGTTCCAAATTCACATTCAAAACCCAAATATCCGTTACCTGTTTTGCGTTCACGACGAGCAAGAGCATATTCTGAACCAGTTTGTGAGTTCAAAAATACTGGGAAATCTGCACCAACTTTTTCATATCCAAGATTAATCATGTCTTGTTCAACAGCACCAACAACAACATAATCATAATCTTTTGGAGCAACATTCATCATTCTATCACGAATGCACCCACCTACTGCGTAAACTTTCATAGCATATCCTTATTTTTCTTCTATTACTCTAATTTCATGTTCAGCAACCATATACCAATCGGGTGCAATTTCACCTTCTTCTAATGGTTTATTAAAAGAATTTATATGATCACGATACTTGATAGCTTCTTCTACCGTATCGAAGTATTCGTATTCACGTTTTTGTCCCCAACCACGTTCAGATTCGATAGTGCAAACTTCATATTTAACTTTCATTGTTTAACCCTCAAAATCATATTCTTCCATGCCATAATTTTTTTCTACATGAAGCGTATCGTCACCATTCCAAATATATTTTTTGTTTCCAATGATGACTTCACAATGGATTTTTTCATCTGATTTTTTATCATAGTCAACCAATGCAGAAACAATAGAACCAAATAATTCATTTTTATTACGTTTAACGACCCAAGGCCACGTTCTATAGCTACCATCAGCTACATACAGTGCTTCACGCTTTTCGATAAGTTCTTTGCTTCCATCTTTATGAACACCATACAGATAGTCAGCATGTTCAATAAGCATGGCACGATAATTGTTTGCATCTTTTTTGCTATTGAATTCGTAAACTCTGGTATCGAAGTTATCATTCAGATAATGAACTTCATACCGAGCAAACTTGACCTTTTCCATGATGTATTCCCACATAGTGATCCATTTAGAATCACCATACATTATAGTAGTGGGTATGTCAAGTATCTATTTTAAGCCAGCTAGCTTTTTTAGTCGGTCAATGCTTTCATTTTTATTTGACTTTTTTGAAACCATATCAGATACTTCGCTAGGTATTTCTTCCTCAAATCTCTCAATAGCTGCTTCATCATCAAATCCGCTCCAGCCATAACGAGGTTCATCAATATCTGACAAATCAAAATCATCTTTAAATGAATCATTCATATAATTATCAAAGTCAAATGTATCATTATCATCTTCATCATAATATTCAATAATAGATTTTGAAAGACGATTGAATGTAAAAATTAAAGCATATTGACCTTTAACATTATATTTTTTCTTTTGTTCTTCACTTAATTCTTCAAATGGACTATCTATTAACCATTTTCTTATTGAATCATACATTTCATTATATGATCCAGTTTCAACACCAGTATATGCTGCACTTTGAATAGCTGAACTTAATTCATCACTATCTTCAATCATTTCACTAAAAGTTTTAGAATCATATTCATCTTCATCCATATTGCCATTTTCTAGATCAGCAGAATATAAGTATTTTCTAAATGCTTCTATATACTTTCTTTCTACTAAATCTGCAACTCTTTCAGTATCATAATCTGATGTTGAAAAATCTTGATAATCGCCATAGCCTTCATAACTTTTTGCAATATATTTAAGAGTATCAAAACCTAATTCTTTAGCAATATCTTGTAGATCATCGTATGCAGCAGTAACAACTTTTTTATTTTCTTTGTCTACATATATTGGAGTATTATCAGCCATATAAATGTTTAATGCTTTTTCTTCAACAAACTCTATAATCTTTTTATCTTTATTTCTTATGTATCTGTAAGCACCTAAGCTATTTGAAATAGCAATTTTTTGTAAATCATAACTAGGATTTTCAATATATGATATTGATGAAGGTTTACTAGTAACCGCAGCAGCTAAAACTTTTTTATCTACAGTTTCTTCATTTATTTTTCCATCAGGAGTTTTGATAAATCTTATAGCATCACCATTTTCTCTAACAGCAGCCATAGTCACATCAAATGATGGATTATCAAGATATTTTATTAGTGTCCCGTCTTTTGCTACAGCAATTTTTTGAATTGTCTCACTAGGATTTTCCATATCTTTGATCATATATGGTTTGTCCAATATCAATTTTATTTGTTCTTTTTCATCAGCAGGAATCATTCCTGTTACAAATTCTTTATTATATGAACTACTATCATCATAAAATTTTGGGTTCCATTGAAAAATTGCAATATTTTCTAATGCACGACTTGAATTTACTTCATTAACCCATTTGTCTACAACATCTTCAAACCCGTCAACATTAGTCCCGTAGCAATGTGTATCAGGGACCAAATATACACGATCACTACCAAGACTATCTATAAAAGGTTTTATTAATATTCTACCAGTTGGATTGTTTAAGTTTAAATCAGATTTCTTTGTGACATATGCAATAATTGTTCCTTCTTTAATGTCGATAGGAACATATTTTCTATATTGTCCAGTTCTTAGATTCATACAACTTGTCCATCCACGATCAGTTGACATTCCAGCAATATCATATGGATGTCTAGATATTACAACAATATACTCATTATTGGTTCCAGAACGTCTTTCATCTGTATTGAATTTGTTTAATAGATCAGTTCTACCTAACTTTTGTAAAACTTTTCCTATTTTTATATTCTGCTTTTTATTAGTATCATAAACTATTCCTTTGATATAATCTACGATATTATACCCTTGACTATTCAAGAATTTTTCTATTTCAGGATTTGCTTCTATTTTAAAATCATCACTTCTTTTAACACTTATAGGTAAAAAGATTCTATAGGAATTTTTATCATGTTTATATTTTGGATTTGAAAAAATATCTTTGTATCTAGATTTATCCCATCCTTTTACAAAATTTCTTACTTGGCTAAATTTTAGTGCTTCCATTATTTCATTAATAATCATAGTGTATATTCCTGTATAGATATAACTATTTATTTTATTAGAGAGATAATATTAGTGATATTTACTGCGTAAACATCAAAATAATCAATAATAGATGTATTCGCTAAAGCTTCATTCATCTATTATTGATTATTAATTTTATATTATAGATATAATGGAATCTAAGATAGAATCTATAAACATCATTTCCAGAGTCCAGATACACTTTGCCTTCCGATGGCGAAGATGTATCCAGACACAACAGCATTATTTCCGTCGCCTTTGATACTTCATACAGAACAACCTTGTAATGTCAGGTTATGGTGGTCACGCGGTGCCATTTTATGTTCTAACTTATATGACGCAGACTTTTGTTAGTAGCAGTATGAATTACATCTAACAGTCTTGCAAGTTCCCTAAGTGTCGTGGAGTGCTTGCTCATTTTTCGGGTGGTCAGACCGATACATCAACCAACTTGCATACTGGTAAAATATACAAGTGCACTTTGCTACTATATCTTGTCAGCGATATAACCTAATATAAAGCTGAAACGTAACAGAGAAAGACATTCTCATTGACAGTGCTATACGTTTTAATACCTAATGACAGTCCAGCACATATAAATTGCTCATCTGACCCGATACTTATAACACATTTTTTACTGATTCGTCAAGAAAATAATCAAGTATGTTCAATGATTTTAATTCCAGCACATTCTATTGCACCAGCACAAACAGGACACGGCTTTGCAGTTGCAGGATTGCCTTCATCGTCAAATCTATACACTACGATTTTATGTGCTTTGTCAAGGTTCCTACATTTAATAATTGCGTGAATTTCTGCATGAAGAAAGATTTTATCAGGAAGTCCTGCTTTTTTGGCACACTCTGCCTGATAAGGATGGGTTTTTGCATAGCTGTTCTTTCCAATAGAAAGAACCCGCCCTTTTTTATCATAGATAATGGCGGTAAGTTCAAAACGTTTCTTAGTCATATTCTCACACTTGTTGCGGTCGATGGCCCGTTAGGATTTCTACTTTCAACATTATAAGATTAACTGCCGATTCGTCAAGGTGCGATTTGAAACCAGACGCATCTGTGATACCAACCATAGGTGTTTCTAATCCATTGTGAAATAAACAAATTTCGTAACCTTCTATCTCGCCACCGAATACTACACTAAGCTGATAATTTTCGCCATAGTCATATACTGCTTGTAGAGTAAAATGTTTATCTTCTACTGGTAGCATATCGCTAAATCTGAATTTATTCATTTGTCATTACCTCATGAAATTTTTTACTTTTTAAATATTTCACATAATCGCTACGAATGTTATCTTTATCTTTTACCCAATTATCAATATTTTCAGGACTACCGTATGAATGACGTGGTAGATTTTGCAAAATCCAAAAACCAATGTCTGGCAAATGCTTAATGTTTATGGAATCTGCACGACATACCGCAGAAAAGAAATCATTACATAGAATTGCTTCCATAAAGCTACCAGGCAAAAATCCATGAACTATATAATTTTCAATACCAGTCCACATATGTTCTGGAACATCATATCCAGAATTTTCAAAATTCAAAAGCATATTTTATAACTCCAATAAAAAGAATGAGGCGAAATCGCCTCATTCAAGTTTCTCTTTCCAGAATTCTTTAGACAAATTCTGAGGGTCCATCGTCATTGCAGCAATTCCATATTTGGAAAAAGCCCATTGTGAGATTTCTGCCAAGATTTCTTCTTCAAATTCTGACATCATTTGTCGTCCTCATCATCATCATTGGCATCGCACCATCCATCAAGCCATGCAGCTTTCAATTCAAGATCATCATATGGACAATCTAGCTTCGCCACGTTTTTCAGATAGTCCCGATAACCTTCGTTATATGCCGCTTTCAGTTCTTCATCATCGTAGCCTGACATGTTTTTATCCTCCTTACATGTTTTCTTGTTTTACACTTTCTGCAAGATTGATTTTCTTTCCGTTCTTGAATGCAATCCACTGCCCACGTTCACGAACATACAGATATTCTTCCCATCCAGTTTTGCTATCTTCGATAAGAGTCTGAATATTCATGCTCGTAAGAGGATCAACATCACTTTCGTCGTAATCACGCCCATAATACCTGTTTTCTTCGATAGTCTCTGCCCAATAAGAAGAATCTCCAAGATTAATAGCTTCCTCAATCTTTTCATCATTTGTCCAATGGGTGACAAGAAGCTTTCCAAGATATTCGGGATATGATTCGCTATTGTGGTAACAAGAAATATAAGAACCGTCTTTACGCTTGATTGCGATCCGACCTTGAGTAGACATATTTTAGACTCCTATGAATGTCTGTTTCGTAGGTTCAATATAGCGATTCGTCAGGTGACTGTCAACTAGAAAGTTACTGGACGTTAGCTAGTATATTATTCAATTCTTGATCGTATTGTGACATGCGAGACATAACTTTTTCTTTGTATGTTTCTAGCCACTGTTCTGATTCGCTAGTAGAATTTTCTATAGATTCTATTTTTGGTTCTTTTGCTCTAACCATAACTTTAGTGGTAGAACCTTTTTTAACTTTTTCTACTATCTTTGTATTATTTTTGACTATAAGTTCAATTTCAGGTATTAGCTTCTTACTTACTAGCTTATATATTTCTTGTAATACATTTTCGTAATCAACTATTTCTTCTTGTGATGTAACGTCCGATGTTTCTTTCGATAATGTAATTATTGCTTTACTAGTTTCAATATATCTAGTCAATACTGCATCACTTGCATCAAATATGGCTTTAGAACCTTCTCCGATAGTTGTGTGTAATTGTGTTCTTTCTGTTTCTAAAGATTCTATGGTGTTCTTCAATTCCAATGATTTTTCTGCTAATTTATTTGGAATTTTTTCTTTCATGCCACTTAGTTGTGCAGTTACGGAATCAAAATCGCCCGCATCAGATGCTTTTTTTGTTTTTGCACCCATTGTATAATTAATTTCTGGATCACCTAACATACGTGCTTCCGAAAGAATAGTTCTATACTTTTTCATTTCATTTACTAATGACATAATAAAATCTCCAATTTATACTACTATTTATAAAAAAACGCTACTCTGCACGAATAGCGTTTATTGGTATTGATTTCATATATGATTTATTTGGTTTTGAACAATTACTCATTGAAATAAATGCAATTTCTGGATTTATTGATATTCTCCAAAGTTGGAGTGAAGATGGAATATGGAATTTATACCACTTACTTTTGTCAGATATTAACTCGCCTAATTCAACTGTCCCTAATTTCCATTCTGTAAAGTCATTTTTTGTTACCATGAAGCCAATTCTTGAAGAATACTTATTTTTTATATAAGGTAATATAAAATAAGATGGATTGTCATCTATGGTGAATATTTCTATACATTCTGCCGATATTACTTCACCATTAACAGACTTTAATGGTGGAGAAAATAATGAACAATTTGAGTAGATACTGTCTCCATAATCAAGTGTCAGTCTTGACATATTTCATATTTCTTGATACATCAAGAAACCACTTTTGGAGTTCTTCCACGCATTCTTTATCTAAGATAATTTCGTCAAATGCACCATACTTTGACTGATAACCAAAAATATACTTTAGACCATGTTTCAACCGATTAAAAAAATTCTTTTTTGTTAGATGAATTTCTAGATATACAATATCGAATTCTTCATCTACTGCTAGAATAAATTGATGCTCTACGTTTCCACAATTACATACAACTAGTTTTTTCTCTGTCATTATTGTCTCCACCAGTAAACACTATTTTTTGTTTTAAATTTAACATTTAAACGGTCGTTTTCATCTTTATATTCTTCTAAGATTTCAGTAACTTTTGTAGTAGTCCAGTAATCTTTACTAGAATATGACCTTCCATATGGTGAGCCAACACGCATAAAAACGCCAATTCTTGGTTTTGCTATATAATCAACACAAATAGCTTTACCATCATGAACTTCATG
>JACCDQ010280611.1_pt1 | contig 25734 bp, 25 predicted proteins | sample 7446031 | NCBI WGS metagenome assembly JACCDQ01 (sample SAMN15323442, study PRJNA562643) | freshwater metagenome | isolation source: river surface water | place: USA:Blue River Watershed | collected 2017-08-17 | reverse complement strand
CCAAAGTGGCCATGGTTTACGGTCAGATGAACGAGCCTCCTGGCAACCGTTTGCGCGTGGCGTTGACAGGTTTGACCATCGCCGAATCTTTCCGTGACGAAGGTCGTGACGTGTTGTTCTTCGTGGACAACATCTACCGTTACACACTGGCCGGTACCGAAGTGTCCGCTCTGCTGGGTCGTATGCCTTCTGCTGTGGGTTATCAGCCTACGCTGGCCGAAGAAATGGGCCGTCTGCAAGAACGTATCACATCGACCAAAGTCGGTTCGATCACATCGATTCAGGCCGTTTATGTGCCAGCCGATGACTTGACCGATCCATCGCCAGCGACCACTTTTGCTCACTTGGACTCCACCGTGGTGTTGTCTCGTGACATCGCCGCTTTGGGTATCTACCCTGCGGTTGATCCACTGGATTCCACCAGCCGTCAGCTGGACCCCTTGGTTGTCGGTGAAGAGCACTACTCCACAGCACGCGCTGTGCAGGGCACTTTGCAGCGTTACAAAGAACTGCGCGACATCATCGCCATTCTGGGTATGGACGAACTGGCTCCTGAAGACAAGCTGGCTGTGGCCCGCGCTCGCAAGATCCAGCGTTTCCTGTCGCAGCCTTTCCACGTTGCGGAAGTGTTCACCGGTTCGCCAGGCAAGTACGTGTCGTTGGCTGAAACCATCCGTGGTTTCAAGATGATCACCAGCGGCGAGTGCGATCACCTGCCAGAACAAGCGTTCTACATGGTGGGTACCATCGACGAAGCTTTCGAGAAGGCCAAGAAGATGGCTTGAGCGGCTTCACGGGGCACCGTGTCCTTGTGACGCTGTGTCCCGCCGCTGAAACCAACTTTCACCTTTTCCTGGAGTAACTATGAACACCATCCACGTTGATGTGGTCAGTGCCGAAGAGTCCATCTACTCGGGCGAAGCCCGGTTTGTGGCTTTGCCCGGTGAGTCTGGCGAACTGGGTATTTACCCACGCCACACCCCGCTGATCACCCGCATCAAGGCCGGTTCGGTTCGCATTGAGACGGCTGACGGTGGCGAAGAATTCGTTTTCGTGGCCGGTGGCATTCTGGAAGTGCAGCCTGACTGCGTGACCGTGCTGTCCGACACCGCAATTCGCGGCAAAGACCTCGACGAAGAAAAAGCCAATGCGGCCAAGGCTGCAGCAGAAGAAGCGCTGCGCAACGCCAAGAGCGAAATCGACATGACCCGTGCTCAGAACGAGCTGGTTGTGTTGGCCGCCCAGTTGTCGGCTCTGCGCCGTTACCGCAAAAAATAAGCGCTGATTCAGCGTGGTCCGGTGCAGCAATGCCTTGGCCAAAAAACCCGGCGCAGCAATGCGGCCGGGTTTTTTTTCGCAAATCCTTTGCGTGAGCTTGATCACCAACCGGTGGACCTAAACACGGCACAATGGCGGGAAGATGCCGAGACAGAACCCATGACCATGAAACGCGCCAAATTGCAGGCTGCCACTGTTGGCGGGACGCCTGATGAGATTGAGCAAGCCTTTTACGAGGCCTTGCACAACGCCAACATTGAGCAGCTCATGGCCTGCTGGGCAGAAGAAGACGATATCGTGTGCGTTCATCCGGGCGGGTCACGCATGATTGGCACAGGCGCAATTCGTGCAGCGTTTGAGACCATGTTTGCCAATGGCAGCGTGCAGGCACACCCTGAGCGAATCCACAAGGTGACATCGCTGGCCAGTGCAGTGCATCACCTGGTCGAACGGGTCGAAGTGATCACCCCTCAGGGCGCACGCCAAGCCTATGTGATTGCCACCAACGTCTATCACAAGACCCCGCAGGGCTGGCGCATGGTGGCGCACCACGCCAGTCCGGGCACCCCAAACGATTCGGCAGATGTGGGCATCAAGCCCACAGTGCTGCACTGAGACATGCATTACCGTTCGCCTGCATGGCTGCCGGGTGGGCATGCCCAGACGATCTGGCCGGCGTTGTATGCACGTCGGCGCAAATCGGTGCTATTGCCGCTGCGGCGGGAACGATGGATCACGCCAGACCAGGACTTTGTCGATGTGGATCACCAAGCGGCCAGTAGGGTAGACCGCCCCTTGCTGGTGCTGTTTCATGGCCTCGAGGGCTCATCGAAAAGCCACTACGCTGAAGCTTTTGCCGACTGGGCTGCAGCGCATGATTTGAATTTTGCTTTGCCTCACTTCAGAGGGTGCAGTGGAGAGTTGAATCTTGCGCCGCGCGCTTACCATTCAGGCGACCATCAGGAAATCGATTGGTTGCTCGGGCGCTTTCGCCAGATGCATCAACAAGCGGGTGGACGCATGCTGGTGGCTGCAGGCGTGTCGTTGGGGGGCAATGCCCTGATGCGCTGGGCAGGCGAGCAGGGCGCGCATGCCCAGCGCCATGTGGATGCTGTGGCTTCGATTTGTTCGCCGTTGGATCTGGTGCAAAGTGGTCTGGTGATTGGGCGAGGCTTCAATCGGCAGGTTTATACCCGCATGTTTCTGCGCACCATGAAGCCCAAAGCCATGGCCAAACTGCGCCAGCATCCGGGCTTGTTTGATGCCCGAAAACTGCTCGCAGCCAGGGATTTGTATGAATTCGACAATGTGTTCACGGCCCCTTTGCATGGCTTCAAAGACACCAACGATTATTGGTCGCGTGCTTCTGCCAAGCCCTTGATGAAGAGCATTCAGATTCCGGCTCTGGCGCTCAATGCGCGCAACGATCCCTTTGTGCCCGCGGACAGTCTTCCCGGGGCCAGTGAGGTGTCAAGTTCGGTCACTCTGTGGCAGCCAGCGCATGGCGGACATGTCGGGTTCACACAAGGCGGTTTGCCCGGGCATGTATGTGGCTTACCTGATGCCGTGGGCACCTGGTTGATGGAGGCCGCTGGTCTTTCAAGTCCATCAGGAGTGGCCCATGGATGACATCGTTCGACAGGCCATGGCCAAGTGGCCTGATGTACCCGACTGCTTTGGCTGGTTGGGTCTGGACAGTCGCGGTCAATGGCACATGCGCGATGACCGTGTTCAGGCCTTGGGTCCATTTCAAAGTGGGTTGCCTGGTGCCAAAGGATCGGTGTTGCGCCACGACAAACTCATTGACTTCATCCACCGCAATTACGAAGCCGATGCGAAAGGCCGCTGGTATTTTCAGAATGGCCCACAGCGGGTCTATGTTGAGTTGGAGACAACGCCATTTGTCTGGCGGCTCAATGAGCGTTTTGAACCCATTGCCAACACCGGCCAGACTGCGATGGTGGAGCAGTGTTTGTTGGACGAAGCAGGCCGTGTCTATCTGCACACGAATCTGGGTTTGGGGTTGGTGCACACCCTGGATGTGGGGCTGGTGGCCGAGGCGGTCGAACAAGGTTTGTGGACACCGCAAGACTGTTTGGCTGCAGCATTGCCCGCACGCTATGGCTATGTTCTCAGCCCGCAAGAGGCGGTTTGAATGCCTTGGCTCCCGGTATTCGTGCAGACATAAAAAAACCGGCAAAAAGCCGGTTTTTATTGGAGGTCAAGAAGATTACTTCTTTTCACCTTCGGCAGCAGGAGCCTTGGGCTCTTCAAACTTGCCACCGCCATTGTTGGCCATGAACGCTACAGCACGGGCAATTTCGGTGTCGTTGAAGTCGCCGCCGCCCTGAGCTCCCATGGCGCCCTTGCCTTTGAGCGCCGAATTGATCAAGGTCTCAAAACCTTGCTTGATGCGTGGGGCCCAAGCAGCCACATCGCCAAATTTGGGTGCACCAGCGGCACCGCTGGCGTGGCATGCAGTGCATTGGGCCCTGTAGACTTCCTCGCCCGATTTCAGAGGACGGTTGGCATCGCGCACTTCAACCATGCCCACTTTCTGGATGCGCTGAGCCAAAGCCCGATCGGCATCGCCCGCGCCAGGTGCTTCTTTGTTGAAGGAGGTGACGTAAAAGACCAGACCGATGATGATGAACACCGGAATGACGAAAGAAGCCACGCTCAGCAAAAGCATTTGCTTGGGGGTTTTCACCGGACCGGTGTGGGCTTCGTGTTGATCGTGGCTGTTGTCGCTCATGAGATCCTCTTGTAGGGCTGGGGCCGTCTGGGCCTTTGGATTGACCGGAATCAACCCTAGATTATAGCGGCCCACCCTTCACCCACCTTGCAAGCGCCGGGGAAAGGGACAAGGCGTGAGATAATTAAAGCTTGTGTGCGGCTGTAGCTCAGTGGATAGAGTATTGGCCTCCGAAGCCAAGGGTCGTGGGTTCGATCCCCGCCAGCCGCACCAAACCTTATTCGCCACCCTTTGCGGTGGCGTTTTTGTTGGAGTTTCGCGTGAGGTAGGCACAGTATTGGCTTGTGGCATGAAAAACGCCACCGCAAAGGGTGGCGCTGCAAAGCATGCTGATGTGATCAGGTGCGGCAAGATGCGACAACCCCTGTCAGGTAAGCATGCATCCAGATGGGTGAGAGCGGACCTCTGACCAGCTGAATCGCTGATGCTGTGCCTTGTGGCACGCTGGACATCAGACCGACTTCTTCGGTTATCAGTACCACGGACAAAGGGGTGCGGCCACGCTGATTGAAGTTTTCCAGAGCCTGAAAGGTTTTTTCTTGCTGATGGCGTGGCATGGACATTTCCACCACCAGCATGTCTGGGCGTTTACTGGACAACTCCAACAGGGCTTCTGTCACTGAGTCAAAAAAGGTGACTTCAATGGGGAAGTTCCAGTTTTCGAATTCTTTCATGATGCTGGCCATCAGTGATGTCGTTTCAATGACCACAGTCACCCGTGGACGCAGTGTTGATTTGGTGACCGATGTAGCATCGTTGCGCGATGTGTTTTGATAATCTGCGATTGATTCCAAGGAGATGCGACGGTGGCCGCCACGGGTTTTCCAGCCTTTGAGATCCCCTTGATCAACCAGTGTCTGAACAAGTGTGGTGGACAGACCCAGCATGCGTGCCGCTTCAGCAGTGCTCAAGAACTGCGGCAAGCTTGATTCGGTTTTGTATTTGCTCGCGGGTTTGGCCTCGGAGGTTGCACCGTGCTCATCGCGTGTCATGGTGAGGTCGTCCTTCATGGGTTATTCCTGTAGTTGTTTTTCAGATCAGCGTTCACGCAGGGCTTGGGAGATGTTCTGGAGTGGGCGGAAAAGGTATTCCAGGACCGATTTTTGGCCCGTGCGTATTTCTACTGTGGCAGTCATGCCGGGAGTGGGGGTGAGTTTCAGACCGTTGCGCAGACCTTCGGCTTCTTTCACCCGAATCAGAATCCGGTACAAGCCTTCTTCGAGCTCCATGGGATTGCCTGGGCGTTTTTGACGTTCGTCGCGCAAGGTGTCGGGGCTCAAATGTTCCAGCACGCCATCAAGCCCGCCATATTTGTTGAAGTCGTAGGCCGTCAGTTTGACCACGGCCTTCTGGCCGACTTTCAGGAAGGCGACCTCAGACGGCTTGACATAGGCTTCCACCAGCATTTCATCTTCAGTGGGCACGATTTCCAAAATGGGTTGACCTGCTTGGATGACGCCTCCAACGGTGGTGATCTGCACGTTTTTCACCACACCTTTCATGGGGGAGCGGATGGTGGTGCGCATCAGGGTGTCTTCACGGGCCGAAGCGTTTTCTTTGGTTTGTGAGAGCTCAGACGCAACGCGCACCAGTTCGTTGTTCGCGTCGGTCAAGTAGCGGTTACGGCGCTCGGCACGTTGGCCCAAGAGTTCAGCGTGTTGACGCCGAAGACGCAGCAATTCCACCTCGGACATCACGCCCTGACTGACCATGGGCTCGGTGATGGCCAGTTCCCGGGTGACAGCAGACAAGGAATGGTCAAGTGCGTTCAGCGACTCTGACAGGGCCAATTTGCGTGCGTTGTAGGCCAGGGTTTCCTGCTGTTTCAAATCGGGCTGTTTGTCCAGCTCCGCCGGAAACTTGAGGGGCGTGCCGTAGGCCTCAGCCTTGAGGCGGGACGACATGGCCAACAAGGCCAGGTATTTTTCCTGGGCTTCACGGAACACCGCACCAGAGCGCGCGTCATCAATGCGAAGCAGCACCTGGTCTTTTTCGACCGCACTGCCCTCACGCACATAAATTTCACTCATCACGCCTGAATCGAGGCTTTGAATGATTTGTTCGCGGCTGGATGGTATGACCTTGCCCTGGCCGCGGGTGATTTCGTCCAGATTAAAAAATGCAGCCCAAATCAGTGCGATCAGCAAAGTCAAACCTGTGGCCCACACCAGGATTTTGCTGGCGCGGCGCTCATCGTCTTCCACGGTGGCGATGCCAAACCCGGAACTTTGCATACTTTTCTTGCTCATGCTGCTGCCCCTTGGGCCTTGGGCGCGTTGACGTCGATGCCACGCGAGAGTTTTTCAATCATTTCTTGTTTGGGGCCCATGGCAACGCATTGGCCGTTGTCGATCACGGCGATGGCATCGGCCCATTCCAGCAACTGAGGTCGGTGTGTGGACATCAGCAAGGTGCGGCCTTGCAACCAGTTTTTGAGCACGGCAATCACACGCGCTTCGGTGTTTTGATCCATGCTGGCGGTGGGCTCATCCATGAACACGATCCTTGGATTGCGTAGCATCATGCGAGCGATCGAAATCAACTGACGTTGACCACCTGACAAGCCGCCGCCAGCTTCGGTGATGGGCATGTTCAGCCCCAGGGGGTGGTTGGCCACCATGTCGAAAATGTTGAGCAGCTTGAGCACTTCAGCAATTTGGGTGTCGCTGATCCAGCTGTCGGCCAACACCAGGTTGTCGCGCAGCGTGCCCATGAACAATTGCGGGTCCTGGCCCACATAACCGATGTGGTTGCGGACTTCACCAGGCTCCAGTTGCTGTAAATCCAGACCGTCCAGTCGGATGTTGCCGGCCAGCGGGGCGTACAAACCGGCCATCAGCCGCAACAAGGTGCTTTTGCCACTGCCTACGCGGCCCAGCATGGCCACTTTTTGGCCTGCCGGAATGGAGATCGAGAGTTTCTTGATCACAGGAATCTTGTGTTCGCCTGGGTAGGCAAATTCCACTGCCACAGCTTCGAGGCTGCCATGAATGACTTCAGGCACCACATATTGACGGGCATGTTCGCGGTCACGCGGGCGTTTCATCAGGCCGTCCAGCGTTTCCAGCGAGGTTTTGGCTTGTTGATAGCGCGAAGCCAGCGACATGATGCTGGCCAGGGGCGACAAGGCTCGACCGGCCAAGATCACCGAGGCGATCAAGCCCCCCAGCGTCAACTGGTTGGCGTGGATCAGGTAAACGCCGGCCACGACCATGGCCACCGTCACCAACTGCTGGATGGAGGTGGTGATGCCCATGATCCAGTTGGTCAGGCTGCGGATGGTTTTGTAGGAGTCAGCGCCAGCCAGGTTGGACACTTCCCAGCGACGTTGCAGGTAGCTTTCGGCGTTGTGGGCCTTGAGCAATTCCAGATTGAGCACCGACTCGACCAACACACTTTGCTTGTCGCCCGACTCTTTCATGTTGGCGCGCATGGCGGTCATCAAAGGTTTTTGTGCAATCAAACCGATGGCAACCAGAACGGGCACAGTCAAGGCCGGAATCCAGACGATGGGGCCACCCACCATGGCAATCAGTGCCAGGAACATCAGCACAAACGGCATGTCTGCCAAAAGCACCAACGAAGCGGAAGAGAAGAAATCGCGCAACGATTCAAAGTCGCGCATGGAGCTGGCAAAAATGCCCACGGACTGGGGACGGTGTTCCAGCCGGATCGACATGATTTCACGCAACAGCGTGGCGTTGATGGCCAGGTCGGCTTTTTTGCCACCCAGATCCACCAGGCGCGCCTTGAGCCAACGCATGACGAATTCAAGAATACTGGCCAGTGCTGTGCCAATGGCCAGTGTCCACAACGAAGCGTAGGCCGCAGTGGGCACCACGCGGTCGTACACGTTCATGGTGAAGAACACGCTGGCCAGCGTCAGGATGTTGGCCACCACTGTGGCCACCATGGATTCCACATAAAAGTGACGAAAGCGCCACAACGTGCCCCAAAACCAGTTGAATGCAGCCCCTTGCAAAGGCGTCAGGGTCTGGTCGCTGCGTGTGGGTTGAAGTTTGAGGGCCAGGACTTCAGGTTGCGCCAGGCCTTGCAGTTCGGCCACGGAAATCGCTTCCTCCGACATGCCTTTGTCGGCCCACAGCACTTCGGCCGTTTCGCCCTTGATGCTGCGCAGCACACAGGCGCGTCCATCGGTCAGGGGCATCAGCACCGGCAGCATGTAGCTGGGAATGTCGGCCACTTTGATGCGTGCCCAGGCGGCGATCATGCCGTGCTTGTGGGCCATGTCGGGGTAGGCCGACAAGGGGACCTGGCCATTTTGGTTGAGCGCGAAGCCTGCTTTGAGGACCTGGATGTGAACCGGGTGGTTCAACAGTTTGGCTGCCATGGTCAGGCAAATCAGCATCGGATCGGCTGGGGCCTCTTTCGCGGTGGAACCTGGCTGGGTGCCAGCTGGAGGGGGATTGGACAAGGTGGCCATTGAAACTCGGTAAATGGGGATGAGCCGCGGCGTTCAGCGGGCGGGTTCGCTGAGCTGGCCAGCGGCCAAGGTAAAGCGGCGGGCCAGATCGCCTGTCGCCGCCAGCAAGCGGACTCGGGTCACCCGTTCTTCGTGAAAAGCACTCAGCGCCGCGCTGCGGTAGCCAAAAGATTCAGTCTGGATATTCAGTAGGTCCAGCAATGAGCGGCGAGCGACCCGAAATTGCTGTCGATAGGATTCAACCAGTCGGTCACCTACATCTGACTGCAATGCCCCGGTGTTGGCGCGTTGCTTGGCCGAATCCCAGTCTTGCCAGGCCAATGCCGCTTTTTCTCGTGCCAGGATGCGTGCCTCGTCCAGGGCAAACTGCGCGGCGTTGACTTGGTTGAGTGCACCGTCCAGGCCTGCGGCATTGGCACTGCCGTTGTACAGCGGTGCGTTCAATTGCAATTGGGTGAACGTGTCCTGCCGCAAGGTGGCTGAATTGAGCTGTTTGGACACGGTGAGATCGACCGTGGGCCAGAACTGTCCTTTGGCCAGCTTGACAGAGGCCTGGGCCGCTTGCACTTGTGCAGCATATTGGGCGATGCTGGGCAAATCGTCGGTGATCATGTCCATGGCCGCAGGCAGCGTGGCTGGAATGCGGCCGAGCAGCCCGCTGTCTGAGACGACATCGGTGAGGTCGGCTGGGGTGTCTTTGAGCGGGCCCGTCCAGAAACGGCGCACGACTTGTCGGGCTTGTTCGAGTTCGGCTTTGCGTTGCTGCAAGGCCAGGTGGGCGTTTTCCATCCGCACCAGCGCCTGCTCATAGTCGACGCGCCGCCCTTTGTCGATCTGGGTGATCTTTTCCAGGTCGTCCAACGTTATCCGGTGGGAGTTCACGTTTTTGATGGCCAGGGCGTGCAAATCGGTGGCGCGGGCCCAATTCAAATAGGCTTCGGCTGCTTTTTGGGCAATTTCATCGAGCGTGCCCGATTGTGTGTATTCAGATGAGCGTGTCAGTGCTTCGGCACGTTCGGCTTCGGCTTCGATCTTGCCGCCAGCCCACAAATTCAAACGTGCAGTCGGTGACAGGGATGTCCGTTGCGTGGAGGACGGTAATGCACCTGAATTGGTGAAGTTGGAGGCAGCCGTCATTCCGAATTGAGGGTAATGGGCACTTCGGGCACGACCAATTTCTGCGCGAGCAGCGGCTGTTTTGGCGGAACTTGACAGGATGGCGGGGTAATTCTGAAGTGCTTGATTGACCACATCAGACAAAGTTTGTGCAGGCGCTGCCACCGTCAGGCCCGCCAGGGCCACGGCGCACAGCATCTTGGGTAGGTGAACACGCCTGCGCAATTCGCGCAGTGGCTCGGCCCCAAGTTGGTTTTTGCGTGTTTGATGAAAAAGGTCAAGCATTGAGGGTGAAATGCCAACTACGTGAAAACTGAAATTTTCAAGATAAAAACCAAATTGTGAATCCGCCAATTGGCGTACGCCAATGGGTGAGACACGCCAAAATGGCTATTTTGCCCTCTAAATAGAGCTTTTTTATTTAATAAAACTGGAGAAATTACAACTAGACTTCTGTTCGCTTCTTACAAAAAATCAGTATTGCAGCGACTTTCAGAGGGAAATCAGATTGCACACGGCTTGTTTCCAGTGCGCAGAATGCCCATGCTTCTGAATAAATTTAATTTAATGTTTTTATGGAAATAGACGTAACAAGATGCAACAAAATAGAAAAATTATCATTTTGGGGTGATTTGTTGCCATGCACACGGCATGTCGTTCCTGAGAAAAAGTGCATTTCGTTGTCGTCTTGACCATGAAAAAAGGACCCGAAGGTCCTTGGTGGGGGGCTTGCAGCGAAGTCAGACGCCGTAGCGGTCGCGGTAAGCCTGCACTTTGGGCAGGTGGTCGCCCAGTTCGTTGCCGCTTTGGGCCGACAAATAGGCCAGCAAGTCAGACAGTTGCGCGATGGTGCACACCTGCATGCCCAGCGTGTGGCGCACATATTGAACTGCGCTGTGTGGCACGTCTTTGACCGAGCCATCGGTCTGCTTTTCGGTGGCCATTTCCTGACGGTCCAGCGCAATCGCAATGGCGTGGGGGGTGGCCCCGGCGGCCTGGATCAAGGCAATCGACTCGCGGGCAGCCGTGCCAGCGCTCATCACGTCGTCCACGATCAGCACGCGGCCTTGCAAGGGCGCGCCGACCAGCGAGCCGCCTTCGCCGTGGTCTTTGGCTTCCTTGCGGTTGTAGGCAAAGGGCACGTTCTTGCCCAGGCGGGCCAGCTCAATGGACACCGCTGCGCCCAGTGGAATGCCCTTGTAGGCGGGGCCAAAAATCATGTCGAATTCGATGCCGCTGGCCAACAAGGCTTTTGCATAGAATTGCGCCAATCGGCCGAGTTTGGCACCATCGTCAAACAAACCGGCATTGAAGAAATAGGGGCTCATGCGTCCGGCTTTGGTCTTGAATTCACCGAAGCGCAAGACGCCCGAATCGACCGCAAATTGCACAAATTCCTGAGCGAGCGCCTGCATTTCGGCGCTGCTTGCCTGTCCTGTCACCATGGGGAAATCCTTGTTCAAACTCACCAGCCTCAACCTCAACGGCATCCGTTCGGCCACGACCAAAGGGGTCGAAGCCTGGCTGGCGCAAGAAAAACCCGATTGTATTTGCGTGCAGGAGGTGAAAGCCCAGGCCCCCGACGTGGCAGGCAAGTTTGAAGAGCTTGCGGGCCTGAAGGGGCACTTTCACTTTGCCCAGAAAAAAGGCTACTCGGGTGTGGCTGTGTACACCCGGCACGAGCCCAGCGACGTGGTGGTTGGGTTTGATGGTGGTGAGTTCGATGCCGAAGGCCGCTATGTGGAGCTGCGCTTTGACACCCCCGCGCGCAAGATGTCCATCATCAGCAGCTACTTTCCCAGTGGCTCGTCCGGCCCCGAGCGGCAAGAGGCCAAGTTCCGCTTTCTGGACTTGATGTACCCGCACCTGATGGCGCTCAAAGGCGAGCGCGAATTTGTGGTGTGCAGCGATGTCAACATCGCGCACCAGCAGGCCGACCTGAAAAACTGGCGCAGCAACCAGAAAAACAGCGGCTTCTTGCCTGAGGAGCGCGCTTGGATGACGAAGCTGACCACCGAGGGTGGTGTGGTGGATGTGTACCGCCAACTGCAACCCGACACCACGGACACCTGCTACACATGGTGGAGCAACCGGGGCCAAGCCTATGCCAACAACGTGGGCTGGCGGCTCGATTACCACCTGGCCACCCCGGCGCTGGCCGAACAGGCCCGTACCGAATCCATTTACAAGGGCGAGAAATTCTCAGACCACGCCCCGATCACCATCGGCTACGACTGGGATTTTTGATCGGGCTCGTCCGAACTCAACCCGCCACCGGCAACACCCTTCCTTGCCGGGCACTGGTCAGCCCCAGCTCGATGAGCTCCATCACCTGTACTGCCTCGTGTGCGGGCACCGGGTTGGGCGCACCGTGCAGCAGTGCGTCGCGCACACCGGCGTAATACCGTGTGTAGTCACCCCGTTCGCAAGGCCGCTGGCTTTCGGCCAATGTCTGCTGATCGTCTGACAAAGTCAGCTGCAATGGCTGCGGGTCGATGCCCCAATCCTCCCCGGATGGCCGCAGGCCTGCCTTGAGTGCGTCTTCTTGTGTGTCCAGGCCCCACTTGACCAGTGAGCCCGTCGTGCCATGCACCACAAACCGCGGTGACACGCGGGCGGTCAAGGCGCTGGCGTGCAGCACCACGCGCATGGGGCCATAGCGCAGCACCGCGTGGAACCAGTCGTCGGCCAGACTGCCGTCGCGCTGGCTGGCCACATCCAGCGACAGCGTCTCGGGCGTACCCAACAGTTGCAGCGCCTGGTCCAGCAAATGCGGACCCAGGTCGTACCACAGGCCACTGCCCGGCTGGCCCGACTCGCGCCAACGCTGACGCACCACGGGGCGGTAACGGTCAAAGTGCGATTCAAAGTGTGTGATGCGGCCCAACTCGCCGCGCTGCAGCACGGCTTGCAGGCTCAAAAAGTCGGCATCCCAGCGCCGGTTGTGAAACACCGAAAGCAAGCGCTGGTGCTGCTCAGCCAGTGCCACCAGATCGCGGGCTTCGCTGACCTGCAGCGTGAAGGGTTTGTCCACCACCACATGCTTGCCCGCAGCCAGTGCCTGCGCAGCCAGCGGCGCGTGGGTGTCATTGGGCGTGGCGATCACCACCAGATCGATGTCGGGGCGAGCGATCAGCTCGGCAGCGGATGCGCACACGCTGACATGGGGCCAGTCGGCGAGCACATCGCCCGGGCGGCTGCTTGCAATGGCAGCCAGCCGCAGCCCCGGGACGGCAGCGATCAAGGGGGCATGAAACGTGGCACTGGCATAGCCATAGCCCAACAAGCCGACGTTCAGGGGGGTGTTCAAGGGAGGACTTTCAAGTGTGAACATATAAGAAGGCTTGGCACGGACTGGCTAACCTGAACGAGCGTGACACCATCCGGGTAGCCGCGGTGCAGCCGATCCGCCATGCCGATGTCGTGGTGGTGTTCAACGACGAAAAAACTTACCTCAGCGCTGCGTCTATTCGTTTTGCTCAGGCGGCTTCTCGGCTGTAGATTTTTTGCAGCAAGGTGATGAGCTGTTCCAGTTCTGTGCTGCTCAGTTTTGATGCAGAGTCTCTTTCCAGCTGCGTGATCATTTGTTCCAGCTCGTCCAGTTGTTGTTGTCCCGTGTTCGAGAGCTTGAGGTACACCGCGCGTTTGTCTGATTCGGGACGCAGTCGCTGGATCAGGTGCTTTCTGGCGAGCTTTTGCAAGATCTTGGTCAGATTAGGCGGGAGCAAGGCCAACTCGGTGCACAGCTGACCGTGCGAGATGTTGGGATTGCGTCCGATCAGGCTGAGCACGGAAAACTCCACCGGATTCAAACCGTAGGCCTGGGTGCGGGTTGCGAAGACGTCAAAAATCTTCAATGTGACACGTCGCGTGTTGTAGCCCAGCAGGCTGCGCAAGAAGCTGCTGTCAACGCTGGCGCAAGGTGGCTCGGTGGTTAACTTGGGAAGCATGGGGCGCTATTGTGCACCCCTCTCATGAAAAACCCCGACCGAAGTCGGGGTGAAGGAGGGCTGTTCCGCTCTTATTTACAGCTGTAGTTGCTGGCGCTGTCCATGTCGCCCGAACCGTTGTAGCGTGCCACTTGCGGGTAGGGGCACAGTGGGCGGGTGCGGCTGGCCGACCAGGTCGAGGGCACCTCGGTGTTGATCAAGGCCGCGATGGTGCTGGTGCCTGTCCCGCGGGCCTTGGCTTGCACGGCAGCAGGTGCTGTGCCGTTTTCGACCCAGTTGACCAAGGGTTCGATCATGTCGAACTGGTCTGCAGCCGGACCGCCTGAGCAGTGGCCCATGCCAGGCACGGGGTACAGCTTGGTCCAGTTGGCGGTGTCGTTGAAGTCGGTTTTGACCTTGTCCATCCAGCTGACCGTGTCGTTGAACGAGAACACCGCGTCGGCCGTGCCGTGGTAAATCATCAACTTGCCGCCACGACCACGCAAAGTGCTCAGATTGCTGGTGTCCTTGGGCGTCATGAAGGACATGGCCGATTCAGTGTAGAGCCCGCTGGTGGCGAAAATCTTGGGTGCGTCGGTGTCAAAGTTGAAACCCATCGCAAACGGCAGACCCAGGAAGTTGGCGGTGTCGGTGGTCTTGGGCGGGGTCATGAAGATGAACGCCGTCGCCCCTGGGTCGCGGCCCACGCCCGTCGAGTTGCTGAACTTCCATGATGCCCAGCCTGAGGACGAAATACCAGCGTCGAAGGGGAAGCTGGCGTACAAGGCGGCACCTGCGGTGTTTTTGGCACCACTGTGCACATCGGACAAGACGGTCTTTTGTGCTGTGGTCAGGCAAGTGCCATCGCGAGCGCCAGTGCAGGTTGGAATGTCGGTATTGACACTGAAGGTTTGCTGGCAGGCGGCCACATCACCCACCCAGTTGTCGGTGGCACCGTCCAGCGCATCGCACTTGGCGACGATTTTTGCGCCGATCATGCTGCGCTCTGTGGGCGTGAATGCGGTCGATACATCGGGCAAAGGTTGTGGCAGTGTGACCACGGTGCCCGCAGCGGTTTTGTCAGTGGCCAATGTGGCTGTGGCCACTTTGGCATATTGCTGCACGCCCCAAAGCTGAGCCACAGCGGCTTTGGGCAGGTTGTAGCCAGGAGCGCCCGCCAAAATGCCGTCGTACAGGTCGCCATAGCGTGTCGCGGCCACCAGCGCGTGGCGTCCGCCATTGGAGCAGCCACCCAGATAGGAGCGGTCAGGCGCTTTGCCATAGACCTTCTTGATCAGATCCTTGGCCATGGGCGTCAGCTGGCCCACTGCGTTGTAGCCATAGTCAATGCGGGCCTGGGGGTCAAGGCCAAAGAAAGGGGTGGTCTGTACCTGATGTCCTGCGTCCGAGCTCAGTACGGCGAAACCCTTGGACAGAGCGGAGGTCACTGGACCACCGCCCAGGGCGCCAACAGCATTGCCGATGGCACCGTCTGTACCGCCGTTGGCCTGGTAGTAAAAACGACCGTTCCAGGTTTTGGGCAGGCGCATTTCAAAACCGATGTAGTAAGTGGCGCCGTCCACGCTGCTCACGCGCTCGTTCATCTTGCCCTTGATTTGACAGTGTTCGGGCATCTTGATGTTGTTGACCACTGTGTCTGCAGCCACGGTGGCAGCAGAGGTGATCACAGTGCCGGTCAGGCCGGTGATGGACGAGGCCAGGCTGGCGCAGTCACCCGAGAAAGTGCCGGGTTGTGCGGCAGACAGCTGTGGCAAGCCAGCGCTGCCACCGCAGCCGCTGAGGATCAGTGTCAACGAGCCTGCGGCGACACTGGACAAAAGATACCGGTTCATTGGGTGGTCTCCTACTTTGTTTCTGGTGGAAACTATTTTGTTTCCAATGGAAAATAGCGAGAATTAGGGCTTACCCGGGGTGCTGGGCTGAATCCACTAACATAGGCGGCATGCTCAAGTACCTCACCATTCCCGTCACGCCCTTTCAACAGAACTGCTCTTTGATCTGGGATGACCAGACCTTGCAGGCGGCCGTGGTCGATCCGGGGGGCGATTTGGATGTGCTGCTGGACGCGGTGGCCAAGCTGGGTGTGAAGTTGGAACAGATCTGGATCACCCATGCGCATGTGGACCATGCCGCAGGGACTGCCGAGTTGGCGGAGCGTTTGGCTTTGCCGGTCATCGGTCCGCACCCTGGTGACCAGTTCTGGATTGACCGGTTGGCCGCATCGGCCACCAATTACGGCTTTACGCCTGCCAAGGCCTTCACGCCGACCCGCTGGCTGCACGACAACGATACCGTGACGCTGGGCAACCACACCTTGCAGGTGCGTCATTGCCCGGGGCACACGCCTGGGCATGTGGTGTTCTATTCGCCTGACATCAAACGTGCTTTTGTGGGTGATGTGTTGTTCGCTGGCAGCATTGGTCGCACCGACTTCCCCATGGGCAACCATCAGGATCTGATCAACGCCATCGTGCAGCGTCTGTGGCCCATGGGTGACGACACGGTGTTCATACCCGGCCACGGCCCCGAAAGCACTTTTGGCCGTGAGCGCAAGAGCAACCCTTATGTGGGCGGGACCTGATCAGCGGGTTTGACGGGCCTGCTCGTAGAGGTGTTGCACCTTGGGCAGGTTGGCTTCCATCTCTTCGATGCGGTTGGCTCCGCTGGGGTGGGTCGATAAAAAGGACGGGCCGTTGTTGTGGCTGGCCGCTTGCATCTTCTTCCACAGGCTCACGCTGGCTTCGGGTTTGTAGCCGCCACGCGCTGCAATCTCCAGGCCGACCAGGTCGGCTTCGGTTTCGTCATCGCGGCTGAACTTGAGCGATAGCAGCTGCGTGCCCACGTTGGCTGCGGCATCGCCCAGCGCCCCCAGACCCAGCAGTGACGAGGCGATCGACAAGCCCAGCCCTGTGGCTTTGCTTTTGGCCAGGCGTTCGCGACCATGTTCACGCAGTGCGTGGGCCATTTCGTGGCCCATGATCATGGCCGCTTCATCGTCGGTGAGTTTCAGATCGTCCAGGATGGCGCTGTAAAAAGCGATCTTGCCGCCGGGCATGCACCAGGCGTTGATTTGTTTGCTGCCGATCAGGTTGACTTGCCACTTCCAGTCGCGGGCGCGTGGGTTCCACTGCGCGGTGTGCGGGATCAGCCGTCTGGCAATCGCGTGCAGGCGCAGCAACTGGGGATGGTCGTTGGGGGCCAGTGCGCCTTTGCTGCGGGCTTCGGCCAGGGTCTGGGCGTATTGCTGGCGGGCCGAATTCTCAAGCGATTCAGCCGGAATCAGGTTGCGGATGCCGGACGATGAACCCACATCGACTTGCGCCAGTGCCGACCCGGCAGCGCCTGCGCCTGCCGCCAGCAAGAAGCCTCGACGCGCATGCCAGCGTGGGCTGGTGGGCTCGGTGGCCTCAGCAGGATGGGACAAAGAGCTTTTGAGATCGCAGAAGTAGCACATGGTTTGCAAATCATAGCCACAAAGCCATGTTCGGGCTGGGGCTGATAATTCGCGCATGACTGATCAGACTACTGCTGCTGGCACCGCTGCGCCAGCGCTTGCCCGCACCTGGCGCGAGGCGCTGCGACTGTATGTGCAACCGGCCAGCCTGCGCATGTTGGCGTTGGGCTTTGCGGCGGGTTTGCCCCTGCTGCTGGTGCTGGGCACCTTGAGTTTTCGATTGCGCGAAGCGGGCATTGACCGCAGCACCATCGGTTATCTGAGTTGGGTGGGCCTGGCGTATGGCGTCAAGTGGATGTGGGCCCCGCTGGTGGACCGCATGCCGATTCCCGGGCTCACGCGCTGGCTGGGGCGACGTCGCAGCTGGCTGCTGTTTTCTCAGCTGGTGATCATGGGCGGTCTGGTGGGCATGGCCATCAACGACCCGTCGCAGGTGCTGGGGCCCCTGGTCGGGTGTGCGCTGGCGGTGGCGGTCGCCTCGGCCACGCAAGACATTGCGCTGGACGCCTACCGCATTGAATCGGCCGAGGTGAATGCCCAGGCCGCGCTGGCGGCCAGTTACCAGACTGGTTATCGCTTGGCCATGATCTGGGCCGGTGCCGGGGTGTTGTGGATCGCAGCGCGTGCGCAGGGTGCCGAAGTCACCGGGTATGCCCAGGCCGCCTGGCAAACCGCTTATTTGGTCATGGCTGCCAGCATGCTGCCTGGCATGCTGATGGTGCTCGGCTCGCCCGAGCCGGTGCCTGCCCCCCTGACGCCAGCACGCAACCTGGGTGAGTGGTTGCAGGGGGCGCTGATCGATCCGTTTGCTGATTTTTGGCGTCGCTACCGCTGGCAGGCGGTGCTGGTGCTGGCGCTGATCTCGGTGTACCGCATCAGCGACGTGGTGATGGGCATCATGGCCAACCCGTTTTATGTGGACATGGGTTTCACCAAGGACGAAGTGGCCGCCGTGACCAAGGTCTATGGCGTGGTCATGACCTTGGTGGGCGCCTTTGTGGGCGGCGTGCTGTCCGGGCGCTTTGGCGTGATGCGTGTCCTGATGCTGGGGGCCATCCTGAGCGCGGCCAGCAATTTGCTGTTTGCCTGGCTCAGCGGGGTGGGTCATGACGTGACGGCGCTGATGTGGGTGGTGTCGGCCGACAACCTAGCCAGCGGCATCGCCTCGGCGGCGTTCATCGCCTATTTGTCGTCACTCACCAACATCAGCTATTCGGCCACACAGTACGCGCTGCTGAGTTCGATGATGCTGTTGTTGCCCAAGTTCATCGCCGGTTTCTCAGGGGACTTTGTCAACGCGCATGGTTATGCCGCATTTTTCATGACCACGGCCTGGTTGGGCTTGCCGGTGTTGCTGCTGGTGGCGTTGGCCAGCCGGGTGCACGCGAGGGCGTGACACCTTGGGTTTACCGAACTTTACGCCGCCGATACGCGCCACCCTGCATGCCACAAGGATGATGCTCAGATGCAACAACTGTTAATGATTGAAGACGACGTCCGATTGGCGGGCATGGTGTCGGACTATTTGAGTGCCTCGGGCTTTGCCGTGACGCACGCACCTGATGCGCATACCGGGTTAGAGCGGCTGCAGAGCCATGGTATTGACCTGGTCATCCTTGACCTGATGCTGCCGGACCTGGATGGCTTGCAGGTGTGCCAGCGCATCCGTGCCTTGCCCGGCGCCTTGGGCCAGGTGGCGGTGCTCATGTTGACGGCCAAGGGTGATCCGATGGACCGCATCATCGGACTGGAGATGGGGGCGGACGATTACTTGCCCAAGCCGTTTGAGCCGCGTGAATTGCTGGCCCGCATCAAAGCCATCTTGCGGCGCCGCAGCAGTGGTGGTGAGTCGGTCGCGGGCGGTCAGATGATGCAGTTTGGTTCGCTCGAAATCGACCGCGATGCCCGGCGGGTGAGTGTCAGGGGCCAAGCCTGTGACCTCACGTCTTACCAGTTTGACCTGTTGGTGGCGCTCGCCGAGCGGGCAGGGCGGGTGCTGACCCGTGACCAGATCATGGAAGCTGTGCGCGGGCGCGAACTCGAAGCCTTTGACCGTTCGATCGACGTGCACATGGGTCGCATCCGCGCCGCCATCGAAGCCGATCCCAAAAACCCGCAGCGCATTCTGACTGTGCGCGGCGTGGGTTATGTGTTTGCCCGTCAGCAGGACTGAGCCATGACCGAGCCTGAGCGCCGCTTCAAGATGTGGTTGCCCCAATTGCTGGCCCAGCGCCTGTATTTGCGCATCTGGCTCACGGTGGTGGCAGGGGTGGCCGTGCTCATGCTGGTGGTGGGCTGGGCCTGGCGGGTGTCGGTCGAGCACAACGACCACCCCTCCCGGCACCGCGAATGGGTGGTCATGGATGCGCAGGGTGGAGTCCTGGCGTCAACCACCATGCGTCCGCGTCCAGGTGAGCCTTTGTTGTTTGAGGTGAAGATGCCCGATGGCACCCTCATGCCCTTGCAGGTGCAACGCAATGGCGAGTGGCCCAGTTCGCCGCCTGGTGCGCGGATGCGCCCGCCCCACATAAGCAATCCACCACCTTGGTGGACCCAGCCGCCTTACGGTTTTGTCTGGATGCTGGCGCTGATCGGTGTGGCTGTGGCACTGGGTCTGTATCCGGTGGTGCGCCGCCTGACGCAGCGGCTGGAAGGCTTGCAGCGCGGCGTGCAGCGTTGGGGTGAGGGTGACTTGGCGGTGCGCGTGCCAGTGCAGGGTGACGACGAAGTGGCTGACCTGTCGGTGCGCTTCAACCAGGCGGCTGAACGCATTGAGGGGCTGATGGCCTCGCAAAAATCCTTGTTGGCCAATGCCTCGCACGAGCTGCGATCACCATTGGCCCGCATCCGCATGGGGCTGGAGCTGATGGATGTCCCGGCGGCGGATTCGGCCATGCGCGAACGCACCCGCGGTGAAATTCTGCGCAACATGACCGAACTGGACCAGTTGATCGATGAAATTTTGTTGGCCAGCCGTCTGGATGCGCGTGAGGCCGACATGGGCACCATCGAAGCGGTTGATCTGGTGGGCTTGTGTGCCGAAGAGTGTGCGCGGGTGGGGGCCTTGCTGGATGTGCCCGAGGGCCTGCAAATCCTGGAGGTGCCGGGGGTGGCCAAACTGCTCAGGCGCATGGTGCGCAACCTGCTTGAAAACGCACGCCGCTATGGGGCTAGCCAGGACCAAGGCGAAGACATCATCTTGTCGCTGCGGCAGGATGGCGGGCAGGTGGTGTTGCGCGTGTGTGACCGTGGCCCGGGGGTGCCGGCCGAATACCGTGACCGGATTTTTGAACCGTTTTTCCGCTTGCCCGGGGCCAGCGAACGCGTGGGCGGGGTCGGCTTGGGGCTGGCGCTGGTCAAATCGATTGCCGAGCGGCATGGGGGGCAGGTGCGGTGTGAAGGGCGCTTTGACGGCCAGGGGGCGTGTTTCACGGTGAACATGGCGACTTAGCCGGTGACTTCATGCTGATGCGGCAGCATGTTTTGTCAAAGGTGATGATTTGCCTCCTCTGCGGCACTCATAATGGGCATTCTTAAACCATCAGCCTGCTGCATTGATGCCCTATGAGTGAATCCCCTTGCGCATTTGTGACTTATGTCATCAACATGGATGGTGCGACCGACAGGATGGCCCATATGGCATCTGAACTGGCGCGTGTCGGGATTCCGTTTGTTCGTCAATCAGGCGTTGTGGGCATTCAGTTGCCATACCCGAATGAAAACTTTTCGGATTGGTCTTACAAGTACCTGCATGGGCGAGGCTGGGCACCCAGAGAGCTGGGTTGTTATCTGAGTCACATTGAATGCCTGCGGAGTTTCCTGCTTACCGACTCAAAATACGCACTCATTCTGGAAGATGATGTTCAGATTGATGGTGACTTGAAACACGTGATCGATCAGGCGATGCTTTTTCCGGCAAGCTGGAACATGCTGAGATTGAGCACGGTCAACAGTGGCAAGTGGTGGCCGGTCAAGTCTTTGGGTCAATACGATTTGGCGGTTTGCCTAACCCGTGAAAAAGGCGCAGGCGCTTATGTGGTGGATCGCAAAGCCGCAGCGCGCATGGTGAAGTGGCTCATGCCCATGCGGCTGGCTTGGGACATTGCTTTTGACCTGGAGTGGTTCATGGGGTTCAAGACTTTGGGGGTTCATCCCAAGCCGGTTCGCCAAAATGCCGGATTCGACACACAAATCCAGCAAGATTTGAACGGCATCAAAATCAAAGGCAAGTGGAAATATCTGACCGTCGTGCCATTCCGACTTTTTCTTGAAGTTTCTCGCTTGATTTACAGGTCATTCAGGCTGATGAAACTGCGTATTTTTCAGCCGGGTTAATCCGCCTTCCCCTCAAGCGGATTCTCCATCGCTTTCTCAGGCGTACTGACCATCCACAGACTCAGGCTGATGAACAATGACAACGCAGCGGTGTAGTAGTTGTGAGAAAAGTTGACATTCGAGAAACTGCTGGTGAAGTGCACAAAAGCAACCCCACCAAGGGACAACGCGGCCATGGCGTGTCGGGCTCGTCGCAACTGGATGATCATCCCTGCCCAGGCCAACAGATAAACCAATTGACTGGCCAGCCCCCACAGCCCGTGATCGATCATCTGATTCAAGTACTCGTTGTGAACATGGCCTAATTGCTTGATCTCCGTGGATTTTGCGTCTTCTGCCCATTGGGCCAGGGCTTTTTTCCGACCATCATGGCCCAGTCCGATCCAGGGCGATGCCTGGATCGATTCGATGCTGCGGGTCCACATGTAAAGCCGTGCGCCAACCGAGCTGTTCGCACCGGCCTCAATTGATTGGTCAGACAAACGAATTTGTTCGATGGCTTCCTGAATGGACTGACTGGACCGTTGAAAAATCGGGCTGTAGCTCATGGCCCATATGCCAGCAACCAGGGCCGTTGTGAAAAGAATTCTGGCCCCCAGGACATGCATCGAAGATTTTTTCGTCAGCGCAGCTGGATGATGGCGGCGTTTCCATGCATGGACAACAGATGCGCCCATCCACCACAGCACAATGCCGTAAGCGCCCCGGCTCTGGCTGGCTAAAACAGCCATGACGGCCAGGGAGCCGCCTGCCAGCCAGAGCTTTCTTTGCCATGCAGGAAAGTCCGATTGGAGCGCCATCGCCAGCAAGCATGCGCTGATCATGGCCAGGGCCCCCGCCCATGGAATGGGGTGTGTGGTGACGGCCGAACGTCCGTAAAGCACAACCCAGATGAGCCCCAGTGCGCTGCTCAGCGTCAGGGCATCCGCAATCCGGGCAAAACTTGTGCGGTCAAGGCGGCGCCACTGGAGCAGCCCCCAGATGCCTGCTGCCCCCAGCAAAAGGCGAATTTCCCCATGCCGCTCAACCCAAGGGTCTGACCAGTAAAGCAGAGGAACCGTTTTAAAAACCAATCCCAATGCTGCCGCCATCACCCAGATGCGAATCCATGGCGTTGTGGAGTGTGGCGCACTCAGCCTGACATGCCGGATCAGTGCCCACAGCCCTGTCAGGGTGATCACCACCCATGCCAAGCCCATGGCTTTGGTATTCAAGGATGAAAAGGCGAGGGCTCCAAGCAGTGCAATCAGGCCGATATTGATTTTTTCAATGTGCATAAACGCATGGCGTGCATCGGGCTTTGGACGCAAAGGCTGGTGCCAGGTTGCAATCAGCGTTTGGCAAAACCACTCAGACTTTGTGTGTCATAGCGCAGCATGGCATAGCGGAAAAACGATTCCAGAGCCACAAAGAAACAATACAAGAATCCTTCAGCGCCACACATGAAGCCACGCCCAAGCACATAGAGTCTGAAAAAATTGGCACATGCCGACGCCATTCCCCGCAGCACACCGCCAGTTTTGCCAGCCTTGGCGCGCTTGGCTGCTCCCAATTGCGAATATTGCGCCAGTTTTTGCAAACTGCCGTAGATGGTTTCTCTGGAGTAATGTGTTAAACGGGCACGCAGGTGTTTCACGGGCAATGCAGACGTCGTGATCGCTTTTTCATGCACGACGCCTTCAAAATGGCGGATGCTGGCGGTTTTGAACAGGCGCTGAACACCCCCCGTGCTGCGCATGCGGGTGAGTGGTTTCCCAAAAGCAACCTGATTCCATTGCACCTCCCAAACGGCATCTTCTTCGGAGCGCACGATGCGTTCAATCTCTTGCTGCAGTTCGGGTGTTATTTCCTCATCGGCATCCAGAAAGAACACATATTCACCCCGACAGTGCGACAAAAGGCGGTTTCGTTGTTCTGCAAAACCTTGCCATTGCGGGTAGTTGTGCGTTTCTGCACCCAACGACTGTGCGATGGCCACAGTCGCATCCTGACTGCCACTGTCGATCACCAGGACCTGGTCGGCAAATGCGGCACTGCGGATGCAAGAGGCAATCCGTTTTTCTTCGTTCAATGTCAAGATGCCGATGCACAGCCGCACAGAAGAGCCCGTGTTCAGGATGCTCATGTCTTGCGTGCGCTCAGTGTCCGCCGCTGAAGTGCTCGCCCGCCTTGAGCTTGTACACCGTACCGCAATAAGGGCACTTGGTTTCACCGGTCTTGGCTACATCCAGGTAGACCTTGGGGTGGCTGTTCCAGATTTTCATGTCGGCTTTGGGGCTGGGGCAAAAAACGCCACCCTGGGGGTTCAGGTCGGCGGCCAGCAGTTCAACGGTATTGCTCATCTTGTGTTTCCTTAAACCAGCGTCAGCCAGTGCGCGTATTTCGGGTTGCGGCCATTGACGATGTCAAAAAACGCGGATTGGATTTTTTCAGTCACCGGGCCACGGCTGCCAGCGCCCAGCTGGATGCGGTCGAGTTCTCGGATGGGGGTCACTTCGGCGGCGGTGCCAGTGAAGAAAGCCTCGTCAGCGATGTAGATCTCGTCGCGGGTGATGCGCTTTTGCACGATCTCCAGGCCCAGGTCTTTGGCGATGTGGAAGACGGTGTTGCGGGTGATGCCGTTCAGGGCGCCAGCGGACAGGTCGGGCGTGTAGATCACGCCGTCTTTCACCACAAAGATGTTTTCGCCCGCGCCTTCGGACACAAAACCGGAGGTGTCCAGCAACAGGGCTTCGTCGTAACCCTCGTCGGTCACTTCCATGTTGGCCAGGATCGAGTTGGTGTAGTTGCTCACTGCTTTGGCCTGCGTCATGGTGATGTTGACGTGGTGGCGGGTGTAGCTGCTGGTCTTGACGCGGATGCCGCGCTTCATGCCTTCTTCGCCCAGGTAGGCGCCCCAGGTCCAGGCGGCGACCATCAGGTGGATGGTGTTGCCCTTGGGGCTGACGCCCAGTTTTTTGTCACCGATCCAGGTGAGAGGCCGGATGTAACCGGACTCCAGCTTGTTTTCACGCACCACGGCGCGCTGGGCTTCGTTGACCTGCTCCTTGGTGAAGGGGATCGCCATGCGCAGGATCTTGGCGCTGTTGAACAGGCGGTCGGTGTGCTCTTGCAGGCGGAAGATGGCGGTGCCTTGTTCGGTTTTGTAGGCGCGCACGCCTTCAAAAGCGCCGCAGCCGTAGTGCAGGGTGTGGCTCAGGACGTGGATCTTGGCATCGCGCCAGTCAACCATCTGGCCGTCCATCCAGATTTTGCCGTCGCGGTCAGACATGGAGGGGATGACAACGCTCATCGTGAATCCTTGTAAGTAAAGAGGTTTGCAAGCTGCAATAAAAGCATTTTACGGCTTGCCTCAGCGGTTTTCGGGGGCCGTGGTGACAGCAACAGCCGGTTCAGGTCTGGGGGGCTGTGCTTCTTGATGGGCTGGCCGCTGCAAGTGCCATTCGGTCAGTTTGCCCCCCACAAACGTGCAGGTGACGGTCGATTCGCTGGCATCTGTCCAGGTGAAGATTTCAGGCTGTTCGTCTTTGGGGCTTTGCAGCTGACCCAGCGCGCGCGTCATGGCGATCACGTGCATCAGCGTCGCACCTTTTTTCAGCTTGGCGTTGAGCATGACGGCGCTGGCCACATGGCCGATGGGGCGGTCCGCCGCTTTTTTGAGGATGGTGACCATGCGCGTGAAATGCAGCAGCACCCACATGACCACGCCGCCAGCTGCCAGCGCAATGCCCGCCCAGCCAAACTGCCGCCAGGCACCTGCTGTGAAAACAATGATGGCCACAGGGGCCAGGATTTTTGTGAAATTCATGGGGGCCGATTGTGCCTTGCTGCAAAGGCGGTTTAGTCCAGCCCTCGCACCACCTGCATGGCTTCTTCAATCCGCTCGACCGGGTAAATGGTCAGGCCCTCAAAGGCCTTGTCGCCTTTTTTGGGCATGTTGGCCTTGGGCACCACGGCCACCTTGAAGCCCAGCTTGGCCGCTTCCTTCAAACGTTCCTGCCCACGCGGCGCGGGGCGCACTTCACCCGCCAGACCCACCTCGCCAAAGGCGATGAAGCCTTTGGGCAGCGGCTTGCCGCGCAGGCTGCTGGTGATGGACAGCATCACGGCCAGGTCGGCGGCGGGTTCGCGGATGTGCACGCCGCCCACCGCGTTCACAAACACGTCCTGGTCCATGCAGGCCACGCCTGCGTGGCGGTGCAGAACCGCCAGCAGCATGGCCAGCCGGTCGCGCTCCAAGCCCACCGACAGGCGTCGGGGGCTGGGCCCGCCCGAGTCCACCAGGGCCTGAATCTCGACCAGCATGGGCCGCGTGCCTTCAAGGGTGACCATCACGCAACTGCCGGGCACCGGCTCGCTGTGTTGGCTCAAAAAGATCGCGCTTGGGTTGGTCACGCCCTTG
>JACCDQ010931623.1_pt1 | contig 25742 bp, 25 predicted proteins | sample 7446031 | NCBI WGS metagenome assembly JACCDQ01 (sample SAMN15323442, study PRJNA562643) | freshwater metagenome | isolation source: river surface water | place: USA:Blue River Watershed | collected 2017-08-17 | reverse complement strand
GATGCATCGCGCTGCTGACCCTGGTGTCGGCGAACTCCTATGTGCAAACCTCTACCGACCCGGCTCTGCGCGGGCGCGTAATGGGCATCTACCTGCTGATATTCATGGGTGGCACACCAATCGGTTCGCCACTTATCGGATGGGTTGCCGACCAGATCGGCATTCGCTACACGATCTTCGGCTGCGGACTAATCGTTTCGCTGGGTGCGCTGGTTTGCATCTGGTTGCTACGAGGCGGTCAGTCGGATGCCCAAGGCAACTCTGAACCGCCGACCGACACCAGCGCGATCAACGTGGTTGGGCGCTAGCTACAGCTCGTTCGATTACTTCTTCGAACTGAAACCCTTTTTCTTGGGCTTGATGTTGACCACGGATAGGTCACTTCCATCGGCACGCTCGGTGCCGAAGACACTGAAACCCTGGCCGCTGTCAGAAATCGTGGCCTGCGTCGTACCTCGTGCCGTGTGCCAGTGAAGTTCAAATTCTTGACGAGCAAAACCCTCAAACCCTCGACCCGAAACTTTAGTTTCGAGCAAGCTACGATCGGCCGCACGAACAAGTTTGAATTCGGTTCGTATGTGACGAGCGTCCAACGCATCGAAAGTTAGACCATCATCCTCTTGGAGAAGCGAACGGTATGCCCCTTCACCCTCTGGCAAGAAGGCGTGTAGTTCGATTTTCTTTGGGGCTAGGTTTTGAGTGTTCTGAGGGGCCTCGCTAAGCATTGGAATCACTGCTCCGGCGCGAGCGAACATCGGAATCTTTGCCAGCGGGGCATCGACCTCGATGGTGCGACCGTCGCTGTCGAAATGCTCACCGGTGTGCCAGTCGAACCACTCCCCACGCGGCAGGTAAACAGAACGGCTGGTCTTGCCCTGTTCATAAATTGGCGCTACTAAAAGGTTGGGACCAAACATGTATTGGTCGTCGCAGTTCCAGAGGTTGCTGTCCCACTGGTCATTGAAAATCATCGGCTCTTGAATTGGTGCACCGGTTTCCGAGGAAATCACGAACGAAGAGTAGATGTATGGCAACAAGCGATATCGGAGCTTGAGCGCCTCTCGCGCGATGCCGAGCACTTCTTCACCGAAAGACCAGACGTACTGGTCGATCGTGTTGATCACCGAGTGCACACGTGCGAAAGGCGTTAGTGCTCCGTACTGAATCCAGCGTGCATAAAGCTCGGCGTTGGTGTCCTCGGCGAATCCGCCGATGTCGGCACCGACAAAACTCTGGCCAGAAATTGATAGTCCGTTGCCCATCGGAATGCTCAACCAGAGGTGATCCCAGCGTGACATGTTGTCGCCCATCCAGTTGGCGGCGTAGCGCTGAATACCTGGGGAGCCGGCTCTGCTCAGAACAAAGGTGCGCAGGTCTGGCATGGCCTTGCGAAGGCCATCGACCGTTCCCATAGCCATCAACAAGGCGTACTGGTTATGGAATCGTTCGTGTTCGAACTTGCCCTGGTCGAAGCGCATCGGCATCGGGTCTTTGTCTCCGGTGGCCGGTTCGTTCATGTCATTCCAGATGCCGGCGAGTCCGCTCTTGACGTGTTCGGCGTTTAGTTCACCCCACCAAGCTCGAGCATCCGCGTTGGCGAAGTCGGGGAAAGCAGTGTCGCCGGGCCAAACCTGACCGATGTAAACCTCGCCGTTCTCCTTGAGGGCAAAAACGCCCTTCTCGAGTCCGTCGTCATAAACCTCATAGCCCGGATCTTCTTTGACACCTGGATCGATGATCGTGATCACCTTGACGCCGAGCTCGCGCAGGCGGGCAAGCATGCCTGGGGCATCCGGATACAACTCTTTGTTCCAGGTGAAGACTCGGTAGCCGTCCATGTAGTCGATATCGAGCCACAGGGAATCTAGCGGAATGTCTAGTTCGGAGTGCTTGGCCGCGAGCGCTTCGACGTCGGCCTGCTTATAGGCATACCAGCGACACTGGTGGAAACCGAGCGCCCAAAGTGGCGGCAACTGGGTGCGGCCGGTGAGCTCGGTGTATTCCTCGAGGATTGTCCACATCATCGGACCAGCGAAGACGTACTCGGTGTACTGGCCGCCGTTAAAGTGAATCTGAATCTCGTCGGCTGGAGTGAAATCGTAGGCGCCACGATAGGCGTTGTCGATGAACGATCCGCTTATGTCGCCCTCATTGGCATCCTGGTGGTAATAGAACGGGATGCTCACGTAATAAGGGTCGAACTCGGTTGAGGTGTTGTCGGCGCGAGGGTCGGTCTTTTCGTATTGACCCGTGAATTCGCCTGACGCCGTTGGATTGAGCACGTCGGTGTTCCAGAGGGTGAAGTTGCGACCGCGACGGTTGAAGGATCCGGTCTTTTCTCCGAGGCCATAAATCGGGTCGTTCGCCCCAACCCTGCGGCGAAGCATGAACTCGTTGCCTTTACGCGCATAGCTCCAAGCGCCTTGTTCGTCTTCGACTGGCTCGAAAACGCTGCTGCCATCTGTGCGGCGAACGTTGAAGCCAAATGGTTCGTGCTGAATCTCGACAGTGAGCCCATCGGTGGCAAGTCGAGTCACGCCGTTGTCGGTCTTGACCTTGAGCTTGGTGCTGAGCTTAGGTTCGGCAACTAGCGCGTGTGATGGATGCTCGTCGAAGACGCCATCTACCGAGATCTTGATTCGAACCACCGATGAACTGATCATGTCGATGCGCAAGAACTCGTTATCGACAGCGGCCAGCAAGCCGTGCTTGGTCTTCTTTACTGAGGTGACGCGCTGAAGTGGAATGAAGCCTTCGGTTTTCATAGTTAGAGCGTAATCGCTCGACTGCTTACCAAGGTTCCGCTAGGGCAGCGCTAATTGAGGCTAATAGACCTCGACCTTGGTGACCTTGCCGTCGTCGATGTATCCGTTGACTCGATTCATGCGAAGGTCCATGGTGATGGCGAGCGGTTCGCCATCACGATGAACGACTCTCCAAATGAGTCCCAGCGACTCAATCTTCTGCTGGGCGGCTTCCTCGGTCATGCCGATCACGACCCGCCCCTTGGCGAGAGTCTCTTTGCCCATTTCGTCTAGCTCAATCTGGCTCGATGAACTTGGTTGCGGATGCGCTGCATCGGCCGCCGGATTTGCCGAGAAAGCGAAGAGACCGATGCCCATCAGAAGAGCGCCGAGTACGGCACTGGCTAGAGTCCACCAAAGTTTGCTGTTCATGACTCGATTATGTAACCGAAATAGAGAATCTGACCAGAGTTTAGAGGCTCATAGTGGCGAGCGCGATGGCGAGGCCAACCATGATGGCAGCAATTACCGAGTCGAGAATCTTCCAAAAGATCGGCTTCGACATGAAACGTGAGGCTGCCACAGCTCCGAATCCGAGCGATACAAACCAAAGGATGCTGCCGGTCGATGCACCTGCCGCGAACGACCACTTCTCTTCGGTGAACTGGTTGGCGATGGCACCTAGGAAGATAACTGTGTCGAGATAGACGTGCGGGTTGAGCCAAGTCATCGCCAAAACGGTGAGCACCGTTTGACGCAGCGTGCCCGACTGGGTTGCGCTGGTGTCGAGTTGCTCGCTTCTCATCGCGGCGCGGACCGACTTGAAGGCGAACCAAAGCAGATAGGCGACACCCGCCCAACGAATGAACTCGAGAAGTGCTGGTAGCGAACCAATCAGGGCACCGAGGCCGGCAACACCGGCGAGGATCAACAGAACATCCGAAACCGCACAAATCACCACGACCAACAGCACGTACTTTTTGGTGAGGCCCTGACGAATCACGAAGGCGTTTTGCGCACCGATGGCGATGATTAGCGACAGACCGGCCAAGAGTCCCGAGAAATAGGCAAGCATGAGTGCAAGTCTGCCACGCCTAGACTGACTGGGTGAGCTACCTCGAAACGACCAACGTAAAAGCCTGGCACCGAAGCATCGTGCTTCTGTTCATTTTTATGGGTCTACCCTGGGCAGCGCTTTTGACCCGCATGCCGCTGGTGAAGAGCGAGCTCGGCGTCACCGCATCGCAACTGGGATTGATTCTGATTGCCGGCGGCATCGGTTCGCTGGTCGGTCTGAACATCATCGGTCGCCTGGTCGCAGCCCGCGGCACCAAAATCTGGATTCGCCTGTTCTTCCCACTTTCGACCGTGCTGTTGCTAATCGGTGGTCTTGCCATCGAGGCACATCTGCCTCTCGGTTACGCCATCGTCGGGTTCTTCCTCGGTTTCAGTTTCGGATGCGTGGATGTTCCGGTGAACATAGACGGCACAGAGCTTGAGAAGATCACCGGCCGCAACCTGATGCCGCGCCTTCACGCAGGCTACTCGTTCGGCACGCTGCTTGGTTCCGGATGGGGTGCCTTGGCGGCATCCTGGAATCTAGGCATCATGCAGACGATCTTGCCGCTCGCGATTCTGCAGTTGATCGTGCCGTTCTTGGTTGCAAAATACCTGCCGGGCGCAACCGGTGTCGAGACTAAGCATCATGAAGATGCCAAACCGGCTCACTGGTTCGCGCCGGTCTTGGTGCTGTTCGGGCTCGGAATCCTCGGCATTACGCTCGCCGAAGGTGGTGCCGGTGACTGGATGACCCTTGGCTTCAAAGAAGGCTATGGCGCCACCGAGGCCGAGGCCGGCATCGGTTTCAGCATCTTCTTCGTCGGTATGGTGATCGTGCGCTTCTTCGGTGGCAACATCGCCGACCGACTTGGCAAAGGTCGCACCCTGCAACTGCTCGCCGGTATCGGTGTGCTCGGCATCCTGCTCGTCATCTTCTCTTCGACCAACCTCGTGCTCGGCTGGGTAGGCGCAGGTCTCTGGGGTGCCGGAGTGGCGCTCGGATTTCCGTTGTTTATCGCGGCCGCCGGTGAGGGCGAAAACTCAGCTCCTCGAGTTTCGTTTGTCGCCAGCTGGGGTTACGGCGCTTTTCTTGCCGGTCCGCCGATTCTTGGTCTTGTTGCGGATGCCATCGGCATGCTCAACATGTTCTACGTAATGGCCGGCTTCATGGTCATGGCGCTGTTCGCTTCGGCTGCGGTGCGCAACAAGTAGTTATTCGGCGGGCGGGTTCTACTCGTAAAGGTCGTCGATGATGATCTTGCTCATCTTCATTAGAGCTTGATTGGCGAAGGCTGCCTTTGCTCGATCTGGGTTTTCCAGATGCTCGCGCATCTGAATCGGGCTAACCTGCCAGGTCAAACCAAACTCATCGGTACACCAGCCACATTGACCAGGCTTACCTTTTGCCGTGATGGCATCCCAAAGACGATCGACCTCGGCTTGACCATCCACATTTAGCGATAGTGAGATGGCGTTGCTGAAGGCATCGCCACCAGGCCAGTTCATGCCGATAAAGGAATGTCCATAGATCGAGAAGTCGGCGGTGAATCTTGGAGCGCCAGGCTCTGGGCGATTCTCGGAGTGAATCTTGAAGTCGCTAAACGTGGCACCGTAGAAATCGAGCGCGGCATCCATGTTGCCAGGGAACCAGATGAAAGTCTTGAGTTGAGTCGGCTGGGTCATAGAGTCAGCCTACACATGAGCGAACTACTCCCAGTTAATAACCTTGGCGAAGCTACCGTCGAGAGCGGCCAAATAGGCGGCTTGCACATCGACTGCCGAAACGGTGTGTCCATAACTTAGGTCCCTGGTAGCACAGGCGTTGGCGTAAACCGTGACTTCGAATCCGAGATCGTTGGCCGCGCGAACGGTGGTGTCGATGCACATGTGAGTCATCATGCCGACGATCGTCAGTTCAGTGACTTCATTTTCGCGAAGCTCTGCATGCAGATTCGTCTCTCTAAACGAGTTTGGGTAGTGCTTGACGATGTGGATGTCGCTGTCTTCGAGCGCCACGGATTCGTGAATCTCAACGCCGGCCGTGCCTGGGATGAAGAATGTAGCGGTCGGGCTCTGAGCAACATGCTGAACGACTATCACTGGTAAACCCTGTGATCTGAATTCGGCCTTAATCTGGGCGGCAACCGAAGCAGCATCATTCGCCTCGTGGAGCTCCATTGCCCCACCCGGAAAATAGTCGTTCTGTATGTCAACGATGACGAGGGCTTTGCTCATGGTTTGAGTGTAACCCCGGGTTGGGGATCAGCTTCGAGAGCCTAGTTGACCGTTGAAACCAGAACCACAGAAATGCTGACTTAGGTCACTAGGCTGAACCCAACAAAGTCGTTAGGGGATCAATGTCAGATCAACCAGTACTCACATTTGAACTAACTAGCGACTTGCTAATGCCGGTACTTGGGCGGCTTTTCGACGACGCATCTACAACCGCAACCTCTTTCGAATTGGTTGCGCTAAAACCTGGACTTGGCAACCCAACCTCCCGAGGGGTTTACCGAGTACAGGGAACTGCTGCTACCGCTAGCGGAGAACAGCCTTTTAGTTTGGTAGTCAAGCACCTCGCGGATGGCAGACCTTTTATGGATGCAACCGACCCTACGTCGTGGAATTACTGGCGTCGCGAAATCGACCTGTTCGAATCGCCGATTGCTAGGCGCATCCCCGATGGACTCGGTTTTCCGAAATATCTCGGGCAGTCTAGCCTCGCCGACGGCACGGCTCTCTTCTGGAACGCTGACCTGGGCGACCTCACCAAGAGCAAGTGGACCTGGGAGCACTGCCTGACCGCTGCGAGACTCGCGGCCGAACTCAACTCGATAAATATCGAGGATGTTGCCTCCGAGCCTTGGCTCTGTAGCACCATGTTGGCTGGCTGGATCGAGTTCCGCGGAGACTACTTTGTGCCGGTTGCCCCTGCCGTGGTTGCTTGTGCCAAGTCGCAGCCAGACACCGCGGCGGCCTACGAAGTTTGGGGTTCATACCTCGACAAACACCAGTTGTTAGCCGACATCGTTGTCGGGGCAAGGTCGACTTTTGTGCACGGCGACTACAACCTAAACAACCTTGTGCCTACGGCTAACCCAGACCAGCCGATCATCGCACTCGACTGGCAACTTGCGGGAGTCTCGGGCATCGGCGTCGACCTCGCTTCGATTCTCAACACAACCAACGAGTTGGGTGTGGCCGAGGTGACGCTGGAACGGTTTCAGGAGTTGTGTGTCGAGTACACCTCACACTTCAACCGGATGAATCCCGGTCATCCCGTTGAACTCAACGAAGTACGCCTCGTAGTCGCCGCCATGGGCTATTCGATTTTGAACACCGTCGCGTTTTTCTTTGTGCGGCCTTCGCTCGATGTTGAAGTGGATGAGCACTCCGAAGGTGTGCGTAACCTCGTGAAGCAATTCTCGACCGGGCCATTGATGACCTACGCGCGGGTACTGGCCGAGCTGGGCGTCTAGAGGCGGGCTGCACGAAGGCCCATAGGCTACTCCCGGTTAAAAGAAAAGACCGGCCATTTCTGACCGGTCTTTTTCCACTTGCGTGGAGACTAGGGGAATCGAACCCCTAACCCCCTGCTTGCAAAGCAGGTGCTCTGCCAATTGAGCTAAGTCCCCGTTGAATGTTTGCTTTCGCAATCATCCGTGGGCCTAGGAGGACTTGAACCTCCGACCTCTTCATTATCAGTGAAGCGCTCTAACCACCTGAGCTATAGGCCCTTAGAGCCTTTTCGAGTTTAGACGATTATCGGCGTTTGCTCAAACCGAGATTTGAAATCCCTGCCGAATCGGCCCCACTGAAGCCTATTTAGTTGTGTTTTGCTGGCTAGTTGTTGGTGAAACCAACCGACAAGCCACCGGTGAATCGGGCGATCACGTTGAAGATCAGCGCCCAGATTCCAGCCAGGATGGTTCCGATCACCATGTTGAACACGGCGATGCCGAACGCGAAGGTGAAGACTCGAGCGAAGGTCAGGGTGTCTTGCACTCCCTGGTCGGCGGTGGTTAGACCAACGGTCGACAGCAGGTTGTTCAAGCTGGCACCAAGACCCGTGAACGAAACGATCACCCAGAGGAAGATGAATCCAACGATGGTTGCGATGCCGAGGGCAACGGTAATCAAGAGGCCCATGCGCACGGCCGACCAGAAGTCGATGTGCATCAACTTGAGCTTGACCTGCTTGGCGGCTGGAGCGTTAGAGGATTTTGATCCGCGACGCGAGAACAGTTTGCCTGCCATTATTGGTCTCCTTCTGCCGATTCAGGCGATTCGACGGCTGCCTCCGGAGCGGTTTCCGTTGCCGACTGCTCAAGCAACTCTTCATTGCTCTCCAGGTCGCGCTCGGAGTTCTTGGCCAAACCGATGACGAAGTCTTCGTCTTCGAATCGAGCAAAAACCACTCCCATGGTGTCGCGACCTCGGGCCGGAACTTCGGAGACCGCTGACCTGACCACTTTACCGCTGTTGAGCACGACAAGCACCTCGTCATCTTCAGTGACAATCTGCGCACCAACGAGGTCGCCGCGCTTCTCTTCGAGCTTGGCAACCTTGATGCCGATGCCACCGCGGTTCTGTGGGCGGTACTGATCGACGGATGTGCGCTTGGCGAATCCACCTTCGGTGACCACGAATACGTAGGCGCCATCAACATCGTTGATTACCGAAGCCGAGAGCAGGTTGTCATCGGCACGGAAGTGCATACCGATGTTTCCGCTGGTGTCTCGACCCATCGGACGCAGGCTTTCGTCGTTCGCTGAGAAGCGAATCGACATTCCCTTGCGCGAAACGAGAAGTAGGTCATCCGACTCTGAGACCAGAAGTGCCGAAACGAGTTCGTCGTCTTCGCGCAGCTTGATCGCGATGATGCCACCGGTTCTCGGGGTGTCATATGCGCTCAACGCGGTCTTCTTAACCAAGCCGGTCTTGGTGGCCAAAACCAGGTAAGGAGCGGCCTCGTAGTCGCGAAGGTCTAGAACCTGGGCGATCTTCTCATCCGGTTGAAGGGCAAGAAGGTTAGCTACGTGCTGACCCTTTGCATCACGGCCGGCTTCTTGAACCTCGTAGGCCTTCGCGCGATATACGCGGCCCTTGTTGGTGAAGAACAACAGCCAGTGGTGAGTGGTCGTCACGAAGAAGTGCTCGACCACGTCATCGGCGCGCAGGTTGGCACCCTTGACACCCTTGCCACCGCGGTGCTGCTGGCGGTAGTTGTCGCTCTTGGTGCGCTTGATGTAGCCGCCTCGGGTTAGCGAGATGACCATCTCTTCTTCAGGAATCAGGTCTTCGGCGTTTACGTCACCATCGAAACCGGCGACGATCTGCGAGCGGCGTTCGTCGCCGTGGCGCTTGACGATGTCGTCGAGTTCTTCGCTGATGATCGAGCGCTGGCGAACCGGGTCGGCAATGATCGCCTTGAAGTCAAGAATCTGTGCTTCGAGTTCGGCTGCCTCGTCGATGATCTTCTGACGCTCTAGGGCGGCAAGCTGACGCAACTGCATGTTCAGAATCGCGCGGGCCTGAAGTTCGTCGATCTTGAGGAGTTCCATCAGACCGTCGCGTGCATCGTCGGCGGTTGCGCTCTTGCGAATCAGAGCGATCACGGCGTCGAGAGCGTCGAGAGCCTTTAGGTATCCACGCAAAATGTGCGCGCGTTCCTCTGCCTTGCGAAGACGGTACTGAGTGCGGCGGACAATGACATCGACCTGGTGGTTGACCCAGTGGGTGATGAATCCGTCAAGGCTCAGGGTGCGCGGCACGCCATCCACTAGGGCAAGCATGTTGGCGCTGAAGTTCTCTTGTAGCGGGGTGAGTTTGTAGAGGTTGTTCAAGACGACACGTGCGACGGCGTCTTTCTTGAGCACAATGACCAAACGCTGACCGGTACGACCAGAGGTTTCGTCACGGATGTCGGCGATGCCTTGAAGGCGACCCTCCTTAACGAGCTCAGCAATCTTGATCGCTAGGTTGTCTGGGTTGACCTGATAAGGCAACTCGGTAACCACGAGACAGGTTCGGTTCTGGATCTCTTCGACATTGACGATCGCGCGCATCGTGATCGAACCACGACCGGTGCGGTATGCCTCTTCGATTCCCTTGCGGCCAAGAATGGTTGCGCCGGTAGGGAAGTCTGGACCCTTGATGTGCTGCATGAGGTTTTCGAGCAGCTGATCGCTGGTGGCATCCGGATTCTTCAACGCCCACTGTGCACCGGCGGCAACCTCGCGCAGGTTGTGCGGCGGGATGTTGGTTGCCATACCGACGGCGATACCGATCGAACCATTGACCAGCAGGTTCGGGAAGCGGCTCGGAAGAACGGTTGGCTCTTGGGTGCGGCCGTCATAGTTGTCTTGGAAATCGACGGTTTCTTCGTCGATGTCGCGAACCATTTCCATTGCCAGCTGCGCCATGCGGCATTCGGTGTATCGAGGTGCAGCAGCCGGGTCGTTACCCGGCGAACCGAAGTTACCTTGACCCGAAACCAGTGGGTAGCGCAGGTTCCAGTCTTGAACCAGACGCACGAGGGTGTCATAGATCGCGCCGTCACCGTGAGGGTGGTACTGACCCATGACGTCACCAACTACGCGCGAGCACTTGCTGAACTGCTTATCTGGTCGGTAACCGCCATCGAACATCGCGTAAACGACGCGTCGGTGAACCGGCTTCATACCGTCGCGAACATCCGGGAGCGCACGCCCGACGATTACGCTCATCGCATAGTCGAGGTATGAACGCTGCATCTCGGTCTGCAGGTCAACCTGCTCGACTCTGTCGACGACGTTTGGAGTTTCTGGGTTTAGTTCGTCAGCCATTTTGTTCTCGTTTCTTCGCGGCCTAGATATCTAGGAAGCGAACATCCTTGGCGTTGCGTTGAATAAAGGTTCGACGGCCTTCGACGTCATCACCCATCAGGGTGCTGAATACTTCATCGGCTAGTGCGGCATCATCGAGGGTCACCTGAAGCAGGGTGCGACGGTCAGGGTCCATGGTGGTGGCCCAAAGTTCGTCGTAGTCCATTTCACCGAGACCCTTGTAGCGCTGGATCGAGTTTTCTTTCGGAATGCGCTTTCCGGATGCCTGACCGGCGGCCAGCTTTTCGTCGCGCTCGGCATCCGAATAGACGTATTCGTGTTCGGCGTTCGACCACTTGATTCGGTACAGCGGTGGCTGTGCAAGGTAGACGTAGCCGTGCTCGATGAGTGGGCGCATGTAGCGGAACAAGAGGGTCAGAATCAGCGTGCGGATGTGCTGACCGTCGACATCGGCGTCAGCCATCAGAACGCACTTGTGGTACCGGATCTTCTCGATGTCGAACTCGTCACCGATACCGGTTCCGAATGCGGTGATTAGCGCCTGCACCTCGCTGTTGCCGAGAGCTCGGTCGAGGCGAGCACGCTCGACGTTTAGTGGCTTACCGCGAAGCGGCAGAATCGCCTGGGTCTCAGGGTTGCGGCCACGAACGGCAGAACCACCTGCCGAGTCACCCTCAACGATGTAAATTTCGCTGACCTTAGGGTCGCGGCTGGAGCAGTCGCGAAGCTTGCCTGGCATGCCGCCAGACTCGAGTAGACCCTTGCGGCGGGTTGCCTCACGCGCCTTGCGAGCAGCCTGACGAGCGGATGCCGCCTGGATTGCCTTGCGAACGATGTCTTTGGCGAGATTCGGGTTGCGCTCGAGCCAGTCACCGAGTTGTTCGTTGACTACCTTCTGCACGAAGGCCTTGGCTTCGGTGTTGCCGAGCTTGGTCTTGGTCTGGCCTTCGAACTGCGGTTCGCTGAGCTTCACCGAGATGACCGCGGTGAGACCTTCGCGGCAGTCATCACCGGTCAGGTTCTCGTCTTTTTCCTTCAGCAGGTTGGTGTTGCGAGCGTACTTGTTGAGCAAGCTGGTCAAAGCGGCACGGAAACCCTCTTCGTGGGTTCCACCCTCATGGGTGTTGATGGTGTTGGCGTAGGTGTGAACGCTTTCGTTGTAGGCGTTGGTCCACTGCATCGCCATTTCGAGCGACATGTTCTTCTCTTTGGTCTCGGCTTCGAAAGAGATGATCTCCTGGTGAACCAGTTCACTCTTCTTCGAGGAGTTCAAGAACGCGACGTAGTCGGTCAAACCGTTTTCGTAGAGGTAGGTGTCTTCCTTGCCCGAACGCTCATCGATCAGAACGATCTCGAGACCCTTGTTCAAGAACGCCATCTGCTGGAAGCGGGCGCGCAGGGTTTCGTAGTCGTACTCGACGGTTTCGAAAATGTCTGGGCTGGCCAGGAACTCGGTCATGGTGCCGGTGGCGTCGGTTTCTTTGCCTTTGGCCAGCGGAGCATCCGGAACACCGACGGTGTACGACTGGGTCCAGAAGTGACCCTCGCGGGCAACCGCAACGCGTAGCTTGCTCGAAAGAGCATTAACTACGGAAGCACCCACACCGTGCAGACCACCGGATACCGCGTATCCGCCACCGCCGAACTTACCGCCGGCGTGAAGAATGGTGAGAACGACCTCAACCGTGGAGATGCCTTCGGTTGGGTGGATCGACACAGGGATTCCGCGACCATTGTCTTGAACGCGGATCCATCCGTCTTTGGTGATGGTGACCACGATCTTTGTGCAGTAGCCGGCCAGGGCTTCGTCAACCGAGTTGTCGACGATTTCGTAAACGAGGTGGTGAAGACCACGTGGGCCGGTCGAACCGATGTACATACCCGGGCGTTTGCGAACCGCCTCGAGCCCCTCGAGCACCTGGATATTTCCGGCGTCGTAGTTATTTTCGGGTGCAGACATATTTAGTTGGTACTCCTTTTGTGCCGGTTAGTCCCACACAACTGCGACGAAAATCGCCGACTTAAATTCGGGGTTGCTAACGACTAAATTCTACCGTTCGACCCGACATTATTCGGGGATATCCACACGTGGCGGATGGGCCGTTTTGCCCTTTATTTAGGCGGAAGTTGAGACTTTCGGCCGACCAATATTCGAGGCTGGTTGCGACTCACCCGTAGGTATCGCGCGGACCCCGCCCGGGCACCGATCTTGGACCCTTTTTCCATGACGGGGCATCTGGGCCGAGGGTCTTTAAAGCGCGAATATTTAGCTGGGCGAACTCCTCTTGGAGGCGTTCCAAAATCGCGTCCGACATCATTCGAAGCTGAGTCGCCCAAGCAGTCGAACTGCATCGGATGGTAAGGGTTCCGTCGACGATGTCCTCCGGTGCAGAGTTCGCTCCGGTCTCCTCGCCAACGATTGACGGCCACTGCACGATCAGCTGCGCCTGGCTCATGTCATCGCTCCAGCGGTAGGCACCGACCAGGTCATCCACCGAAGAAATCGCTGACACCGGATCACGTCCTCGATCGAACGGCTTCGACTTGGCCTTGGCGGCTTGAGCTTCGATGCGCTTTTGGTCTCGACTGATGCGTTTGCCGCTGACCGCCTCGCGCATCATCCAATAGAACTCTTGGGCAAAGTCACGTTTTTCAGACACGAGTCACCTCGGCTTGTTTCACGTTGAACTTGGTTGCGGTCAAGATCACCGGCACGTCTTCTTCAGCGGCCGCTGTGATCAGCACCTGCTCGTTTCCGGCCACGAGCTCGGCGAGACGCTTGCGGCGTCCGGCGTCGAGTTCGGCAAACACGTCGTCGAGAATCAGAATCGGGTCGCCGGTCGTGCTCTCTTTTTTCAACAGCTCGACTGATGCCAGGCGCAAGGCAAGCGCGTACGACCAACATTCACCGTGGCTGGCATACCCCTTGGCCGGTAGCTCTCCGAGCATCAGAACAAGATCGTCACGTTGTGGTCCGATCAAAGTGATGCCGCGCTCGAGTTCCTTGGGGCGGATCGCCTTCAAGGCTGCGGCGAAAGTCCCGGCTACCGAATCGGGGGTCAGTTCATCTTGGTCGAGCGCTGAACCGAGGTCTTCGTCTTCGCCGTATAGTGCAGTGGAATCGGTAGCAACTTGGAGCGAGGAGCGGTAAATAATTCTCGGTTCGTTGTTGGCAATCGCGATCTGCTGGTAAGCCTCAAACAGGTGCGGTTGCAGCGCCGTCATCAGGTTCAGTCGAGCAACGATGATTTCGGTTCCGTGCTTGATCAGCGAAGCATCCCAGGCGTCTAGAGTGCTCAGTGCTGATCCGGTGGTCTTGGTGATTCGCGCCGACTTCAACAGGGCGTTGCGCTGTTTCAGCACACGCTCGTAATCGGAATAGACACCGGCCATGCGCGGGCGATGCTGCACTACGAGTTCGTCGATAAATGTGCGGCGATTGGTCGGATCCCGGCGCACGATGTCGATGTCCTCTGGTGCGAATGTAACGGTTTGCACGATGCCGAGTATTTCGCGCAATCGCGGCAGGTCGGCTTTGTTGACGCGGGCCTTGTTTTTGCCTTGGCTATTGAGTTCGAGCTCGAGCAGAATCTCGCGCTCGGCGTTGGCTACCTTGGCGCGGATGATTGCTGCCGTCTGGCCTTGCTTGATCAACGGCAAGTAACCGGATACTCGGTGTGAACTCAGGGCACTGAGGTATCGAATGGCCTCGACCATGTTGGTCTTGCCCTGCCCGTTAGGGCCGACAATCAGGTTGATGCCTGATTCGAAGGCGACCTCAAGGGTGCCGTAATTGCGAAAAGAGGAGAGGGTTAGATGCTTTACAAACATCGCCCTCGCCTCTTCTCGTTGAGTCTTGCTTCCTCTGGTTTGGGAGGCGGATTACTTGTCGGACTTGACGACCGCGTGGCCACCGAACTGGTTGCGCAGTGCGGCAACGGCCTTCATGGCTGGCGAGTCATCCTGGCGGCTAGCGAAGCGGGCGTAAAGCGAAGCGGTGATCGCAGGCATTGGAACTGCCTCGGCGATTGCCTCTTCGATGGTCCAGCGACCTTCGCCCGAGTCGTTTACGAAGCCCTTGATGTTGTCTAGGTTGGGGTCTTCTTCGAGTGCGCGAACCAGAAGGTCGAGCAACCAGGAGCGAACCACGGTTCCACGCTGCCAAGCAGCGAATGTGCCGTGAACATCCTTGATGATGCTCTTCTTCTCGAGAAGTTCGTAGCCTTCTGCGAACGACTGCATCATTCCGTACTCGATGCCGTTGTGCACCATCTTGGCGTAGTGTCCAGCACCGGTGTCGCCAACGTGAACGAATCCCTCTTCGCGCTTGCCCTCTGGGCGAAGTGCGTCGAAAATCGGCATGGCACGCTCAACTAGCTCGGCTGGACCACCGACCATTAGGCCGTAGCCGTTCTCGAGGCCCCATACTCCACCAGAAACACCACAGTCTAGGTAGCCGATGCCGAGCGGAGCGAGTTCCTCGGCGTGACGAATGTCGTCGCTGAAGCGAGAGTTTCCACCCTCGATGATTAGGTCGCCTGGTTCAAGGTGCTTCTTGAGTTCGTTGATTACGTCGTCGGTAGGGGCGCCGTGAGGAACCATAACCCAGACGGTACGGGGAGCCTCAAGGCTCTTTACTAGTTCTTCAACCGAGTCAACGTCGGTAACATCCTTGCTGCGGGCGTATCCGGTAACTTCAATTCCGTTTTTGCGAAGACGTGAGCGCATGTTGCCGCCCATCTTGCCGAGGCCAATGAGTCCGATGTGCATTTTCTAACCTTTCGGGTTTTGATTTCTTAGCGGTTGAGCAGGTTTGGTTGCAGCAGGTAGCGGTAGCTGTCGGAGTCGGTCTTTTCTTTCGAACCGTGACTCGTGATCAATACCGGACCTGGCTTGTTTGGGTCGTTGTTCGAGGTGAAGGCGATCTTCACGAACTCACTGTGCACGCCGGAAATACCTTCGAGAAGGAATTGCGGTTTGAGCGAGACAACGATCTCTTTCCCTGTGAGCTCAGCGCTGATGCTCTCGGATGCTTGGGCGGTTTCGTTGCCGCTAGCGTCTAGCGTCACCGAATCTTCTTTGAAGTCGAACTTGATTGGAGCTTCACGCTCGAGCACCAGACCGACACGTCGAGTCGAGTCAACCAGGTCGGCGGTCGAGATGATCGAGAAGTTTGGAACCTCTGCTGGGAAGAGCGACTTCACCGGTGGGAAGGTGCCCTTCATCAGGATCGTAGTGACCGAGCGGTTGTTGGCCGAGAAACCGATGATCTCTTTTTCGCCTTCAGCGCTCAGACCGATCTGGATGTCGCCCTGGTGGCTGAAGTTCTTTGCGACTTCGCTAAGAATTCGAGATGGGACCAACGAGGTGTTGCCAACGGCTGATGCGTTTGGCTTCCAGGTGACGTCACGCATGGCTACGCGGTAACGGTCGGTGGCGAGCAGGGTTAGTGCCTTGTCGCCGGCTTCGATCAGAACACCATTCAGCTGTGGGGTTACATCTTCCTTAGAAACTGCAGGAAGCACCTGAGCCACTGCCTGCTGGAATTCTTCGCCGGCCACGCTTCCGGCAACCGGAGGCATCTCCGGAAGCGGTGGGTAGGTTTCGATTGGCATGGTTGCCAGGTTGAACTTGGCGGCACCACACTTGACCTCGACCTTGTTGCTGTCGAGGTTTACTTCAACCGGAGCGTTTGGAAGCTTGTTGGCGATGTCGTTCAGTAGACGGCCAGAAACCAAAACTCGGCCTGGGTTTTCAACCTTGGCGACAATCTCGACCTGGGCCGAAACTTCGTAGTCGAAGACGGATAGACGAAGCGCGTTTGCGTCCGCCTCGACCAGGATTCCGGTGAGGATCAGCATCGGTGCGCGCTGCGGTAGCAGGCGGCTAACAAAAGATACGGCTTCGCTCAGAGCGTCGCGGTTAACTTGGAACTTCACTTTTCACCAGTCTTTGGTTGGGGAGCTGAAGATGAGACCTTCTAAGGGTCAATCCTGCCATAAAAACCCTGTACCTAGGCGGGCGACGGGAATCGTTATGGTTTGGGTTTAATTTCTCTTTAAATCTAATTTTCTTATTAACCGCTGTGGAAATTGTGGATAACCGACAAATGCCCTTTATTTCACTAAAAACTACAACGGTGAAAGATGTATACACAAGTGTGGAGAAACCTGTGGATAACCCTGAGGTTTGTGGATGAAGAATTAACTTCTTCTCGAAAAGTGGGTAGTAATTCACTGAATTGTGTGGGTTATAAACATTTATCCACAGGGTTGTTAACAACCGAATCTAGAACGAACGGTGGTCGTTTCTGATCTTGGCCATGAGTTCGCTGACCTGGGTGTAGATATAACGGCGCTCGCGCATCCATTCGGTCACCTTACGGTGGGCATACATGACGGTGGTGTGGTCGCGATTACCAAAGAGCTGACCAATCTTCGGCAGCGATAGGTTGGTCATTTCGCGGCAGATGTACATGGCAATCTGTCGAGCCATAGCGATGGCTGCGGTTCTTGAGGTGCCATAGATCTCGTCAGCGGTGATCTTGTAGTAAGTGGCCACGGCGTTGATGATCTCGATAGGTGCGATCACAGTGTCTTGTGCCGAAGGAGTCACGTCTTTTAGAACGGTCTGCACTAGGCCGAGGTCAACCTGCTTGCGACTGAGGTTCGCATAGGCGATGACGCGAATCAGGGTTCCTTCGAGCTCGCGCACGTTTGACTGCACGCGTTCTGCGATGAACTCGAGGCATTCATCCGGAATACGGATCTTCTCAAGCTCGGCCTTCTTACGAAGAATCGCGATACGGGTTTCTAGTTCTGGTGTTTGGATGTCTACGCGGAGGCCCCACTCGAAGCGCGAAAGCATGCGGTCTTCGAATCCAATGAGGTCTTTAGGCGCGACATCCGAGGTGATAACAACCTGCTTGTTGGCGTCGTGCAGTGCGTTGAAGGTGTGAAAGAAAGCCTCTTGGGTTTGGTCTTTGCCCGACAGAAACTGGATGTCATCGATTAGAAGCACGTCGATGTCGCGGTATTCGGTTAGGAAAGCGGCCGATCGGTTGTTCTGAATCGCGTTGATGAAGTCGTTTGTGAACTCTTCGCTCGATACGTAGCGAACCTTGAAACGTGGGTAAAGGCTGAGCGCGTAGTGACCGATGGCGTGAAGTAGGTGGGTCTTACCGAGGCCGGAGTTGCCATAGATGAACAGTGGGTTGTAAGCCTTGGCTGGGCTCTCGGCTACGGCGAAAGCTGCGGCACGGGCGAAGATGTTGGTCGAACCCATAACAAAGTTCTCGAAGGTGTACTTGCTGTTCAGCTTCGATTCGAATGAGCCGGTGGCCTTTGACCCGGTTTGAACCGATTCTGTGGATGCTATGCCAGGAATCACTGAACCGATTTCGTCTTCGACCATCGGTGCCGGTGCGCTGGCGATCACGGTCGGGGTGTAGCTGCTTGCGATGGTGCTGTTGACCACTACGGCGAACGAGTTGACTCGGGTTTCCCCTGAAACCGCTTCGATTGCTTCGTTGACGACATCTTTCATGCGCTGCTCGAACATCGAACGCGTCATGTCGTTGGGCACTTCGAGGTAAAGCGTTTCGCCAATGATTCCTTTGACGCTGGCCAAGGCAGCGAAGCCCATCATGGATGCTGCTACGCGGTCGTCTTGCTCTAGGCGTGCGAGAGCGTTCTGCCAGAGACTGGCTTCTACGCTCACTTCAGACATTTCCCTCAATATTCCCCGAGTTTTCCACAATCATAGACCGATGTGGACAACATGTGGATAACCCTTTTTTGGCCTGTGAATAACAGACCCCTACCGAATCAAATTCGGTACTCGCTTATTCAAGTGAAATTGCCAACCAAATTGCAAATTGTGTCGGTGTGTCTTAGCGATATTTTTTGGAAGGGTTACCGCAAAATACGTCGCGAGGTCTACTAGCTCGAATTCGATAAATATTCTTTTGACTCGGATTTGAGAAAAAACTTGACCAGATTGCCTTAATTGCCGTAGTTTTAACAGGTTGCTCGGCACGAGACTTGCCGAAGCCAATCAAAACGTCGGTCAGCCGACACTATCTTCAGTCTCAAACCTAGATTTTGGAGTGATCACCAATGTCCAAGCGCACTTTCCAGCCGAACAACCGTCGTCGTGCAAAGACCCACGGTTTCCGTCTACGCATGAAGACCCGCGCCGGCCGCGCCATCCTGGCAGCCCGTCGTCGCAAGGGTCGCGTCGAGCTTTCGGCCTAAGCCCCTAGCTTGCTCGCTCGCGCGAACCGACTGACCGATTCAGAACAGTTCCGCTCGACCATGAAGAGCGGTCGCCGTTTCGGCAGTCAACACCTAGTCATCTACCTAAAGCGGGATGAGACCTTGTCTCATGCCCGCTTTGGTTTTATCGTGGGCAAACCTGTGGCTGGGGCAGTAGGACGCAATCTCGTCAAACGCCGACTTCGCCACATTGCCCGTGAAATCCTGCAGCAACATCCGACTGGATTCGACGCCGTGGTGCGCGCCCAAGCTGGGGCTGCCGAAGTTGATTGGAATAGACTTCGAACAGAATTCTTGGGTTCGTTTTCAAACGGATTCGAGAAGGGTAGCAAGTGAACCTAGCGGTTCGAACCCTTGAAACGGTTTGGCTATTGCCACGTAACGCGTTCATCGGGTTCATTCTTGGTTGGCGCAAGCTGATCTCGCCGCTTTATGGGGATGTTTGCCGCTATTACCCATCGTGCTCTGCCTATGGCCTCGGCCAGATTCAGCAGCGCGGATTGATTTTGGGCTCGCTGCTCACCGGCTGGCGAATTCTGAGGTGCAACCCTTGGAGCCAAGGCGGAGTGGATGAGGTCCAACCTGGATCCGGACGCTTTCGAGTGACCGGCCTCGGGTTCGTAGTTTCACGTGCTGGTGACAAAGGTGTCAACTAGCTCGAAGGCTTCAACTAAATGGTGATCGGTCGCATAGCCCGGCGCCAACGAACTGAAGAAGTGGGTCTCCGCCCGAATATGTGCCCAAATGGGTCTATACGGCAGAGATTTACTGCTTTACATAACGCTTCGTCTGTGCCAACCGGTGCCGACGCTGAAAGAAAGGCAAACCATGCCAGATTTACTCTTTCCGATTAAGTGGCTCGTCGAGCTGCTTTTGGTGGCCTTCCACCAGTTGTTCACCATGTTCGGGCTTGAGAGCTCGGATGGTCTGACCTGGGTTCTAGCCATCACCGGCCTAGTGCTCGTCGTTCGTGCCGCGCTCATCCCGCTGTTCGTTCGTCAGATCAAGAGCCAACGCGGAATGGTTCTATTGCAGCCTGAGCTGCAGAAGCTTCAAAAGAAGTACAAGGGCAAGAACGACCGTGCATCGCGTGAGGCGTTCGCCAAGGAGCAGATGGAGCTGTACAAGCGCACCGGCTCGAACCCCCTGTCTTCATGTCTACCTCTTTTGGCTCAGATGCCTATCTTTATGAGCCTGTTCTTCGTGCTAAACGAGGCGCAGCACGGCAAACAGGGCGTTGGATTGCTCAGCGCCCAGCTCTCTACTGACTTTGCTCACGCGACCTTCTTTGGTGCTCCACTGAGTGAGACCTTCCTAACCGCAACTACCGATGCCGTGCGCATCCTGGCCGCTGCAATGGTGATCTTGATGACCACCTCGCAGTTCATCACCCAGCGACAGATCATCTCGAAGAACCAGACCCCTGCCAACCTGCAGAACAGCCAGTACATGCAGACCCAGAAGATCATGCTTTGGCTATTCCCAATCATGTTCGCTATCTCAGGTATCTCGTTCCCTCTGGGCGTCATGTTCTACTGGCTGGTCTCGAACTTCTGGACGATGGGTCAGCAGTACGTGGTCATCAAGCGCATGCCAACCCCTGGTTCACTCGCATACGAGCAGCGTCAGGCGAAGCTGATTGCCAAGGGCAAGATCAGCGCACCTGAGATCATCGAGGGTGAAATCCCTGAAGAACTCAAGCCAGAACCAAAGGGTCAGCGCAGCCAGCCAACCCGCAAGAAGCCTAAGAAGAAGTAGGAAACATGCCTAAGAACGAAGAAATCCAGCCAGAAGCAGTGGAATCGGTCGAAGCCGAAAGCACCGAAGTTACCGAGTCGGCCGATGCCGACGCCCAGGGCGACGAACCACGGAGCGTAAAGGCACTTGAGGAAGAAGGCGACATTGCCGCCGACTACCTAGAGGAACTGCTCGACATCGTTGACCTCGATGGTGACATCGACATCGACGTGCGACAGGGTCGCGCCTACCTGGCCATCTCGAGCGAGGACAACGACAGCAACCTTGCTTTGATCTCCGACCCAGACACCGTTGAGGCTCTACAGGAACTGACCCGTCTGGCCGTTCAGGTAAAGACCAACTCCTTCAGCCGTCTGATTTTGGATGTCGGTGGCTCGCGTCAGAAGCGCGCCGATGACCTGGCCCGCATCGTCAACCGTCTCATCGAGAAAGTAAAAGACCAGGGCGAGGCCATTCACATGAAGCCAATGTCGTCGTACGAGCGCAAGATCGTTCACGACCTGGTCTCGGGTGCGGGCCTTATTTCGGAGTCCGAAGGCGAGGGCAAGGAACGCCACATCGTCATCAAGCCCGCCTAAAAAGCGGATTGTGGGCCTGTGCCCACGAAAACTTGACGAAAACGGGTCGGGGCACGCGCCTCGGCCCGTTTCTCATGAGCAAAAGTTTCACGTGAAACATTGGGAAGATAGAGGCATGGAAGAACAACCAGAAATCATCGTCGAGGTCGAGCCGGCCGTTGCCACGAAGGTCTTTGGTGACCGTATTGCCCTGGCTCGTCGATACGCCGAGCTTCTGGTTCGTGACGGCGACCTGCTTGGTTTGCTTGGTCCGCGCGAAATGCCCAAGCTATGGACGCGCCACATCCTGAACTCCGCGGTAGTCGCAGAGCTTGTTCCGACCGGCGTAACCGTGGCGGATGTGGGTTCTGGGGCCGGCTTGCCGGGCATTCCCATGGCAATCGCCCAGCCGAACGCTCACTTTACGCTGATCGAGCCGATGGAGCGCCGCAGCGACTGGCTTGCCGAAGTGGTTGATGAACTCGGGCTAGCCAACGTTACGGTAAAGCGCGCCAGAGCAGAGGAGGTCGGTGACGTCTTCGATTTGGTCACCGCGAGAGCGGTTTCCGCACTTCCGAAGCTCTTGCGCATGACCGTTCCGCTCACCAAGGACGGTGGAGCCATCATCGCACTCAAGGGTTCCAAGGCTCAGGACGAGGTGGATGAATCAAAAAAGCTCGCCAAGAAGCTCAAGATCGCGTCGTTTGAACTTATTCGCACCGGTGCACAGATTCTCGACGAACCGACTTTGGTTGTTCGCACTACGCTAGTCTGATTTACGCACATGGAACACGAATCAACTACCCCAAAACAGCTGGAATCGGCTGCCGAAACAGGCGTCGACACCCCAGCGTCGGTGGTGCCTGGCCACGGATATCCCGCTAATCGACTGGAATCTAGTCCCGAACCCACCGGTTGGCACGCATCCGGAGCTAACAGCAAGGCGCCAGGAGCCCTGGGCACCCTTACCGAGGTTTCACGTGAAACATCCAGATAGTTTTATGAGCGATTCGCCGCTTCTGCGCGAACTTTCGGAGAACACCGCACGTCTACGCAAGCTTGACGAGATCACGTTCCCGAAGCCAACCAACACCCGCGTCTTCACAATTTCGAACCAAAAGGGTGGCGTAGGCAAGACCACCACTGCGGTCAACATCGCTGCCGCACTAGCATCCAAGGGCCTGAAGGTCTTGGTAATCGACCTAGACCCCCAGGGAAACGCGTCCACTGCGCTCGGTGTCGAACACCACAAGGGAGTCTCGTCGGTTTACGACGTGCTGGTAAACGGTGTGGAGTTGGCCTCTGTGATCAAAAACTCGCCCGAATCGCCAAATTTGACCTGCGTTCCGGCCACGATTCACCTCACCGGTGCCGAGCTTGAGCTAGTAATGCTCGAGGCTCGTGAATACCGCCTTCGCCGCGCTATCCATCATTACCTCAGCACCGCCGAGGTTCGTCCCGACTACATCTTCATTGACTGCCCTCCGAGCCTCGGTCTGCTGACCGTAAACGCCTGGGTTGCTGCCCGCGAAGTGCTCGTACCGATTCAGTGCGAGTACTACGCACTGGAAGGCGTGGAACAGCTTCAGGACTACATCTCGATGATCCGCCAGAGCCTCAACCCGGAACTCGAGGTTTCCACCGTTCTGCTCACGATGTTCGACAACCGAACCCGACTTTCGAGCGACGTGGCCGCCGAGGTGCGCAATTTCTTCCCTACTCAGACGCTCACCACTGTGATTCCGCGTTCTGTAAGGGTTTCCGAGGCGCCTTCCTACGGCAAATCGGTGGTTTCCTATGACCGAAAGTCGCCTGGAGCGATCTCTTATCTTGAGGCTGCGGCCGAAATAGCAATCCGAGGAGCACAAAATGGCAGATAGAAAAGGCGGCTTGGGTCGCGGCATCGGCGCACTGATCCCAACTTCTGAGGCACCGGGGGAGCGTCCGATCGATGTCTTCTTTGCCGGCAACTCCTCAAACGATAACCAGCAGGTTCCTGCGGGTGACTCTACATCCAGCCAGCCGCTACTCGAAGTGCCAGGCGCACGCTTCGCTCACCTCGACCTAGACTCGATCACCCCGAACCCGAAGCAGCCACGTGCGGTTTTCGAACCTGAGGCATTCGCCGAACTCGTCCACTCGATTCGCGAACTAGGTGTGCTCCAGCCGATCGTGGTTCGTCCACTCGGTGACGTGGACGGCAAGGCCCGCTACGAACTCATCATGGGTGAGCGCCGCCTGCGTGCCAGCAAAGAAGCGGGACTCAGCAAGATTCCGGCCGTCGTGCGCGAAACCGCAGACGAGAACATGCTTCGCGATGCTCTCCTTGAGAACCTGCACCGCGCCGACCTAAACCCTCTCGAAGAAGCTAGCGCTTACCAGCAGCTTCTCGAAGACTTTGGCATCACGCAAGATCAGCTAGCTGAGCGCATCGGGCGTTCGCGTCCGCGCATCACCAACACCATCCGACTGCTTCGCCTACCTGCCACCGTGCAGCGCAAGGTTGCGGCCGGGGTTTTGAGCGCCGGTCACGCTCGCGCCTTGCTTGCTCTTCCCGATGAGGCAACCATGGTCGCTATGTCGGAGAAGGTCATCAACGAGGGTCTTTCGGTTCGTGGCGTCGAAGAACTGGTAGCTATTACCAAGCCGGTTGAAAAGCGTGGCAAGGTTCGTCCGGGTTCGGGTCAGGATGCACTCAAAGGTCTCGCCGTTCAGGTGGGAGACAAGCTCGGCACCAAGGTGACCATTTCGCTCGGCAAGGCGAAGGGCATCATGGCGATCGAGTTTGCCAGCATCGCAGACCTCAACCGAATCTTGGATGTGATGGGCATCGAGCGCGAGCAGCACTAAGCAATAACCCGCTAAATGTTATGTAAAGCAGATAAATACTGCATTACAGCGCCAAAAGGGATTTGAAACCAGCTTCGCGCCGGGATCACCCCATGGGTTAGAGTGTTTTCAGGTGAGCTGGGAAGTCTGGTCGGCAATGTAAGTTGTCGCACGAAAGGTCTCGGATGCTCACATTCTTCAAGGTCGAGCGCAATGCCGCCTATCTCCTTTTGGCCTTTGCCTCCCTAGGCCTGGTTCTAGCCAATTCACCGCTAGCCGAATCATTCAATGTTTTACGTGAAACCAAACTCGGCCCATCCGAGCTCGGTCTAGATTTGACGATTAGCCATTGGCTTGGCGAGGGGTTCATGACCGCCTTCTTCCTGCTTATTGGGCTCGAACTCAGGCGCGAATTCGCCTTCGGCGTGTTTCAAAAGCCCTCTGCCCTCGTAATTCCCGGTCTTGCGGCCCTGTTCGGGGCGATTTTGCCGGCGGCAGTGTTTATTTGCCTGGTCTCCGGACCTGCCTCGGTCGGATGGCCAATACCGATGGCCACCGATGTGACCTTCGCATTGGCTGTTTTCGCCATCTTTGGCCGGCTAATGCCCGCCTCATCACGCGTTTTCCTTCTTGCATTTGCCGTCATCGATGATCTAATCGCCATCTTGGTGATCGCACTCTTCCTTTCAAAGCCGTTGGATGTCTCGAATTTGGCCATCGCGTTGGTTTTCTTGGCGGCTTTTGCCGGGGTTCAGCGCTGGAATTGGGCAACCAAATCATCGGCGCCAGTGCCAGCAATCGACTCGACACCAGCTTTTGCCTCGGCAAAACTCATTCGAGCCGTGTTGGCCACGGCCGCAGCCCTGCTGGCCTGGTATTTCATGCTCGAATCGGGTGTGTCCCCAGCGGTTATGGGAGTGCTGCTCGGACTCAGCGTCGCGCCAAAATACCTGGAGGCCCTCGAGACCCGCATCCATCCGTGGGTTTCACTGCTGATTCTGCCGATTTTCGCCCTTTTTGCCACCGGAGTGAGTCTTTCGGGGGCCAACGGACAGAACGTCAACGGAGCAGGCCTCGCCTTCACTGCGGTTACCCTGGCAATCTTGCTTCGCCCACTCGCGAAAATCCTGGGAATCAGCCTCGGCGCGATGCTCGGCCGACGATTGTTGGGTTCAGATGCCTTTTCGGGCATGAAAACCAGTGATTATTGGCGGATTTCGGTGCTTGGCGGCATCGGTTTCACGGTTTCACTGTTGATTACCGCTCAGGTTTATGCCAATGACTCCGGGCTAACCACAGAAGCGGTCGTCGCGACCTTGATTGCGATGGTTGTGTCGATGTTGGCTGGCGCTTGGGCGTTGAGCATCCGAAAACCCCAACTAGGGCACTAAAAACTTTTTAGCGACCGCGAACCGCTGCCTCGGCGAGGCTCAGGTAAACCTGTCCAAGTGAGTGACCCTCGGCCAGCACAGCCTGAGGAAGCAGGGAAGTCTCGGTTAGACCAGGCAAAACGTTGGCTTCGAGGAACCAAGCCACACCCTTTTTGTCAACGATCATGTCGATGCGCGATAGGTGACGCAGCCCGAGCAGCTCGTGAACCAGAATCGCCATCTTTCCCGCGCGCTCGGCGACGGTCTTCTTCAGGCGGGCAGGCACGAAATACTCGGTTTCGCCAGCGGTGTAACGCTCCTG
>JACCDQ010754418.1_pt1 | contig 25815 bp, 21 predicted proteins | sample 7446031 | NCBI WGS metagenome assembly JACCDQ01 (sample SAMN15323442, study PRJNA562643) | freshwater metagenome | isolation source: river surface water | place: USA:Blue River Watershed | collected 2017-08-17 | reverse complement strand
TGGGATTTCCGACAGGATTGGGCGGATACACCACCACCGCCAAGCGGTTGTTGCCTTGGTCATTCAAAAGCGAAGTAATATTAAATGCCCTACGCAAAAACATCCCAACCACAGGCTGCGCATTGACTTTTTTACCATTGAGATAAATATCGCAACTGTAATTGATACCTCTGAATTTCAGCCATACTTGTTGCCCATTACTAGGCTTTTTTTCCTCGAAATTTTTCACAAACCAATAGGTATAAAAATTTCTTCCGACATGGTATATATCAGGAATTTTTTCGTTGTTGAGGCCATAAAAAGGGTCGGGCATTTCGTGATTTGCGACCAAGGTAGTCAGGACAGTGCCGGGTACAACCGCATTTTTCCAGTCGGTTAGGGCAAAAGTAGATTGAGAAATTTGCTCACCATTGGCCTTCACCGCATCGTAAGCAGCACAACGCCAAGCGGTATTTAGCTCATATTGGCTTTGTGCCAGTAGGCTATTTTGCACCCCAAACAACAAACAAAAAACACTGAAAAACAAATACTTACATAGTTTTTTCATAAACAAATCATATAACATTTTTAAGAAAATTGGATACAAGACAGCACTCTTTCTCTAACAAAAATCGGAAAAAAAGCTATTTATTAAAATTTTTTAATAAAAATGAGTAATTACCCTTATACTTTAGTTTTGTAAATTAGGGCAATCAAAAAGGTTCATCTATGCGTTTATTGTCTTTTCCCTCCAATCATATACAAAAAATAGGTCTTAGAGTAATCAGCATTGTACTGCTAGGCTTGGCCATGCCTCAGTCGTTGGTCATCCCCGTGAGTGGGGCAAGCGATTCGAGCTATAATCCTCAATCTTTTTGGTATTATCCTTGGGGGCGTTCGGTGACGCACAAAGGCATAGACATCTTTGCAGCCAAAGGCACAAAGGTAATGGCAGCTACCTATAGCTTGGTTTTGTACCAAGGAAATATTCCGGTAGGCGGCAATGTTATTATTGCATTAGGACCGAAATGGCGTTTGCATTACTACGCTCATCTGGCCCAAATCAATACCCAAACTTTGGCATGGCTTAGTACAGGACAAGTCATTGGCAAGGTAGGCAATACAGGCAACGCTCAAGGCAAAGCCCCCCATTTGCATTATGCTCTTGTAAGTCTTATCCCCTATCCTTGGCGTATAGACGGGGCAAGACAAGGCTGGAAAAAAATGTTTTACCTCAACCCAATGGATTATTGGCGTAGGTAAAAAACTCATCAAAAGTTAAATCATCACGCTTTACTTTGAATATACAGTCACGATGGTACTGTGGTTTTGGTTGGCTTACCATCAAAAGTTTTGATAAAAAACTTTAAGTTACTGAAAACCAAAAACATAATTCACAATTTTGCTTCTCTTCGATAAACAAGCGGAGATTTGTTGGTAAATATTTTGAATTGCCTATTAAAATAAGAAATATTACTAAAGCCAGACTCATAACAGACATCAACAACTGTACTTTCTTTTTCAAGCAATAAATAAGTGGCATGCGTAATACGTACATGATTGACAAACTGTGAAAAAGTTTTCTTGGTTTGGCGTTTAAAATACCGACAAAAAGCCGCTTCATTCAAACAAGCCAAAGAGGCGGCTTCTTTGGTATTGACATCTTCTTTGAAATTTTCTAAAACATAGCGGTAAACGGCATCCAACTTTGAAAAATCTTTGTCTTTATTTTGAATCAAATGATTATTCTGTGACAAAAATTGTAATTCAGGTGAGCGTAAATGAGAAATGGAATCCAGTAATTGTAATAATAAGATTATTCTTTTTGCTCCTTCTTGAACCAAAAGCTGTGTGAAAATTTGATGTACTTCACCTTTAGAAACATTAATTTTAATACCTAAATGAGCCGATTTTAGCATTTCTTCTATTTTTCTACATTCTGGCTTTTGAAAAAAATCTTTTCCTAAACAATCTTCTTGAAATTGAACAATAATAGAATGCCCAATCTCTTCTGATTGAACAAAGGATTTTTCATTGACAAAATAATGGGGAAATGCCGGACCAAAAAGGTAAATATCTCCCTCCGAAAAGTTCATTACTTGGTTGCCTCCATAAAATTTTCCTCTTCCCTTTATAATCAACGTAAATTCATATCCATCATGAAAATGAAAAGGTGCTGCAAATTGTGTTGCTCTTTCTTCTTTTACAATAAAACTATTATCTATTGACGGCGGGAGCTCCCTGAAAAATGTTTTCATACTGACAAATCATTCAAATTAATAACATAATTGATGTTATTCTTAACAATATCCAACCTGTACACAAAGGTATGTAAATAGTGTATCAAAAATGGCAAAAGGAGTATTTTTTACAATATAGTATTATTCCGACATTTGTTGTGAATATAATTTGATACGGTATAATATTATTATCAATGGATAAACATGAATTAAGAAGTAAAGGCTGGTTTTCTCGTACAGGAAAAGATGGTTTTATATACAGGGCATGGTTCAAAAAGCAAGGTATTCCTCAAGATGAATTAGAAGGAAAACCCATTATTGGTATTTGTAATACTTGGTCGGAACTAACCCCTTGCAATTCTCACTTCAGAGATTTAGCGGAAATAGTCAAGCGAGGAATCATTGAAGCTGGCGGATTTCCAGTAGAATTTCCAGTAATGTCTTTGGGCGAAACTTTAATGAAGCCTACGGCAATGTTATACAGAAATCAAGTAAGTATAGACGTAGAAGAATCTATTAGAGCTAATCCTTTGGATGGAGTTGTATTATTGTGTGGTTGTGATAAAACAACTCCAGCTTTGGTAATGGGTGCTTGCAGTGTTGATATTCCCACTATCGTACTATCGGGTGGGGCAATGCTTACAGGAAAATATCGAAATAGAAGTGTCAGCACCAGCGACCTTTGGCGATTTAGTGAAGAAAATCGAGCAGGGAACATGACCAATCAGCAAATGTTAGTGGCCGAATCAGGAATGTGTAGAAGCGATGGGCATTGTGCCGTAATGGGTACTGCCTCAACGATGGCTTGTATGGTAGAAGCATTAGGCTTGTCACTTCCACAAAATGCCGCTATTCCTGCACCCGATTCGGCTCGGAAAGTATTGGCACAACTGACGGGCAGAGAAATTGTAAAAATGGTAGAAACCGACAGAAAGCCTTCGGATATTCTGACGAGAGAAGCCTTTGAAAATGCCATTAAAGTAAACGCTGCCATTGGTGGTTCTACCAATTTTGTCATTCATTTATTAGCCATTGCTGGTCGGGTTGGGGTAAAGCTGAGTTTGAAAGACATGGATACCCATTCGGCAAATATTCCTTTAATAGCCAATTTACAACCTTCTGGCAAGTACTTCATGGAAGATTTGTATTATGCAGGCGGACTTCCTGCGGTTATTAAAGCTTTATTACCTCGATTACACCAAGACTGTATTACGGTAAATGGGAAAAGCATCAAAACCAATTATGAAACAAGTGAATGTTTTGATGAAGAAGTGATTTCTTCTATCGAAAAGCCTTTTAATGATGTTTCGGGCATCGTGGTTTTACAAGGAAATCTTTGTAAAAATGGAGCAGTGATAAAGCCTTCAGCAGCCAGTAGGCATTTGATGAAACATACGGGAAAAGCAGTAGTTTTTGAAAATATTGATGACTATAAAGTCCGAATTGATGACCCTGATTTGGAAGTAGATGAAAACAGTATCTTAGTATTAAAAAACGTAGGACTAAAAGGTTATCCCGGAATGCCAGAAGTTGGAAACATGGGACTCCCCCCAAAACTACTTGATAAAGGAATCACTGATATGATTCGGATTTCAGACGGAAGAATGAGCGGAACAGGTTTTGGAACGGTAGTTTTACACATTTCTCCCGAAGCGGCTTTGGGCGGAACATTGGCTTTTGTGCAAAACGGAGACTTGATTACGCTGGATGTATCCGAACGAATATTGCATTTACACGTATCAGACGAAGAACTGGAAAACAGAAAAAGCACCTTCGTTCCAATAGATTTAGGTTACAAACGGGGCTATACTCAACAGTTCATCGAACACGTATTGCAACCTGATGAAGGGGCAGATTTTGATTATTTAAGAGGATGTTCTGGCTCAAATATTCAACGAGATTCGCATTAAAATTATGATAGAAACCATCAGTAACCATAAGAGTATTTTAGCAGAAGGCCCTGTTTGGGATGCTTCTCGAAATGCAGTACTTTGGGTGGACATCATTCAAGGAGCAATTTACCAATACGCTGAAAATAAATTAAAAACGTATTCCATCCATGAAATGGTCGGTTGTTTTGCCATTGATGAAAATGAAAATTTAATCATAGCGGCTAAAAGCGGTATCGCTTTTTTAGACAGAACTACGGGTGAAATCATTTATCAGTTAAACCCTGAAAGCCATTTACCCAACAACCGTTTTAATGATGGAAAATGTGACCCCACAGGTAGATTTTGGTTTGGAAGTATGTCACTCTCAGAGGATTTTGAAGCAGGGAATGTCTATGTTTTTGAGAATCAGACTATTGAAAAAAAGATAGAAAAAGTAACGATTTCAAACGGAATGGCTTGGAGTATCGACCATAAAACATTGTATTATATCGACACCCCTACTTTTGAAGTAGTAGCTTTTGATTATGAAAAATCAACAGGTAATATTAGTAATCGAAAATCAGTAATTACCATTCCTAAAGAAGAGGGCTATCCCGATGGCATGACTATCGACAACGAAGGAATGCTTTGGATTGCTCATTGGGACGGCTGGCAGGTTACACGTTGGAATCCTCAAACGGGCGAGAAACTACATCATTTTACATTACCTGCTTCCAAAATTACTTCTTGTACTTTCGGAGGAGAACAGTTGAATGACTTATACATTACTTCTGCAAGTATTGGACTTTCGGAGAAAGAATTAGTTGAGCAGCCTTTGGCAGGTTCATTATTCATCATTAAAAACTGTGGATTTACGGGTTTACCCACTTTTAAATTTAAACATTAGAAAATTATCATTATGAAATTAATTCGATTTGGAAATATCGGCAATGAAAAGCCCGGTATCATAAACAGTGATGGAAAACGTAAAGACCTTTCAAGTGTTTTTGCAGATTGGGACAGAAAGTTTTTTCAAAACGATGGCATAAACGAATTAGCCAAGCAAGACTTCAATAATTTTCCAGACGTTCCCGAAAGTGAACGTATAGCATCTTGCGTTGCTCGACCGGGTAAAGTAATTTGTATAGGTTTGAACTATTCAGACCATGCAGCAGAATCGGGCATGGCGATTCCTACCGAACCAATTATTTTTCAAAAAGGGGCAAATACAGTAGTTGGTGCTTTTGATAATATCTTAATTCCAAGAAAAAGTGAAAAGACAGACTGGGAAGTAGAACTCGGTATTGTGATTGGTAAAGACGCTCGTTATTTAGACTCAGTTGAAGATGCCCAAAACTATATTGCGGGCTATTGTATTTCACACGATGTATCGGAAAGAGCTTTTCAGTTGGAGCGTGGCGGACAGTGGACGAAGGGGAAATCTTGTGATAATTTTAATCCGCTCGGTCCATTTTTAGCAACCCCTGATGAAATTGAAGATGTTCACAACCTTTCTATGTCTTTATGGGTCAATGGCATACAAATGCAAAAAGGAAATACCAATACTATGATTTTCGATTGCTATTATATTGTTCATTACTTATCACAATTTATGACCTTGGAAGCAGGAGATTTAATTTCGACAGGTACGCCTCCGGGCGTTGGTTTAGGAATGAAACCACCACAATATTTGAAAGAAGGCGATGAAGTAATCGTTGAAATTGAAGGATTAGGAATTCAGAAACAAATATGTGTAAATGCGTAATATATCATTCAAAAAATGGCTTCAGTAAATTCAAATTCAGAAAGAATTACAGTTATTAATAGAGATAAAACATGAAAAGATTTGAAAACCAAGTAGCTGTTATTACTGGTGGAGCAGATGGACTTGGGAAAGGTATTGCTGAATTGATTGGTTCTGAGGGTGGAAGTATCGTTTTATTAGACATAAATCATTCGTTGATTCAAAAAACAGTAGCCGAATTTAGCCAAAAAGGCTATGATGTATTGGGTATCCAAACAGATGTATCTTCTGAAAGTTCGGTTGTTTCAGCTATCAATCAGACAGAAGGGAAATTTGGCAAAATTGATATTATGGTAAACTGTGCAGGTATTGTTGGCCCAACAAGTACCAAAATCACTGATTATAGCACAGAAGATTTTGATAAAATCTATGGAGTTAATTTAAGGGGTTCATTCTTAATGACTAAATACAGCATTAAAGTAATGGAAAAGAATAATTATGGACGCATTCTTTTGCTGGCTTCAATGGCAGGGAAAGAGGGAAATCCCGGAATGGCAGGTTATTCTTCAACCAAAGGTGGCGTAATAAGTTTGGTAAAAGGTATCGGAAAAGAGTACGCCACAACGGGGATTACAGTCAATGGTTTAGCTCCTGCCGTAATCAAAACAGCTATGAATAATCATACAGACCCTAAACAGCTTGAATACATGATTGCCAAAATTCCGATGGGACGTTTAGGAACTGTAGATGAAGTAGCCAAAATTTCAGCATGGATTGTTTCAAAAGAAGCAAGCTTTACAACGGGGTTCATTTTTGATATTTCTGGCGGTAGAGCTACGTATTAAGGAATCTTTTTTGTCAGAAAGAAATAGAATCGACTTAATCATCAATCAAAAATGAAAAAGAAAATAGTCATCTTAGGGGCTTCTTCAGGCATTGGAAAAGCTACCGCAGAAAGATTTGCTAACGAAGGTTGGCAGGTGATTATTACGGGGCATAATCCAGAGAAATGTGCAGAAGTACTTGAACTCTTGAAAGGTGAAGGACATTTTGCCTGTGTTTCGGATGTCCGTCATGAGGCTGATATTGAAAAACTTAGGGTGCTGGTTGAAAAAGAATTTGGAGAAATTGATGCGTTTGTCAATAGCATTGGAATTTCTGAAAATGTACCAGCGATTGGTGCTGAATTTACAACATGGGATAACTCATTGCAAACCATGTTGTACGGGGCAGTAAAGGTTTGTCGTGTATTAATTCCGATGCTAAAAAATGGTGGTCGTATCATACATATTACTTCTATTCATTACGAACGAGTAGCAAGCGGAAGTTCGTCTTATGGGATGGCAAAAGCAGCTATTACCCAATATACTCGTTCTTTGGCCGTAGAATTAGCCCACCGTAATATTTTAGCCAATACCATTGCTCCCGGTTTTATTGCTACGCCCATGTCGGTAAAAGGTGATGGAAAAGATGAGTTAGCGTCAGAATGGTTTCACGAAAACTATATTAAAAACAATCATTTACCATTGAAAAGAGCAGGCAATCCGGCGGAAGTAGCAGGTGTAGCGTGGTTCTTGGCAAGTCCTGATGCCAGTTATATGACAGGCTCTGTTTTGACGGTTGATGGTGGCCTAACAATTACCTTTTAATTCATACCTCATTCGATGAGGAATATTTCTTTTATCATGAATCCTCAACAAAAAGAACTTGATTTCAATAGTTTACAAAAACACTTTTCTGGTGAGTTATACTTTGATGATTCAGCTATTCATCAGGCACAATTGATTTTGTACTCTACTGATGCGTCTGTCTATCAGGAAAAACCTTTGGCAGTGGCTATTCCCAAAGATATAAATGATATAAAGCATTTAATCTCATTGGCTAATCAAAATAATATAAGTTTGATTCCTCGTGCGGCTGGGACTTCGTTGGCTGGGCAAGTAGTGGGGAATGGCATTATTGTAGATATTTCTAAATACTTCACTAAAGTACTTGAAATCAACGCCGAAGAACGTTGGGTGAGGGTGCAACCTGGTGTAGTTCGTGATGACTTGAATGCCATATTAAAACCCTACGGTTTACTCTTTGGCCCAGAAACTTCCACTTCAAACCGAGCCATGATTGGCGGTATGATTGGAAATAATTCTTGTGGGTTACATTCTATCGTTTGGGGTGATACTCGCAGTCATTTATTGGAGGCAAATGTACTGTTAAGCGATACCTCAGAAGTAGTATTCAAGGCAATTTCAAAGGCAATATTTACAGAAAAACTAAACTTAAAAACCTTAGAAGGAGATTTGTACAGAAGTATAAATTCATTATTGAGTGATAGCACTACACTTGCTTTGATTGAGCAAAACTTTCCGAAAAAGTCCTTGAAAAGAAGAAATACAGGTTATGCTTTGGATATGCTGGCAGATAGTGATTTGTTTAATGAAAACTCAAGCGAGCCATTTAATTTTTGTAAACTCCTATCTGGTTCAGAAGGAACAATTGCTTTTGTAACAGAAGCCAAATTGCAATTATTGCCAATTCCTCCTAAAGAAGTAGCTTTAGTTTGTATTCATTGTAGCAGTATTCAAGAATCTCTTTATGCAAATTTGATTGCGCTTCAACTCCAGCCAATGGCTTCTGAATTGGTTGACAAGTATATTCTTGACTTTACCAAAGGACATCCCATTTACGAGCAAAATCGCTTTTTCATCAATGGCGACCCTGCTGCAATTTTGATGGTGGAGTTTATGGCAGATACACTTTCGGATGTAGATGAAAAAACAAAAGCCCTCATCCATGCCTTGAAACAAGCAAATTTGGGTTATGCCTATCCTGTGATTAAGGGAGACGAAACCAAACCTGCTTGGGATGTTAGAAAGGCTGGTTTGGGTTTAATCAGAAACCTAAAAGGAGACATTCAGCCCGTTAATCTAATTGAAGACTGTGCCGTTGCTCCAGAAGATTTACCTGCTTACATTGCTGATTTACAAAGTTTACTCGAAAAATTCAACGTAAAAGCTTCTTATTACGCCCACGCTGGAGCAGGCGAGCTGCACGTTGAACCGATGCTAAATTTAAAAACGGAAGAAGGCAAAGTGTTATTCAAAACCATTTTAAAAGAAACAACGAAATTAGTTAAAAAGTATAAAGGCTCATTAAGTGGTGAACATGGCGATGGTCGATTGAGAGGAGAATTTATTGAAAATGTTGTAGGAAACGAGGTTTACCATTTATTCAAAAAGATTAAACAGATTTTCGACCCTAAAGCCATTTTCAATGCTCATAAAATCATCAATACTCCTCCGATGAATGAGTTTTTGCGTTATGAAGTGGGAAAGAAAACCCCAACGATAAAGACCTTTTTCGATTTTTCACAACAAGAAGGTATCTTACGAATGGCTGAAAAATGTTCTGGTTCAGGTGATTGTCGTAAAACAGAAGTAACAGGTGGAACGATGTGCCCGAGTTATATGGCAACTAAAAATGAAAAAGATACGACCAGAGCAAGAGCTAATATTTTACGTAATTTTTTAACAAATTCTACCCAACAAAACCCCTTCGACCATCAGGAAATTAAAGAAGTAATGGATTTGTGTGTTTCCTGCAAAGGCTGTAAATCTGAATGTCCTTCTAAAGTAGATGTTGGCAAAATGAAAGCAGAGTTTTTACAGCATTATTACCAAAAACACGGCGTTCCTTTTAGAACTTGGCTCATTGGTAATTTTACAAAATCTCAAGCAATGGCTTCGTTTTTCCCCGAAGTTTATAATTTTTTAATACGTAATTCACTCACTGCTGGGCTTACAAAGCAATTGTTAGGCTTTGCTTCGCAGCGTTCACTTCCGAAGATTAGCAATGTTACTTTACGAAAATGGTTTTTAAAACGAACAAAAAAACAAAATTATCCTAACGGACAAGTCTATCTCTTCTGTGACGAATTTACCAATTATAACGATGTTGAAATTGGGCAAAAAACGATTCTATTATTAGAAACATTAGGCTATGAAGTTCTGATACCAAATCACATAGAAAGCGGTAGAACTTACCTTTCAAAAGGAATGGTAAAGGCTGCCCAAAAAATTGCTATTGAGAATGTTCAAATACTTACTGAAAACCTAATAGATTCGATTCCAATAATTGGAATTGAACCTTCAGCTATTTTGACATTACGAGATGAATACCTTGAATTAGTGCCATCTGAATTAAGGGAAAAAGCACAGGCTTTAGCTCAAAAAACGTTGTTAATAGATGAATTTTTAGCACAAGAAATAGAGGCTAAAAAGATTAAAAAATCACAGTTTACACAAGAAAAACAATTGATAAAACTACATGGTCATTGTCATCAAAAAGCCTTATCATCAGTGGTTTATACAAAAAAAATACTTTCGCTACCCGAAAATTATGAAGTACAGCTAATTCCATCAGGCTGTTGTGGCATGGCAGGCTCATTTGGGTATGAAAAAGAGCATTACGAAGTCTCAATGAAAATCGGCGAATTAGTTCTCTTTCCTACCGTTCGTAAGCAAACAAATAAAGTAATTATTGCAGCCCCTGGCACAAGTTGCCGTCATCAAATCAAAGATGGAACGGATGTACAATCCTTTCATCCAATTGAAATACTTTGGAATGCTCTAATTCAATAGCTATGTAAATAGTGTATTAGAATGAGCAAAATATGTACTTTTTCATAGTTTTATTATTGTATAATTTTGATAAAAAATAAGAATATAAATATGTTTTCATTAAGTAATAAATCAGTGATTGTAACGGGTGGCGGCTCGGGCATAGGCAAAGCAATTTCCCTTCTATTTGCTCAACAAGGGGCAACGGTACATATCATAGAATTAAACCCAATGGCAGCCGAAGAAACGGTTAATCAAATCCGTGAAAATGGGGGTGATGCCAATGCTTTTGCTTGTGACATTACCCAGCAAGACAAGGTATTTGAAGTATTCGAGCAGATTGGTCGTATTGATATTTTAGTAAATAATGCAGGTATTGCCCACGTGGGAAATCTGGAAAATACGACTGAGGCAGACATGGACAAACTTTTTAATGTCAATGTAAAAGGCTCTTATAATTGTATGTTGGCAAGTATCGACTCCATGAAAGCTAATGGCAAAGGCACTATACTAAATATGGCATCAGTTGCTGCCACGGTTGGTTTGTCGGATAGATTTGCCTACTCCATGACCAAAGGGGCAATGCTTGCTATGACTTTATCCGTTGCCAAAGATTATTTAAAGTACAATATCAGATGTAATTGTATGTCACCAGGAAGAGTTCATACACCATTTGTTGATGGTTATTTAGCCAAAAACTATCCTGATAACACGGCAGAGATGTTTGCAAAACTATCCGCTTCTCAGCCGATTGGACGAATGGCTCAACCTCAAGAAATAGCAAATTTGGCATTGTATCTATGTTCTGACGAAGCAGGTTTTGTAACGGGTTGCGATTATCCTATTGATGGAGGATTTACGAGGTTAAACAACTAAATTGATTGTAATTAAAGATGGAAAATAAACTTTTCAGTAATCAAGTAGCGATTGTCACTGGGGCAGGCATTGGAATTGGTTTTGAAATTGCTCGACAGTTAGCATTACAAGGAGCTAAAGTGGTTTTAAATGATATTGATACTTTAGTTGCTATGGAAGCAAGCCAAAATATTAGCAAACAAGGGGGTGATTGTAAGGCATTTGGAGGCGATATTTCTGACTTAGACATTATTGAAAATATAATAAAATTTACAATAGAAACTTTTGGCAAATTGGATATTCTGATTGCTAATGCAGGTGTAACTACTTACGGCAACTTTTGGGAATACAAGCCTGAGTCTATGCAAAAACTCCTAAAAATTAATATTTTTGGAACTTTTTTCCTGACGCAAGCAGCTACAAGGCAAATGATTCTTCAAGGACATGGAGGCAGTATTTTGCTAACATCATCTGTCACAGGACACGCAGCCCATCCCAACTTAGCCGCTTACGGCATGACCAAAGCAGGCATTGACCAATTAGCTAAAAATCTGGTGATAGATTTAGGGCCACACAAAATTAACATTAATACTATTGTACCAGGAGCAACATTAACAGAACGCACTTTGGTAGAAGACCCCGATTATGTAGAAATATGGTCGAAGATAACACCTACGGGAAGACCATCAACTACTGCGGATATTGCCAATGCCGCTTTGTTCTTGGTATCTCCTTTCTCTCGGCAAATTATGGGACAAAATTTAGTAATAGATGGCGGTTGGACATCTGTTGGCGTTCCGCCCTATTGATTCTAAATGGGAGTATTTACACCTTTTCTTCAAAACTATTGCAAACATGACATTAGAAGTCCGCAAAAATCAAACACATTAAACAATGTATCAAAAAATGAGAAAAACTTGTTTACAAATAGCTACAATCGCTTTATTGGCTTTATCTTCAAGGGTTGCTATATCACAATCAAAATTACCACAACTTGGAAAAAGTCCAATAGACGATGTAATAGCTGCCATGACCTTAGAAGAAAAAGCTGAATTAGTTGTAGGAAATGGATTTTATTTACCCGGAAGAGCTTCAAAGACAGAGCCACGTAGTGAACAAAAAAAAGTACCCGGTGTTGCGGGGACTACAAGAGCCATTCCAAGACTTGGTATAACTTCTCTGGCTATGTCTGATGGACCATCAGGACTTGATGTTTATTATATGGGTAAAAACAGAAACTATTATGCCACAGCTTGGCCAAGTCCTACTTTATTGGGTTCGAGCTGGGACGAGGCATTAGCCCAGCAAGTTGGGAAAGCTTTTGGTACAGAAGTGAAAGAATATGGCGTTGATATTATTTTAGGACCAGGTATGAATATCCACCGAAATCCTTTAGGAGGGCGTAATTTTGAATATTATTCAGAAGACCCTCTAATAACAGGAAATATGGCTGCAGCCATGATTCAGGGTATTCAGAGTAACGGTGTAGGCACATCGCCCAAGCATTTTGCTGCAAATAACCAAGAAACCAATCGCATGAAAGTGAACACTATTGTAAGCGAAAGAGCCTTGCGTGAAATCTATCTTAAAGGCTTTGAAATTGCTACTAAAAAAGCAAAGCCTTGGACAATAATGAGTTCTTACAATCTTATAAATGGTACTTATACCTCTGAAAGCCCAGATTTATTAGCCGAAATATTAAAAAAAGAATGGGGTTTTAAAGGATATGTAATGACAGATTGGTTTGCAGGCACAAACCCTGTGGCTCAAATCAAGGCTGGTAATGTGATTATGCCTGGTTCAGAACTACAATCAAAAGCAATCATAGAGGCTGTTAAAAATGGACAGATAGAAGAAAAAACATTGAATGCAATGGTGTCTGAAATTTTGACTACCATTACGCTTTCGCCATCATTTAAAGGTTATCAATATTCGGAAAAACCTGATTTATATAAAAATGCACAAATTTCAAGAGCCGCAGCCGCTGAAGGTATGGTATTATTAAAAAATGAACATAATACTCTACCCATCAACAGTCGGTATCAGACTATCGCTGTATTTGGTAATGCCTCTTATGATTTGATAGCCCATGGTACTGGTGGCGGTACTGTAAATAAGCCCTACAAAATATCCTTTTCAGAAGCTTTGCCACGTGCAGGTTTTACGTTAGAACCTGAGCTTGAAAAACACTACAAAAAATATATTGATTCAGAAAGCTTAAAACGCCCTAAACAAAATTTTTTAGAAGCTTTCGCTAATCCATTACAACCAATAAAAGAGTACGTGCTTTCGGATAGTCTAATCAATTATTCAGCAATGGCTGCTGGCTCTGCTATCATTACAATTGGGCGTAATGCAGGTGAAGGAGCAGACAGAAAAGTAGAGGATTATTATTTAACAGATTTTGAAAAAACTATGATTAAGAGCATTTCAACTGCTTTTCATCAACAAAATAAAAAAGTAATCGTTATACTCAACATTGGAGCGGTAAGTGATGTCACTCAATGGAAAGACGATGTCGATGCTATTTTATTGGTGTGGCAGCCAGGACAAGAAGGGGGTAATGCCATAGTGGATGTTGTGAGTGGTAGCGTAAACCCTTCGGGCAAATTGGCTACTACTTTCCCCGCCTCCTATACAGACGTTCCTTCGGCAAAGAACTTCCCTGGCAAAGAAATCTCAAATAAGTCGTCGGTATCAACTGTTATGGGTAATTCGGTTTCGTCTGAAGTGATTTATGAAGAGGGTATTTATGTGGGTTATCGTTATTATAATACTTTTAAAATTAAACCAACTTATGAGTTTGGCTATGGGCTTTCTTATACCACTTTTAACTACGGCCCCGTCAAACTGAACGCCACAAGTTTCAAAGGAAAAATCACAGCCACTGTTACGATTACTAATACAGGAAAAATTGCAGGTAAAGAGGTAGTACAGTTATATCTGTCTGCCCCTAAAGGAAAATTAGATAAACCCTCAGAAGAACTTAAAGGTTTTGCCAAAACAGTATTATTAGAACCTGGCAAATCACAAACGCTCACGTTTACTTTAGAGCCAAAAGACTTAGCGTCTTTTGATACAAATACTTCTTCTTGGATTGCCGAAGCAGGGCAGTATAGTGTGAAAATTGGTGCATCTTCTTTAGATATTAAAAGTGTTTCTTCCTTTGTATTACCTAAAGAGTTAATCGTAGAAAAAGTTCACAAGGCTTTGGCTCCGCAAGTAAGTATCAATGAATTGAAAGCAAAATAAAACCTGTATAACAAACGATAAAAGTATCTTCTTTGGTTTTTGAGAGCAGTATCCTAATTTAGGCTACTGCTCTCTTTTGTGTCGGTGCCGTGTCCGCCATTTCATAGGTCTTTACTGAGGCTTGTTTAACTATTTTTTTAAATTGTCTCATTCAAAAACAAATATTAAGCTGCTGTCTTTCTGAAATTTTTGTAAAAAAATGGATAATATTTTGTTAAAAGTAAAAATTGTCATAATTTTACAAACCAAATGGTCGGTTTATGAATAATTCCAGAGAACATATCTTAAATACTGCATTCAATTTGCTACTTCTGAAAAGCTATCATGAAGTAACTATGCAAGATATTGTCCAAGCAAGTGGGATGTCGAAAGGGGCTTTTTATCATTACTTCAAAAGCAAGGAAGAGGTTTTTAAAGAAGTGGTTACTCATTTTTTTCAAGACTCGCTGAATGGTAATAGAACTAATTTTAACGCTACTTCTTTGTGGGATTTTTGTCAGCAGTACATCGCCCAACTCACGAATCGGATATTAAAATACAGTACAGATTCTGGTGATACTACCGGAACGCTGAGGGCAAACCATTATATTTTTTTATTTGATGCCATGAAAATGTTTCCTGAGTTTCGAGAAAGACAACTAAAGCTTCAACAAGAAGAACTAACAAACTGGACGGCAATCATTGCTCAGTCCCGAGAAAGAGGAGAAATTACCTCTTCGATAAACGATGAGCAAATAGCCAAACACTTTATTTATTTAAACTATGGCATTGGAGCATACCATGTTTTGAATAGTCAAATTAATACTTTGACGCAAGAGGTGACGAGTCTATTCAAAAGCTTTTATGATTCCATTACAGGCAAATAAACTTGAATCCTTTTTTTTGACCAAAAACATACCGAACGTTCGGTTTTAAACTTTAAATCATAAATACAATGGAAGAAAAACAAAAAAAAATGACGGTTATTGCCAAATCGCTGATAATTGGGGTTGTTGTAATAATCATAGCTGTGCTTGGATTCAAATTTTGGTCAGATGCTACTCAGTACGTTGAAACCGACAATGCACAAATAGATGGCAATATTTTCACCATTCGTTCAAGCGTAACGGCTTATTTAAAAAAAATACATTTTACTGATAATCAATTGATTCAGAAAGGTGACACCCTCATTAGCTTTGATACAGCAGTTTTAGAGGCTAAAGTTTTACAAGCCAAAGCGGCTTTAGCAAACGCCGAAGCAGCAATAAAAGTAAACGCCAATAGGGCTTCTGCAAGTATGAACAACGTATCAGCCTCACTTGAATTATCAGAGGTAAATCAACAAGAAATTATTGCAGAAACAGCCAATTACAAAAGAGTACAAGAGGAATTTGAAAGAGTGAAAAAGCTACGTTTGATTAAGGCTATCACCCAACAACAATTTGAAGTAGCGGAATCTCAGTTAGCAACGGCAAAAGCAAATTTAGACAAGGCGATTGCTCGTAAACAAGCCGCTTTGACGAGTGTAAAGGGTTTACAAAAAACTGCTCGTTCAGAAGAAGCTCAAATCAGTTCATCAGAAGCATTGGTTGCTCAAAAAAGAGCTGAATTAGCTTTGACCGAAGAAGATTTACATCACGCTTTTGTGATAGCTCCATGTGCTGGCATTGTTACAAAGAGAAGTGTACAACTTGGACAATACATAACAGCCGGGCAAAGTCTGTGTGCCATGATTGATGCTCAACAAATTTGGGTTTCGGCTAATATCAAAGAAACGCAACTGAAGTCGGTTCATATTGGGCAACAAGTAGAAGTCAAAGTAGATGCTTTTCCTGATTTAAAATTAAGTGGATTCGTCAACTCTTTTAGTGGGGCAACAGGAGCGAAGTTCTCATTGATGCCTCCAGATAATGCCAGTGGAAACTTTGTGAAAATTGTTCAACGTGTACCCATTAGAGTTAGCTTAAATCCTGTTCCTTCAAAGGTTACACTTTATCCGGGTTTAAGTGCTACCGTTAAGATAAAAGCACAATAATATGGCAGCTATTTCATCTATATCAACAACCTCGGCTTCGTATCCAACGGGTTTAACGAAAATTATTCTGATTGGTACAGCCATCTCTTGTGCCTTATTAGAGTTGATAGACACAACAGTAGTAAACGTTGCCTTATCTGAAATTAGTGGAAATATCGGGGCAAGTATTTCTGAAATTGCTTGGGTAGTTACAGGATATAGCATTGCCAATGTCATAGTTATTCCGCTATCAGCCATGTTTTCAAATTTGTTTGGACGGAAATATTACTTCACGGGTTCAATTGTTGTTTTCACTTTTGCCTCTATGATGTGCGGACTTTCAAACAATTTATGGATGTTGGTCTTTTGGAGATTTATACAAGGCTTAGGTGGGGGTGGGCTTTTATCTACTTCTCAATCTATTATTTTGGGTTCATTTCCGCCAGAAAAAGCTCCAACAGCCAGTGCTATTTTCGGATTGGGCGTAATACTTGGCCCAACTTTTGGCCCTGTATTAGGTGGGTTTATCACCGATACACTAAGTTGGCATTGGGTATTTTTCGTGAATTTACCCATTGGAATTTTAGCTACTTTTTTGTCATGGGGTTATGTTTCAGATTTGCAAGGCGTACAAAAACCAAGCAAACTGGATTTGTTGGGAATCTTGTATTTAGTAATTGGACTGGGCAGCCTTCAATATGTTTTAGAAGAAGGAGGTTCAAAAGATTGGTTTGAGAGTGAGGAAATCTTAGCGTTTACAGTAACAGCTTTAATTAGCTTGACAGCCTTTGTTTGGCGAGAATTGGTGATTGATTATCCAGCCGTAAATCTTAAATTATACAAAAGTTATAACCTAAGACTGGGGAATATTCTCAACTTAGTTGTTGGAACAGCCGTTACGGGTTCGGTTTTTATTTTTCCTCTTTTTGCTCAAACCTCTTTAGGTTGGTCTGCCACCCAAACAGGAGCATTCTTAATTCCGGGTTCATTAATGACAGCAGTGACGATGACATTTGTGGCACGTTTACTAAAAAAAGGTGTAAATCCTAAAATCATTATGAGTATTGGAGCCGTAATGATGTCGGGCTTTTTGATTTGGCTTTCCTTCGCTTCGGCAGATGCCACAGAAAGTTTTTTTATCATTCCGTTTCTGTTCAGAGGGATGGGGTCTGCTTTTATGATGTCGCCCGTAATTGGGCTATCCGTTGCCGGACTCAGAGGCAAAGATTTGGCTCAGGCAGCAGGTTTGTCCAATATGTTCAGACAATTGGGCGGAGCGGTTGGTATTGCTATTATTAATATTTTTCTAAATACCAGAACCGCACAAGCACGAAATTCCTTAATTCTGAACATCTCTGATTTTAATCACATCGCTACCGAACGGATACAAGGGCTTACCCAAGTATTCTTAGATAGTGGGTTTTCAATGGACGAAGCCAATAGTAAAGCAATGATGTTACTTGGAGGAGCAATCAACAAACAGCAAGCTATTATTGCTTATTGTCAAGGCTTTTTTGTGATGGGCATTTCGGTATTAGCTTGTTTATTGATTATTGCTCTCATTAAAAATAGCCAAAATATTCAGCCGAACAGTAAAAAATAATTCAACGATGATGAGAAAATATATCTATATCCTGTGCCTTTTGATGATGGGTATCAGGGAAACGAAGGCACAAAATAGCTTGACTTTGAGCCTAAAACAAGCCCAAACGCTTGGTATCGAAAGACGATTTGACTTGAAAGCAAAGCTACAAGAAACGGAGATTTTACAACAAGAAATCATCCAAAAGCAACAAAACTTATTGCCTGATGTAAAAGCAACAGCGAATATCATGTATCATCCTCAAGTACAGTCAACCTTAATTCCTGCTGGTTTTGGGGGCTTATCAGAGCCAGCGGTGTTGGCTTTGGGAGCAAAAAGTATCAGTGTTTTTAGTTTAGAAGTAAAACATACTTTATATAATCCTTCACTGAAAACAGAGATAAAAATTGCTGAAACAATAAAATTGAAGGAAGAAGAAGCACATCGAGAAGAAATACTCCATGTAAAAAAGCAGATTACAGAAGCTTATCTAAATGTATTGCTTCGTAAGCTTCAACAACAAATTGCTGTTTTTCAAGAGCAAAGATTGCAGGAATACGTTGATTTGATGGAGGGAAAATATACGAATGGTGTAGTTGTAGAGAATGATTATTTAAGAGTAAAATTAGATTATAAAAACATTCAAGAACAACGATTTATAAGCCAACATGCGTATGAGCTGGGTCTGGCTAACCTTTGCTATCAAATGAATATTCCTGCTTCTACAAAAATCATCTTGTCCGATTCTTTAGCAGTGCCATCAAAGGAAATAATAACTTCAAAAGATTCTGCTATTCTTGACAATTTAAGCAAGTTCCGACAATTGAGCTTAGAAAAACAAGGTCTTTTGCTACAAGAAAAAAAGCAGCAACAAAGTGTTTTGCCTGTGGTTAATTTGATTGGAAATTACTCGCAACAATACTTGAATATGGCTTTCAATTACAATTATACAGATGGAAAATGGTGGTCGCCATACAGTTACGTTGGCTTACAGATTGCCTTACCAATTACGAAACAGTTTACAAATACAAGTAGCATTAAGAAACTTTCATTGAGAAATTCACAACTGAGTTTCCGAATACAGCAAGAAAAGGCGAATGTATCTTTTGAAATCAACAAATCACTAACGACATTGAATAATGCCTACCAACGATTGCAGCGAACACAAGAAAACTATGGATTTGCTCAGAAAGTTTATGATAACCAAAAGCAGCAGTTGCAATTGGGAAATCTTAGTTACGATACGCTATTGAATACAGAATTATCTATGAGTACCGCAGAACGCAATTATATCAGTGCAGTACATGAATACTTAATCGCTCAATTAATTTTCAATGCCATTACTGAGCAATTATAAAAATTAAGGTATTGAGAAATTTTTTCAAGCTTTATAATATGCTCCATATCCTTAAATTTTAACCTATTGATGTAAATATAGCACGAAGATTACTGATAAAATTTACGCCAATACTTTAATCAGTAATGATGGTACTAACATCTGTAATCTATATACTTTTTGGAAATAATTAAGGAAGAAATTTGCATCGTCATTCAGGTTTTGAACATGACATCATCTATCAATCATTACAAATCTAACATGAAAAAGAGAACATTAGGAAATAGCGGATTAGAAGTATCAGCTCTTGGAATGGGCGTTATGAATTTAAGTTTTGGGACAGGTATTGCGGTTGAAGAAAAAGAAGCCATTAAAGTAATAAGAACAGCCGTTGAACGAGGAATTACCTTTTTTGATACAGCCGAAGCTTACGGGCCTTATGTGAATGAAAAGTTGTTAGGCGAAGCTTTAGTACCTTTTAGAAAAGACGTAATTATTGCTACAAAATTCGGTTTTAAATTAGAAAATGGAGCAATTACAGGCGTAGATAGTCGTCCAGAAAATATTAGAGCAGTGGCAGAGGCTTCTTTAAAAAGCTTGAAAACGGATTATCTTGATTTATTCTATCAGCACCGAGTTGACCCCAGCATTCCGATTGAAGAGGTAGCAGGAACGCTTAAAGAATTGATTCAAGAAGGGAAAATCCGCCACTATGGGCTTTCGGAAGCAGGTGCTTCGACGATTAGAAAAGCACATGCAGTACACCCAGTAGCGGCAGTACAAAACCAATATTCTATCTGGACAAGAGAGCCAGAATTAGAAGTATTGCCAATATGCGAAGAATTAGGCATTGGATTTGTGCCTTGGGGGCCATTAGGTACAGGTTTTCTGACTGGAACAATTGACACCAATACGAAGTTTGACAGTGCTACCGATTTGAGAGCCGTTTTCCCAAGGTTTACTCAAGAAGCGATTAAAGCCAATATGCCATTGGTAGAAATGCTCCGCACTCTTGCCAAAGAAAAAAATGCTACGCCAGTTCAGATAGCTTTGGGGTGGTTATTAGCTCAAAAACCTTGGATTGTACCAATTCCGGGTATGGATAAAATCGAATATATTGATGATAATATCAAGTCAATCGACTTAGAATTAACAACTTCCGACCTTCGTTATATTGATGAGCAATTAGCTACTATCCAAATTCAAGGAGCAAGGTTAAACGAAGGCTTACTTTCAATGTCTGAATAATGTATCATATTTTAAACCATAATTTTACCGTGAAACAAGCTCTTTTAATCTTATGCCTTTTAATTGGTTTTCATTCGTTTTCGCAAACAACTGCTGAAAAGGATATGCTTAAGCTTTCTGAAAAAATCTTTACTTGGGAAGTAAGCAACCAAATAGATTCGCTCGAAAAAGTATTTGATGATAAATTCGTCGTCGTTGGTGGTGACGGAAGTAGCCAATACAAAAAGCAATACATTGCTGTGCTTCGTAGTAGCAATTTTATTCACAATAGCATTGATATTTCTGAAAGTGTAGCTACAGTTGTCAATAATACGGCTACTGTTGTAGGAAAAGGAAAATTTACGGTAACTGTTTCGGGCAATAAAATCACTTTACCACTTTCTTATATTGAGGTATTTACCAGACCAAGCAGTAAAAAACCGTGGACAGTATTAGCTATGCACGCTACGGTTTTAGAAAAGTAAGGAAAGTATGAATTTGTTCATAAAAGTATTGTCTCTATCATTCATTTCAACTATCACGACTGCTTGTTCACAAACACAGTCAAAACCCAAAAATGTAATGGAATTAGAAACGGATAAATCACAAATACTGGAAGTAGCTCGCCATCTTACGCTATCAATGATTAATAGGGATTTGGGAGAACTGAACAAGATTTTAGATGCTGATTTTACCCTTACACATATCACAGGATATGTTCAATCAAGAAAGGAATGGCTTTCGGAGATTGAAAGTGAAAGCATGAAATATTATTCGTACAAAGAAGTAAAAACTACGGTAAAAATAGAAGAGAACAAAGCCATTTTTATAGGTCAAAATCTATTGGATGCTCGTATTTGGGGTTCAAGAAATACTTGGCGTTTGCAACAAACTATGCAACTGGAGAAACGGGAAAGTAAATGGATTATTCTAAAATCAGTAGCGACAACATTTTAAATAAAAAACACTAAAACAATGAAAAAGAGAACATTAGGAAATAGTGGTTTAGAAGTATCAGCCCTTGGAATGGGTTGTATGGGACTAAGTTTTGGCTATGGCCCAGCTACTGACAAAACTTCTGCGATAAAATTAATCAGAGAAGCCTACGAACAAGGCGTTACTTTTTTCGATACAGCCGAAGCCTATGGCAAAGAAAATGAAGAGTTGGTAGGAGAAGCTTTAGCTCCATTTAGAAAAGATGTAGTAATTGCTACCAAATTTGGATTCCGTGATGGCGATTCAAAGAAAGGACAAGATAGTCGCCCTGAGCGAATTAGAGCAGTAGCCGAAGAATCTCTGAGACGATTGAAAACAGATGTCATCGACTTATTTTATCAACATCGAGTAGATACGAGCGTTCCGATGGAAGATGTGGCTGGAACAGTAAAAGAGCTTATCCAAGAAGGAAAAGTAAAGCATTTTGGACTTTCGGAGGCTGGTGTTCAATCAATTCGTAAAGCTCATGCCGTTCAACCAGTAACGGCTTTGCAAAGCGAGTATTCGATTTGGTGGCGAGAACCTGAATTGGCGATTATTCCAACCCTCGAAGAATTGGGCATCGGTTTTGTACCATTTAGTCCACTTGGGAAAGGGTTTCTTACGGGTGCAATCAATGCCGAAACTAAATTTGACCCTACTGATTTCAGAAATATTGTGCCTCGTTTTACGGAAGAAAACAGAAAGGCTAATCAAAAATTGGTTGATTTATTAGCTGAAATTGCTACGCAAAAAGAGGCAACGCCCGCCCAAATTGCTTTGGCGTGGTTGCTGGCACAAAAACCATGGATTGTTCCAATTCCGGGAACAACAAAGTCTCATCGTTTAACTGAAAATATTGGTGGTGCATCAATTGATTTATCTGAAAATGATGTAAAAGCCATTGATGAGGCTTTTGAAAAAACAAATGTCCAAGGCGACCGATACCCTGCAAGTTTGCAGCAAAGAGTGGGGAAATAAGTGAATTTCTGAGTACAACTATTTAAAAGTTACCATTAAACGTATGAAAACCTTTGTTTTGTTAGTCATTACTGTTTGGGGGATGCTGTCTTGGACTTCTGAGGCACAGGTAAAAAATCATAAAATCTTGATTGTTTACCTTTCTCGAACCAATAATACAAAAGTAGTTGCTGAACTCATTCAGACAAAAGTGGGAGGAGATTTGGTTGCCCTTGAATTGCTTAAACCCTATCCAACTGATTACAAAACAACAGTGGCACAAGTAGCCAAAGAGAATGAAAGTGGCTACTTGCCTCCTTTAAAAACACAAATTGACAATATTGCTCAGTATGATATTGTATTTGTAGGTTTTCCAACTTGGGGAATGCAATTGCCCCCTCCTGTCAAAAGCTTTCTTAAACAATATGATTTAAGTGGTAAAACGGTCGTGCCTTTCAATACCAATGCTGGCTATGGCGTTGGAAGTTGCTTCCAAACCCTTGAAAGCCTCTGTGCTAACAGCAAAATACTTGATGGTTTTGAAATAAAAGGAGGCATAGAAAGAGATGGCGTTTTATTTGTAATGGAGGGCAAAAAAGCAGCAGAAGCAGATAAGCTACTTTCTAATTGGCTCAAAAAAATTGGTATAAAATAACAAAACTCATGAAGTTTAACAGCAGCATTTTGTTCAGAAGGCGGCTTCATCTTTTTGTATCATTTAACTACACGCCTCACCAAATATCTTATTCCTACTCTTTACAATGAACAGATTATTCCTCAAAGAAGTCTGGTCATGCCATTGCTTTGGTACAATGGCATGACCATTTTGTTTTATTTTCCTAAAACTACAACACTAGCAGGGGCAATATGTAAAGTTTTGCCTTGCATACTTGTTGTGCCAGAAGCAAATTTCAGCTTTGTATAGGCAGCTTCTTTGGCAGGAATGGTGATAGTTTTAGCGTTGGATGTAAGGTTGTGAATCACCAACAAATTACCTTTTCGATGTGTACGAATAAACGCCAAAATGCCCTCTTCTGTGATACTACTTTGGGCTAAATTAGGCTTAATTACTTGCTTTAAAGCAGGTTGTGATTTACGAAAAGCAATGAGTTTTTGATAGGTCTGAAATACCGAACTTGGGTCTTTTTGCTGTACAGCCAGTGGCACAACGCTTTGCTCGGTAGTCAAATGTGGAGTCATCCATTTGGTACGAGCGGCATCTTTGCTGGCTACGTCCCACAAAAATGGCTCACGGATGTTTTCGTCGGGCTTATCGCCGAGCATTCCGATTTCTTCGCCATAATAAATATAAGGTTGCCCAGGCAAAGTAAGTAAGATTTGGGCAGCTATTTTCATTTTATCGGTATTCCCTTTTACCACCGTACCAATGCGTGCTTGGTCGTGGTTGTCGATGATGGTTGCATCAATAAAGTTTGGATTTTGACTGCCAAAAGCTTTATAATCATTCAAAAGCTTTGTTACAAAACCCTCGCTTTTACCTTCATTGACCATTTTATGAATGGCAAAGCAAGCATCTAAATGAAAGTTAGCAGGCAAACCTTTGAAGAAAGGAGCTACTTTGTCGGCACTCGCCCATACTTCACCTACAATATACACATCGGGTTTTACGGCTTGCATTTTTTGTTTAAATTCAACCCAAAATTGATGACATTTTTCGGCTTCCCAATCAGGATAAATATGTTTGGCGGCATCAAGACGGAAGCCATCAACGCCTACTTCTTTGAGCCAATATTGGGCAATGGCATAAATCTCTTGTCTTACTTTAGGATTATCATAATTCAAATCGGGCATTCCTCCCCAGAAAAGGGCGTAGTATTTTTCGGTATCATTAGGGTTTGCCAAATGCCAAGGCGTAATTTCCCAAGAGTCGCCTGTGCGTTCACGGGTTGCAACGCCCATCGAGTCGATTTTTTGTGGCGTGAGCCACACATAATAATCTCGGTAAGGATTATTTTTGCCTTTTTTAGCTTCTAAAAACCACGGGTGCTTGTCGCTAGTATGGTTGATTACGAGGTCTTTAATAATTTTTATGCCTCGTTTATGTGCTTCGGCAATGAGTTTTTTGTAATCGGCCAACGTGCCGTATTCGGGGTCAATTGCCTTATAGTCAGTTACATCGTATTTGTGATAAGAAGGCGATTGACTAACAGGCGTAAGCCAAAGGGCATCTACCCCCAAGGATTTGAGGTAGTCTAATTTGCCCGTGATGCCATTGATGTCGCCAATGCCATCGCCATTAGAATCGGCAAAAGAGCGGACAAAAATCTCGTAACAAACCGACGGCGTTTGTTGAGCATAGCTTCGCCATGTAAGGCATAGCAAACACCAAAAAAGAACTTTTTTCATGATTGAGCAATGTGTTTTTGATAGGAAAAAATCCATAAAAAGCACCGCTGAATGTTCGGCGGTGCTTAGGCACTAATTGCTTGTAGGAGCGTCACAACCCACGCTAGGCTACAAGTTCATTAACCAATTTAGTCGAGGTGATAGCCTCGGAGTGGGGTTAAGCCACTCCGAAACTCTTACAAAAGCGAGCCAAATGCTTCGCTTTTATTTTTTGGTTAATGTATAAGTAGGGCTATTGGCATTAGAAAGGTCTAATACAATTTTGTATTTGCCAGCCTCTACACTAATATCGGCACCGCCACTTTCTAGTTTACCGTCGGCACCGTTGTCGCCATAATTCACAGCCCAAGCGTCGTTGAAACGGAATTTGATTTTTCCAGCCGTTAAGGTAATATCATCAATCACCCAAACATTTTCGTTAGAAAAATCAGGTCTGAATTTTACATCAGGGCCATTCCAGCCGTTTGGTGTGGCATCGCCCACAATACCCCAAGGTTGGGTACTTTCTACGGTATATTTTAATTTTTTGAAATCAAATGTCACGTTATAATTACCTGCGGTGACAGTAATATCGCCACCACCTGATGACAATACACCTGCTGCACCACCATAATTTACGCCCCAATCTTCGTTCAAGCGAGCTTTGATAGCCCCATCTTTGAGATAAACCGTTGTTTTCCAAGTGTCAGTTGTAGGGTCGTAAGTCAATGGCATATCGGGTGCATTCCAACCGCTTACGGTAGCACTACCAACTAAGCCCCAGCCATACTTTTCGATGGTATAAGTGAGAGAAGCCAAGCTAAAGGTAATTTTGTATG
>JACCDQ010804320.1_pt1 | contig 25823 bp, 17 predicted proteins | sample 7446031 | NCBI WGS metagenome assembly JACCDQ01 (sample SAMN15323442, study PRJNA562643) | freshwater metagenome | isolation source: river surface water | place: USA:Blue River Watershed | collected 2017-08-17 | reverse complement strand
TCTCACGATACCAACCAAGCGTTTAGCAACTAACTTTGATGACAAAGTGAAAATTACTTTACCCCAAAATAATTTGGTAAAAGTAAATACCGAAAAAGCCTTAATAAGTTTTGAAGTAGCAGAGTTATTGAAATAGTTCATAGCCCAAAGTACTAAAATTATGGCATCAGAAACCGCCCGTCGTTCGCAAGCTACACCACTAAAAGATGCTATCGAAGCATTTCTGAAAACATTCGACCTAAAAACTCGCTTCAACGAAACCTATCTAATTGCGTTTTGGGGGCGAATGATGGGGCCAACCATTGCTTCTCGAACTAAAGAAATCTACGTTAAAAATCGAGTATTATATCTCCGAATCGACTCATCTCCGCTTCGCCAAGAGCTTTTTATGGCAAAAACCAAACTACTCGACCTCATTAATAAAGACGTAGGCGAGTCGGTTGTTGATGATGTGGTATTTCTCTGAAAACTTTTTTGTAGTAAAATTGTGTTTGCTGTTTAGAACTATCCTAACAGAATGCGGTCGAGGTTTGATTCGCCCCACAATGTATTTATGAAGAAAAAAGATTCTCTTGTTGAAAAAGAACGTAATCGTCAAGATTTAGGTTTCGGTACTAAAATGACCGACCGCCAAACCCGACTAATCACTGGAGCTGGACAGTTTAATGTAAAGCGTGTTGGGCAATCATTTGAAGCATGGCTTAATCTCTACAATCGACTTATTACGGTTCGTTGGAGTACATTTATTTTAATCGTCCTAATTGTTTATCTGATATTAAACCTTGTTTTTGCGAGCCTATACTATTTGATTGGCGTAGAGCATTTGGCGGGTGTTGACATGACCAATACTCATTCACAGTTTTGGGACGCCTTCTTTTTTTCTGCTCAATCACTTACTACGGTTGGTTATGGGCGTATCGCCCCTGTGGGTTTTGCTGCCAGTTTTGTAGCAGGTATTGAGGCTTTGAGCGGACTCATGATGTTTGCAATCATCACGGGTTTACTTTATGGTCGATTCTCTCGACCTAATCCTCGAATTTTATTTAGTCGAAATGCCATCATCGCTCCATATCTCGATACCAATGCTTTTATGTTCAGAATGGTTAATGAAAAAAGTAATCAAATCATAAATATGAGTGTGAGTTTGGTTTTTTCGAAAGTTGAAGAAAAGAATGGCGTTAGAAACAGACAATATTATGGTCTTACGCTCGAACGCTCAAAAGTGAATTTTTTTCCGACCAACTGGACAATCGTTCACGCTATAACCGAAGACAGCCCACTTTATGGAGAAACACCCGAATCTCTCGCCGAAGCCGATGCCGAATTTATGATTGCTACCGAAGGTATAGATGATACTTTTGCAGATGCGGTTCATAAGCGTCATTCATACTTTAATGATGAATTGGTTTGGGGGGCAAAATTCAAACCAATGCTCGAAAACGATGGCGAAGAAAGTTATATTTTAGATTTACGCAAAATTCATGATTTTGACCTCGTATCTTTGAATCCATAATTTTTTTTAAAATTCTTATAAGAATAAACTCCGTGAAGCTCTGTGTCGTGCCTATGTGGTAAAAAAGTAACAACAATGAATTCATTAATTTCTCCTCCATTCCTAAAAAAAGGCGATAAAGTAGCCATAGTAGCTCTTGCCAGTAAACTCAATCCCGACGATATTCAGTCGGCCATAAACCTCATGCAGGAAAATTGGGGCGTAGAAGTTATCGTGGGCGAATCGGTAGCTGCATCGTATTTTAATTTTGCAGGAACAGACGAAATTCGTTTGAGAGATTTTCAACAAAATATTGATAATCAAGAAATTAAAGCAGTTTTTTCGGCAAGAGGTGGCTACGGAAGTTCAAGAATCATTGATGCTGTTGATTTTACCGAATTCAAGAAAAACCCAAAGTGGGTTATTGGTTTCTCCGATATTACGGCTGTGCATGGGCAGTTGCAGGTAATGGGTTTTCAGAGTCTTCATGCACCAATGCCTAAAACGTTTATGCGAGATTATGATTCGGTTCAGAAACTTGAATCGTTTCTTTTTGGTAGAGATATTAATTACACAATTACATCAAAACCAAGCAATAGAATAGGGGTTGGAGAAGGGCAAATTGTAGGTGGAAATCTCTGTATTTTAGCTCACCTGATAGGCTCAAAATCAGAAGTAGATACCGATGGAAAAATTTTGTTTATCGAAGACATTTCTGAATATCTCTACAACATTGACCGAATGATGGTTCAGCTAAAACGTGCGGGAAAACTCGAAAACTTAGCAGGCTTAATAGTTGGAGATTTTTCGGATGTAAAAGAAAACGACGAACCATTTGGCAAAACTTTCTACGAAATCATCGCCGAGCATACGGCCGAATATAACTATCCAATTTGCTATGATTTTCCTGTTGGGCATGAAGCCATTAATTGGACGATTCCTTGCGGTAGATTTGCTTCGTTAAGGATTGACAATGAGCTGGTTAGATTAGATTTTTAAAATTAAATAGACATTCATTTAATGCCCTTAAAGTGTACTTAAAAGACATTTTAAGGGCTTTTTTGTTTCATTCAGAATAATTAATCTTGTCTATGTAAATGTTAAACATATTTTTTATATTTGCAAATAGTATGCAAGCATACGGTATTGTAATGGTAGAAAGAATTCAAAAATCAATAGAAAGTATTGCTGATGATTTAACTCAACTGCAAGACCAATTTTATCTTGTTGGAAGCTCTGCGTTAGTGCTGGCTGGCATTGAACTTGAGAACATTGATGACCTTGATTTATTGACATCAAGCCGTGATGCTGATTTTTTGAAGCAACGTTGGAAAACGAATAAACTGGAAGATTATTCTCCTGCTCATGCCGATAAATTTCTGTCGAATTTTGGTAGATTCAAATTTGGCGAAATACTTATTGAAGTAATGGGGGAACTAAAAGTTTTTCATGAAAACGAATGGCAAATCCTGAGCATTAATGCTTGGCAAGAGGTTGTGATAAATGAAAAGGTAAGTGTCAAAATTCCAACTCTGACCGAACAATACCGTATTTTTACACTATTTGGTAGAGAAAAAGACCTAAAAAAAGCAAATCTGATTTTACAACAAACAAAATATATTCAACCATCTAATGGAAATTAACTATAAAGTAGAAAACAACGTGGCGATTATCAGTTGGAATATGACTACGTCGCCGATGAACGTTCTGAACGATATTTCAATTCCTGAATTTGAAGGGCATCTCGAAAAAGCTTATGCTGACTCCGAAGTAAAAGGAATCATTATTACTTCCGAGAAAAATGAATTTATTGCGGGAGCCGATGTAAAGATGATTTTGCGTAATAATAGCAAAGACCCGAGCGAAATGCATAAGTTTTCGCTTGATTTTAACGCTATTTTCAGAAAACTCGAAACTTGCGGAAAGCCAGTGGTTGCAGCCATGAACGGAACAGCCTTGGGTGGTGGCTATGAGGTATGTTTGGCTTGCCATTATCGAATTGCCCTTGATAACCCAAAGGCAGTAATTGGTTTGCCCGAAGTACAGCTTGGCTTGCTTCCTGGTGGTGGCGGAACACAACGTTTGCCACGCTTGATTGGGATGGAAGCTGCACTTATGTTGATGGTTGAAGGTAAGCGAATTTCGCCAAAAGAGGCTTTGGGTTATGGCATGGTCAACGACATTGCTGCTACTCGTGAGGAAATGATGGAAAAAGCCATGAAGTGGATTTTAGCAAATCAGAAGGCCATTCAGCCGTGGGATGAGTTCGATAAAAAGACGGGAGCAATCAAGGCTCGTGAAAATTATAAAGTACCAGGTGGAAATGTGCAGTCGCCAACGGGAATGCGTACTTTCGCTGGAGGAACTGCCATGATTATGGATAAAACCAAAGGTAATTATCCCGCACCGATTGCCATTCTTTCGTGCGTTTATGAAGGTTTACAAGTAAATATGGACCGAGCTATTCCGATTGAGGCTCGTTATTTTGTGAAAGTGGCTACATCTCGTGAGGCTAAAAACCTCATTGGAGTAATGTTTTTGGGCAAAAATGAAGCCGATAAGGGAGCAAGTCGCCCGAAAGATATTCCTGCAACCGATGTCAAAAAACTCGGTATTTTAGGAGCGGGTTTCATGGGAGCTGGCATAGCGTATGTATCGGCAATGGCTGGTATTGAGGTTGTTTTGAAAGATGTAAGCATAGAAGCGGCTGAAAAGGGCAAAGATTATTCGAGAGGATTGGTACAAAAAGGAATCGAACGAGGAAAAACGACTGCCGATAAGGGTGAAAAATTATTGAGTTTGATAAAACCAACAGCCGATGTAGCTGATTTTAAGGGTTGTGATTTGATTATTGAGGCAGTTTTTGAAAACCGTGAGCTAAAAGCAACCGTAACTAAAGAGGCCGAACCAATGTTAGTTGAAGGCGGAGTGTTTGGTTCAAATACCTCAACGATTCCGATTACAGGCTTGGCAAAGGCTTCGGTAAAGCCCGAAAATTTTATCGGGATTCACTTCTTCTCACCAGTTGATAAAATGATGTTGGTTGAGTTGATTCGTGGTAAAGAAACTTCCGACTATGCCGTAGCATTGGCAGTTGATTTTGTGAAGAAAATCCGCAAAACGCCAATTGTGGTTAATGATTCTCGTGGTTTTTATACTTCTCGCTGTTTTAGCACCTACACAACCGAAGGAATTGCCTTGCTCAAAGATGGTGTTGACCCAGTTTTGATTGAAAATGCAGGAAAAAATGCAGGAATGCCAGTGGGTGCTTTGGCCGTATCTGATGAAGTGGCTTTAGATTTAGCTTTGAAGATTTCTAAGCAAAGTATTGCAGATGGAGCATTGAGTGAAGAAGATGGAGCTTATCAAGTAACTCGAATGATGGTGGAAGATTTAGGTCGTTTTGGTAAGAAAAACAAAAAAGGCTTTTATGAGTATCCAGAAGGAGGGAAAAAGTATCTATGGGAAGGTTTAGCTGAATATTTTCCTGTTTCGGCAACACAACCTGATGTAGAAGAAGTGAAAAAACGTTTGCTCTATCGCCAAGTGGTAGAGTGTATTCGATGTTTTGATGAAGGAGTATTAATGACAAAATTAGATGGAAATATCGGTTCGATTTTGGCCTGGGGTTTTCCTCCGTATGCGGGTGGCACACTCAACTTCCCTGAGTTTATAGGAAAAGAAACTTTCTTGAATGAAGTAGAGCGTTTAGCTGATACTTACGGAGAAAGATTTAGATTAACCGAAAGGCAAAAGGAACTGGTAAGAAATCTCTAAAAATAGATGATTTATCGTATCGATTAGAAAGAAGGCGAGAAAACTCGTCTTTTTTTGTGAATAAGTATTTGTTATTGTAATTTTTTTAAGTTAAAATTCGTTTTTAAGAGAAACATACGGTTAGAAAATTGTAAAATATTATTTAAAGGATACATTTTGGCACGTTTTTGTCTTATGATTAGTTTACGTAACCCTATAATCAGTGAAGTATTTTCTAACCCTCATAATTTTATTTTTATTAGTTGAGATAAGTCAAGCTCAAATAATGTATCGCACTCGCTATCGAACCGCCGTAATGGCTGAGTCATTTGCGATTAGTCCGCTGGGCTCCATTAATGTGGAATACTTACCAGTTAGATGGCAAAATAGCTTTTTAGCTTTACGAGGTGGAATTGGCTTTATTCCTGGTGGAAAAGATACAGGAATAGGAGCGGTGGCAAATGGTGGAGGAGTTTCTGTACCCGCATCAATTACCTATAATTATTTAATTAATAATCTTCGTAAAGGAATTCACAAACGAGTAAGTGTAAAATGTAAATCTGCTCCATCAAAAATTGCGTCAGAATGGTTTGTCGAGGTAGGAGCTGGGGCTACCCCCATAGCCTACAGAAGTGCTGATACACGTACTTATTCATTTGCTATTTTAGGACTTAGGCAGCAGGTTATTTTTGATATTCCGCCACACCCAAGGGTAGTTTTTCTTAGAGCAAATGTAACACCTTCGTATGTAGAAGGTAAATACGAACTTCGTGGAGGTGTTAGTTTGGGGGTTTCGTTGTAAAATACTCAACTCTTTGCCGTAATGCTTATTAGCCCCTATTATTGATTATGAGAAAATAGTTTGTTAAATGGGGTAAAATTTACTGTGTTTTTTATGAATCACAGCTCAGCCCCATTTATACTGAGTAGCATCTGCGATTGAGAGTTGGTGTAGGCCTTCGAAATTCGCTTTAAACTACTATATTGGCTGATTGTATAAAATTCTTCAAAAGCTTTTTATAATCATCACTATTGGCTTGTGTTTGCTGTTCAGACCAATTTAGTTCAGCAGCCATAATTTCAGCTACCGTATCGACTGAACTGTGTGTCGCTTTCCAATCTATCAACTCTAAGCGGGTACGACGAGCAAAGAAATCTCGTAAGCTATTTACCATTTCGTAGCGAACCGTATAAATAACTTCGGCTTTGATGAAAGGATAATCCTTATGGATTCGGTCAGTCAAGTCAGATGCTTCTAATACATTTTTGGCTCTTGTACCGTATTTTTTAGCTAAGTGCTGACAAATATCTTCTTCGAGTTTATATTTTTCCTGAATGTTTCGCCATTCTTCAAAATTATAGTTTTCTCCACCAATCAAATAGTGAAGTTCTGTCTTACATTCGGCTTCTTTGTTTAATAATTTACAAGCTTCATCAATTGTATCCTTAGCCATCAAGCGATAAGTAGTCCATTTACCCCCTAAGAGGCTCAGTAGATTCGATGTTTCATCGTACTCTACTTCATGGTCACGCACGAGTTTTTTTGTAGCTTTCGAGCCAGATGAGGCAATTAAAGGACGCAAGCCACCAAAACCCGATTTAATTTGAGATTTATTAGGCACGTTGGCTATATATGGTCTGAGGGTATCAAGCAAGAAATCAATTTCTTGTTCAATTAAAATAGGCTCTTTATCTAAGTCTCTGTATTCATCATCAGTTGTACCAACCATTACTTCACCCTCAAATGGAATAACAAAAACAACTCTTCCATCCTTGGTCTTTGGAATAAGCATTGCATCTTGACTACGTAGTACTTCAGGTGGAAGCATAATATGAACTCCCTTACTTGGGCGTAGGCGTTTTTCTTGAGTAGAATTTGCCAAAAGTCTAATACTATCTCCGTGTGGGCCAGTGCAGTTAATAAAAAGTTTGGCCTTTACACTAATGGTTTTATCAAAAATATTATCTTTTACAGTTGCAGCAACCAATTTGCCGTTACTATCTTTTTCAAAACCTGTGATTGTTGAATGATTAACTACGGCCGCTCCCGCTTCATCAGCAGAGTGGGCAAGGGCTAAACAGTAGCGAGCATCATCAAGTTGTCCATCGTAATACATGACCGAGCTATGTAGCTTTGGCGTAAGTGTCGGAATATGTTCAAAGGTTTCTTTTTTATTCAGCCATTGAGCTTTGGGCATAGTATCATTTTTTGCAAAAAAACCATATATGGTGAGGCCAATAGTAAAGTAGAAGCCTTCAAACCAACTGAATACTGGCGTTATCAATGCCAATGGGTGTGCTAAGTGCGGTGCATTCCGAATAACAGTATGGCGTTCTTCAAGTCCGTGTCTGACTTGGCGAAGCTGTGCAAAATCAAAGTTTTTGAAGGCTTGCTCTAAGTATCTTACTCCGCCATGAATTAGTTTGGTTGATTTTGAAGAAGTTTCGGCAGCAAAATCTTCTTTTTCAATCAAGGCCACTTTAAAACCTCTTAAGACCGCATCTAAAGCACAGCCAGCACCGCTTGCTCCGCCACCAATGATACATATATCAAATTGTTCATTTTCTAATCTTTCGAGGTTTTTACTTCTATTCATAAATTGCCGTACTTGCTACTGGATTGAGTGTTATTTTCATATTTGTTACCAAACATTTAGCTAAAATAATATTTATTTTTCAGACGTGTGGCACTTTTATGATTTACTTTTAATCGGATTAACAGCATATAATTTTTAATACTTTTATCTTGCGTAATTTTTATAAATGGTATGATTTTTGAGAAATACTTAGGTAATAATAGCTATCAACAATATGCTTTGTCTTGCTATACTATTTTGTCTACAATTGATATAAAAGCTGTGTTTTTATTACTGTTTTTGTTGATTGGTACATTTCTTGATGTATTTTTCTACGGCTAAAAGTTTAAATACGACAGCTCGACTCTCCGTTAAACATACCTTTTAAGAAAAAAAAATTTCAGGCTTGCTAAATTGTAAGTCAGAAGTTGATAATCTGCTGTGTAAAATTTATTCTGCTAATTGAATATTAAAAATGTCTTTGAATGACACAATGTGTCTTTTAAGAGTCTAACGTTGTATTTATAGTTTACATTATAGTTTAATTAAAACACCCATTTTACATCAATGAAAAAAATAATTATCGCATTTGTAGTTTTAAGTGGAATCTGCACCAAGTCATTAGCCCAAACTACATCGCATGATGTTAGTATTGTAATTCCAGGAGTTACAATGATTAGAATAAGCCCAACAACTGCTAACACTAAGACATTAACATATTCAGCTCCGGTGGTAGCTGGTAACCCAATTACGGGAGCGGTTGCGAGTGGTTCAGACTTGTATTTACAATATTCATCTGTGATGGATGCGGCTGTAACTGATAGAAAAATTTATGTTACAGCTTCAGGTACTGGACTTACTAATGGCTTAAATTTTAAGGTAGCAGCAGCTACTCCATCTTCGGGTTCGGGAGTTGTTGGTACAACTACTGGAGCTCAAGTCGTATTAGCTCCTGATAAAACATTGGCTTCAGGTGTAACGGTAAAGGTATTAGATGGTATTACAAGTTGTTATACGGGAACTGGGGCTACTGATGGTAGCTTGTTGACTTATACTTCGGATGTATTACCAGCTACACTCAGTTCCGCTCAATATGGTGCTCTGAGAGCAGGAACTTACACAGTTACAGTGACTTACACATTAGCAGATAATTGATATTCGATTTCAGTATTATTCATAAAGATGTTAAGTTAATATGGCTTAGTTATATATTTTAGCTAAGCCATATCTTTATTAGATTACTTGTGCCAATAAATTCCATCCTTACAATGAGAAAAAATTATGTTACAACCTATTTTGTTTTGTTTTTTTTCTGGTCTTCACAAACATTCGGAACGATTGTAGTCCTAAATGGACTTACACATCAGCATACTGGTTTTGATGGCAGTACCATTACTGGGAAAATAACACTGAAAAATGATAATGATAAACCCGAAAGTTTTGTAGCTTATAAACAAGATATGTTATTTGCTTGTGGCAAAAATGAAGTTTTTTCAAGTACTGAAACCCACGACCGAAGCCTAAAAAATTGGATTAAAACAAGCATAGATGAAAAAAAAATGGTAGGGGGAGAGCAATACGACTTATCTTATACCATTAATATTCCACGACAAGTGGATAAGAAAGGCACATATTGGGTTGTGATAATGATTGAACCAGGAGACCCTATATCGACCAATGAAAAAAATGGCCTCAATGTAGCATCTAAGGTAAGATATGCCGTTCAGATTTTAGTTGATTTAGGGTCTTTTGAATATCCTAAAATGAACTTTGAAGATATTACCCTAAAAAAAACTCAAATCTCATCTCGATTAGTTGAAGTACAACTCAAAAACGAAGGACAATTTGCTGTTCGTACGAAGCTCCAATTAGAAATTTATGATGAAAAGGGACGGAAAATAAAGACCTTAGAGGCCCGTTCTCGCCGAGTATTTCCCGAAAAATGCAGTAATTTTGAGATTGAAGTAAGCGATTTAGCCAGAGGTAAGTATGATGGAGTATTAGTGGCTGATAACGGCAATGGTCTAATTGGGTCGAATCTTACTATTGAGATAGAGTAAAATATTACTACCTAATAACCACCTGACCAATAATTTTGTGAAGTTCATTACTTATATATTTTTTTTTATAATAGTTCCTTTTGACTGCTTTGGGCAAGAGGAGTTGAAGATAAACATGCTTAATGTGCCCCAAACGGCTTCTCCTGGAGCACATTTTAACATTATTTTTGAAATAAAAAGTGCTACTAAATTACAAGACCCTCTCATTGTTTCGGTTGGCGTGCCTGCTTATTGGCAAGTACTTTTCAAGAAAGAACCACAAAATCAAATCAACGAAGAAACACTCAGATACATTTATACGGTAATGACTCCAAAATTTGCTAAAACAGGAAGCTTTTCGCTTTATGTTTATGTAAAAAAGAAAGACGAGCCAATTATCTCAAAGAAAATACTGATTGACGTTGTCAGAATTAGAAGAATAGAAATAGCCCCAGTTTTAATTCCTGAATATGTTAAAGAAGGAGATACTCTGAGAGTAGAATACTTGATACATAATTTGGGCAATAGTCAAGAAAAAATAAAGGTTGAAAGTATAGATGGTAGAATTGAGCTAAATAATGATTCGTTAAAAATCAACCCAAATGAATCTATCAAGGTGAAAACTTTACAAGTTATTAAAGAAAGTGATAGTAATTCATGGGAAACACCAGTGGGTATCAAAGCTTATTTGAAAGATTCGCTCGTCCCAATACAAATAATTAATTCGTTACCAGTATATTCTACTAAAATCAAGAAAAAAGACCCTTACTTAAGGTTTCCTATTGAAGCTGGTGTATGGTTTACCAATTATATGATTGGCAACAAAAGTACTTCTGGAATCCAGTTTGATATAAAAGGAAGAGGATTTCTGGATATGAAATCAAAGCATTTCTTAGATTTTACGGCTCATGGACCTACCAATATTAATATACCGATTTTAGGAAGTTATGATGTTTATTCGCTCAATTATAATTTTAAAAATCAAAATTTAATCAAATTGGGTGATTACACATTACAGTTTAATAATCTCATGGAATTTGGTCGATTTGGTCGTGGTGTACGTATTGATAATGAATACAAGAAACTTGGTTTTTCTGGATTTTATATCCAACCCAGATTTTTTAATGAGCAAAAAGAAACATTCGGAGGTAGTTTTTTCCTGAAACCCAGCCCTAAATTTAGAATTTCGATTGATTATATGTCGAAATATATGGTTAGAAAAAATAGGGTATTTTGGTCTGATTTAGTGGGTGTTTCTACTAAATTTCAAGGAAAAATACTGAATTGGGAAACCGAAGCTGTAGGAAATAATGTAGAAAAACAATATGATTATGGCCTCTTTAATCGAATTTCGATACAACTAAAAAGATTTCAGCTACACAGTGATTATATCTATGCTGGAAAAAACTTCTATGGCTATTATAATAATAGTTATTTGTTGGTCAATAATATTTCGGTGGCAATTACTAAAAAGATAAGTATTGGTATTGGCAATAATATTACTCGTATAAACCCGAGTTTAGATGCCATTAATTTTAATACTTCGCCCTATAATTCAAGCATACAGGTATTTTCAAACTTTCAACTGCGTAAGTTCAGTAATCTAATGTTGAGTTATAATGAACAAGAACGAGAAGATAGATTTGAACCCAAAAAATTTTATTTTAAACAAGATTTTGCCCGAATTGCGTATAACCTAAACGCCCCCAAATTTATGCTTTGGTATGAAGGTAAATACGGAACCGCCCAAAATCTCTTGCAGCGAAATGATGCGACCGTACCGAGACAATCAATAGCCAATTCCTTACAACCACAAGTACGTCTTTTTCCGTGGATGTGGATTGGCGGAATGGCTGAGCACCAACGCACAAGCAGGTTTTCGACAGAAAACACTTTAACAGATTTATTTTTCTATGGTGGCTCATTGCGAATGTTGGTAGGTGAAAAATTTAGTGCGAATTTTTCGTATAGAAACAATTATGCACCTGATGAACTTATCGAAAATAGAAGTTTAGTGGATTTATCGGTGGGGATTAGGCTCAAGAATCATACATTTAATCTGACTGCGGGACAAACTTTTATTCCCAACTTAACAGCAAATTTTCAGAAAACCACTTACATGTCGCTGAAATATACGTTAAGAATCAATGCCCCTATTGCCAAAAATAAAAATTTGAGCAATATAAAAGGGCAAATCTTAGGGCTTTCTAATAGTACCAGTAAAAAAGGAATTGTTGTCCAGTTAGGCGGGAAACGAATGTTAACCGATGCTAAAGGGAATTTTTACTTCAATAAATTAACTCCTGATAAATATTATTTGGAAATTGATAAAAGTACTACTCCATTTGGTGTAGTTACGAATGTGAAAATGCCATTGGAAGTCGATTTAAAATCGGATAGTACAAGCAATATTCAGATAGAATTGATAAAAACAGGGGGAATAGAAGGAAAGGTGTTTTTTGAAGATGGAGATAAAATAGGAACCAATTATACTGAAAAACCAGTTGTTTTAGTGAAGCTTTTTAATGATAAAGAAAGCTTTGTGAGCCAGTTAAACGAAAATAATCAGTTCTCATTTAAAGAAATAAAGCCTGGAACTTGGCAAATTTCGGCAACGTTACCCCATAATCAAGAAAGATTTACGGTAATAAATGCCCAACAAACGATAGAAATTGTGGTTGATAAAATGAGAAAAACTGAATTTGCAGTACGCCCAGTTGAACGTAAGATAGAATTTATACCAAAAACCTTTAAGCTGGTAGAGAAAAATAATGTAGATGATAAAAAAACAAAATCTATTTTATCTACTGCTTCAAAAAAGCAAGTATCAGGCCCTATATCAAAGAAAAGTAAAGCGAATCAAGCTCAAAAATTATTTGATTCGATACCTATTAAATTAATCTTGAAGCAAGATGCGATGTTTTTAAAGTTAGATATATCTTCCAAGTTTCAGTTGCATAATAGAATAGTGCAATATTATAAAACAAAGGCAGGAAGTATTGAGGGTAATAGCACGTCGAGTATCAAACAGGGCTATAATCTAAGCAAAAGCGTTGCTTCAAATTTAGAATAGAATGAGAAAATTCGTGCTTATATCATTATCAACGCTTATTTACCTGAAAAGCCAAGCTCAGACCTCGGGGAGTGCTTCTGTGAGTTTAACTTTGAGTAGCGTTGCTCGAATAAGCATTGCCTCAAGTGGAAGTAGCACACTCAGCTTAGGAAGCCCTTCGACCGCTGGTTTGCCTCTCTCAACAACTGCAAAAGACGAAACTAAATGGCTTAATTTTACCTCAGCAGTGGGGAGTGGTGTGAGTAGAAGAATAGAGGCCAGTATTTCTGCTGGTACAGTACCCAACGGATTAGAGCTAAAATTAGGCTTAAATACAGCTGTTGGAGGGGGAGGTACTTTGGGTACTATCGTAGCGAATGTAGCAAGTCCAATAAAACTCGGAGCATCAGCTATTGTACTTGATAATATAACAGGAGCTTATACTGGTGTTGGCGTTGGCAATGGCTTCAAACTTACCTACACTATCAATGTTTCAAATTATGGGCTTTTGAGAAGAGGAACAAGTGTTGTTCAAATTACTTACACCCTAATAGATAACTAACTGATGAAGATTAGATTACTTACTTTTTTGTTATCTTTAAACTTAATAGTTAAAGGACAGACAATCTCTGTTAGTGGAAATTGGATTCCAACCGTTACTGCTATTACTACTACGGGTAGCGATTATTCAAGTAGTGCATTGACGAGTGCTGCTAATCAAACTCTTATAACTGCTGGAGGATTGGGGTCGCTGCTTTCGATAAAAAATTATCAGATTTCAGTAAGTAAAACCAACACCAATTGGCATAACAACTTAGTACTTACCGCCCGTCGAACTGGCACTGGCACTCCCAGTTTTTTAGGCTTATTAAGTGCCAGTGGCGGTACAACTGCACAGACTATTACAAATATATCAACTGCTTTTTTTACAATCAATGTTAGTATACTAAGTTTAGGATTAGGTAATGCCAGCATTAGCAATATTCCGATAGAGTACTCGCTAAGTGGTATATCGGTTATATTGCCAGCAAAGACATATAGTACAACAATTACTTACACAATTGTTGAATTATGAGGTTAACGTTTATGATACTTCTTCAAGTATACTATGAAGTGCTTCAACACCATTAGTGATTTTTACCCTATAAGAAATAAGTTCTCTATTAAAAGTCTTCTTATAAGCTAAAGTTATATTGTCAATAAAGGTCTCTACAACATCGGCCTTGACTAAATTAATTGTACAGCCCCCAAAGCCACCTCCCATCATTCGGGCTCCAACAACTGAATCGAAGTTAAATGTTTGTTCAACCAAAAAATCTAATTCTGGGCAACTAACTTCATAATCTTGACTTAAACCTTGGTGGGTTTCATACATTTTTTGCCCAAAAGTCTTTAAGTCATCATTTTCGAGGGCTTTACACGCAACATCTACTCTCTCTATTTCTTCGACAACATATTTACATCGATTATATACAACGGGCGATAATTTATCGGCCTGACTACGGAGCATAGGTATTGTTACATCACGTAGGCTATCGACTTGTGGAAACGCAGATTGAAGTCGGCGAATACCTTCTTCACATTCGGCTCGACGTTGATTGTATTCGCTATCACCGAGGTTATGTTTTACCCCAGTATTACACAAAACGAGCGAATATTCTGGAAAATCAAATGGGAAGTATTCAAAGCTAAGGTCTTGGCAATCGAGTTTAATAACTGAATTTGCTTTGCCATGAATTGATGCAAACATATCCATGATTCCGCAGTTAACACCAGCATATTTATGTTCAGCTTGTTGAGCAATAAGGGCTAATTCAAGCTTAGTAAGTTCCAAATTATATAATTTGTTGAGTGCGAATCCCATACCACTTTCTACAGCTGCTGATGAAGATAGACCCGCTCCGAGCGGTACATCTCCACCAAATACGATATTAAAGCCAGTATTGATTTGCTTGCCTTTTTCAAGCATTTCTGCTAAAACTCCGATTAAAAAATTAGCCCAACTCTTTTCTGTTTTTCTGATAGTATCAAGAGAAAACTCATAAGTATCATTGAGGTCATAAGCTAAAAGGATGCATTTTTTATCTGTTCTCGGAGAAATTGCGAAGTAAATAGCTTTATCAATAGCAGCGGGGAGAACAAATCCATTATTGTAATCAGTATGCTCGCCGATAAGATTAATTCGACCAGGAGCTCTTACTAATAAAGTAGGGTTTTCCCCAAAATAGTCTTTAAATTTTTGGGTTAAAAGCTCATTCAACATTTTTGTGTCAGTAGTTTGTTTTTTGGTTAAAGAGTAAAAAAAGAAAGCCCCAAGAAACATCGGGGCTTCTATGAAAGTTTTGTTAACTTAATCACTTTTGATTCTTTCTACTAATACCAAAAATAATATTTTTTTGAATAAATTATTGATATAGTTTTGATTATCAGTTAAATAAGTATTAGTGCAATCGTTTGAATAGTATCATTATCACTCATAATAAGGTTTTGCAAAGGTTTGCACATAATTTGTAAAATTCTAAGAAAGTATATAATGTTTCTCTTATAGTTTGGTTTTGAATGCTCGAATTCCCTGCTGATTAATTCCGAATAAAATTTGGTCTTTCATTAGTAATGCTGAGCGTACATCGCCTTGTAAATTAAAGCCTGATTGGCGTTGTGGAATACTTATAAATTGACCTTTACCATCCCCTTTGAGTAGTAGCCCGTAGTTGGCATCATATTTACCAAATTTTAGACGAGCTTTATTCAAATTGCCGCACATCACGAGGTCCTTTTTTCCATCTTTGTCATAATCAGTAACTATGATAGTGTAAATCGGTGCAAACTGTACTTCAATCGGAAGTGCTTTTTCTTCAAACTTTCCTTGTGTATTTTGTATCAAAAGAACCGTTTTTAGGCAGTTCGCTTCCAGTTTTTTAGCATCTTTTAGTTCATCTTCGCCAAAAATATCAGTCAATGTGGCATTTGAATAACTATCATAAGACGTAAATTTTGGGCGTTTGGTTGGCACTTGCTCTAATAATTCATCACGGGTTAAATACGGATAGCTTTTTCCTTGAATATAAGTACACAAAATAGGGTCAATACTACCATTATCATCGAAGTCTTTGTAATAAAGTTCGGCGGGTTGTTTATCGCTCACTTTACATTGGCTATTTAGTCCCAAATTACCAACTAATAAGTCAGGCGAACCATCGCCGTTGAGGTCTTCAACCGTCAGTTTATTCCACCAACCCGATAGTTTACGGTCAAAATAATTTTCGGTTTTATCTGCCAGTTTACCATTTTCATTCTCAAAAACTGTTATTGGCATCCATTCGCCAACAACTACTAACTCTTGTTTTTTATCTTTATTCAAATCTACAAAAGCGGCATCGGTTATCATGCCGATGTTTTTTAATTCTTCTGGCGTGTTATCTTTGAATCGTGGCGACGAACCGTTTCCATTACCTTCATTGATTAACACATAACTACGTGGAATGTTTGGATATTTTCCAACAGAAACTCTACTACCCACAAAAATGTCAGGTTTAGAGTCTCCATTGATATCGGCCACTCGTACACACCCAGTGCTTGTAAGCATAGTAGGTAGGGCAGAAGGACTAAGCTGGAAATCTCCTTTGCCGTTATTTATGAATAATTGGTCTTGGAGATTTGGGTCATTTTCAGTGAAATTTCCGTATCCACCATGAGCCACATAAATATCTTGAAAACCATCGCCGTTGGCATCAAAGAAAACGGCATCACTCACATCAGCATTAGGATTCGAAGGAAATGATTTCTTAGTAAATTGTAATGCCGAGCCACTCGCTTGTATATAAAGTTCGCTGGCTTTGCCATAGCTTCCACCAACAAAAACATCTTCAAGACCATCTTTATTAACATCGCCTTTGACCATTACTGGACTGGTGTAAGATTGTGAGTTGGTCAATAAAATTTGTCTTTTGAAATCATTGTATGTGGCTTTATTCTGAACCGAGATAATTGGAGAAGGTATCTCTGTAAAAACTCCACCATTCTGAGTACCAAAATTGACTTTAGTCGTAGCATTTTTTTCTTCTAAAACTAAAGTTTGATTTGGCTGGATGTTGGTCAAAACCTGACTTTTATCGCTATTCCAAATAACTTTTATTGAATCAATTTTAGCATTTTTACCCAAACCAAAATTCATCGTAAAACTTACATTCGACTGAAATCCACGAGTAGGCATTTGTTCTTGATATTGGCTTTTACCTTGAGCATATACATAAACTTTTGCACCAATGCCCCTTACATTGCCATTTTCGCCGTTGAGTTTTACCTTCAAAAACTGATTGCCAAGTTTATTATTGGCTTCGTTTTGGTAGATAAATGCAGGTGAGTTGATATTATTGACCACTAAATCTAAATCTCCGTCATTATCTAAATCGGCATAAGCTGCCCCGCTACTATTCGACTGTTCGCCCAATCCCCAATTGGTAGTTTGGTCTTTGAAGTTTAGTTGACCATTATTTCTGAAAATGTAGTTTTTTACATTTGACGAAGGCATTTTTTGTACCAATTCAAGCACATCAGTTCGTTGAAAACCACCTTGTTTGGTTGCCATGAAATCGTCCATGTATTTCAAAAAATCAAGGTTGGTATAATCGTGCAGATAGCCATTGGTGATGTATAAGTCCTTTAGGCCGTCGTTATCATAATCGGCAAATAGAGCCGCCCAACTCCAATCAGTATTTGAGATACCCGAAACTTGCCCAATTTCGCTAAATGTGCCATTGCCATTATTGAGTTGGAGCATATTTCGCATGTATTGGTAATGAAACCCCGACCTAACACTTAAATCAAACTTATCATAATTATCAGGAGCCATCAATAATTTCTGACGACGATTATCTTCGGGAAGCATATCGAGCGTAAAAATATCGGGTAGGAGGTCATTGTTAATATCGGCTACATCATTGCCCATTGAGAAATTAGAGGTGTGGCCGAGTTGTTCGTTGCTTACTTCCTTGAAGCTTCCGTTTTTATTATTAATGTATAATCTATCAGGCACAGCATAATCATTACTCACGTAAATATCTGGCCAACCATCTTGATTAAAATCGGCAATTCCAGCTCCGAGGCCATAAGATAAAGCCGAACTTTGAATACCAGCTTGGCGAGTAATATCTCTGAAAAAGCCTTTATCATTCTTATAGAATCTCGAACCACTGACTGCATCATCTTGCTTAATGAGTGCTGCCGTACGGGCTTCATCAAGCACAGGCAATGACTTGATATTGTGGTTGAGTAAAAACATATCTAAGTCGCCATCTTTATCGGCATCAAAGAAATAAGCGTTTGTACTTGATGCTGGACTATCAAGACCATATTGTTTGGCTTGTTCAATAAACTTTGGAATACCGTTGGCATCGTTCCCTTGATTGACGAATAGCTCATTAGCCTTTTTTTCGGGCATTAGGTTTCCCGAATGGCACACATATATATCGAGTTTGCCGTCGGCATTTATATCGACCATCGTAGTACCTGTTTTCCAAGGACCTTCACGGCCTGCCACACCTGCTTGGGTTGTTATATCTTGAAACTGCATCTTGCTTTTATTCAGATACAATTTGTTTTGCTGCATGTTACTTGTAAAGTAGAGGTCTTCAAGGCCATCGCCATTCACATCACCTACAGCCACCCCGCCACCATTATAGAAGTATTCATACATCAACACATTGGTGTTTAGGCCTTCGTTGATAACATTTTGAAAATCGATGTTGGTTTTATCTGGAAATAGTAACGTGAATATAGGTTCTTGTTTTTCGCCTTCTTCTTCGGTTATCTCGGATGAAGATTTATTACAGCTTGTAATGAATACGCTTATTGATAATAGATATGCAATTGTTGAGATTTTCATTTGTTAGGTCATTAGTCTCCAAATCAGAGAATCAAACGTCGGGTTTTCAGTTACTTTCTATAAAAGAAAACAAATATACAAAGATGTGTTAGGTTAGAAAGAATTGAATGTATGAAATAGAAAAAATGGGTAGCCAGAAGTATTGCTACTTTCGACTACCCATTTTGATTCATAACGTGTATTAATAACCAGGGTTTTGTACCAGTTTATTATTTCTATTCATTTCATCTCGATGAATCGGTAAGAAATAAATTTTATCATCCCAGTTACGGTTTTCTTTACCTGGGTCAATTTTACCTACGGTGTAAGAATAATCGTAATTGCTTGGGTCATACTTATATGTCGTAACGGTTTTACCTGCTTTCAATGTGCCTTTTACAACAATGATACTTGCTTTGCGGCCAAGTGTAGTTGGAGCAATCATCCAGCGGCGTGCATCGTGATAACGTTGTTCTTCAAAAACCATCTCAATACGACGCTCGTTGCGGTAACGCTGACGAAGTGCATCTCCTGACTCAGTGATTGCTGGCATACCCGCACGGAAACGAATCTGATTTAACCATTTTCTGGCTTCAGCATCTTCGCCCAATTCAATACATGCCTCGGCATAATTAAGCATAGCTTCGGTATAACGTAAGAACGGCCACGGAATTTGTTGCCAAGAGTTTTGGTCAACTAAACCTGGGTTAGGGTCAGTAAACTTACGCATGTAATAACCTGTATAGCTACCATTCCAGTCTTCGATGCTACTCTTACGAGTATCTAAACCAAAGTGTGTTTTCTTAGCACCACCTGAGATTATCTCATATTCACCCGTTTGAATTTGGTTAGCTGGGTCAAGTGGAGCTGCACTTGCAGAGCGTGGTTTCCACGGAGAACCTTCGTATAAAATGGTTGCTTTCAAGCGTGGGTCACGGTTATCGTACGGACTTTTTGCCAGTTCAGGTTTAGACCAGTCGAATTTCGAGCCATCCATCATTTCATAATCATCAATCAATTCTTGGATTGGCGTATTTCCAGCCCAGTTGTTGTACCCATTAGGGCCATTGAAAAGTCCAACACGACCACCATCTTCGTTTTTGCTTTGGATAAAATAACGTCCAAAAATGATTTCGTTTTGTCCACCATTACGAGCAAGCGATTGATTCATGTAGTTAGTAGTACCTTGGTCGGCAGCAACTGGGGCAGTCAAGCCTAATTGAAATCCAAATCCTGAAAGGTCAAGTACTGCTTTTGCCGCTGCTTTTGCTTTTTGCCAACGTTCCGTACGGCTACCTGATACATAGCCCATCAACTCAGGTTTTCCGAAAGAAGCCATTGCTTTAGATTTTGCTTTAGCGGTTGGCACATCGTATAAATCGCTGGCAGCATAAATTAGCATGCGTGATTTAAGAGCTAATGCTGCTGCTTTGGTAGCACGGCCTTTTTGCAATGATTTACCATCAAGTAAAGTAGCCGCTTCATCAAGGTCTTTCACGATAAAGTTTAGGCATTCTTCAAATGTATTTCTTGGAGTCAAGAAATCAGCATCAGTCAAGGCAAATGCTTTGTCAACAATCGGCACTCCACCATAATAACGAACTAATTGATGGTAGTAATAAGCACGCATAAACTTGGTTTCACCAATAAGACGCTCTACGATATTACCTGTATTCGGAAACTGAGGCTTTGCCAAGTTAGCAAGAGCTAAATTACAAGCTCTGATTCTTGAATACATGTTTACCCAACTCAAGGTTCCGTTAATCCAACCTGGGTCGGCTGGATTACTGCGTCCTTCGGTGATGGTAGTAATGTTTCTGCCTGGGTGAGTAAAAATAGTTTCGTCAGTCAATGAAGCAAGCATTTGCTCGTTGAAACCACCCACACCTAATCCACCGTATAATTCGCTCACAAAGGCCTCAGCCAAAGAAGCATCTCCCCATACTACCTCTTGCGAAAGCTGGTCAAGAGGTTTGGTATCAACAAAATCATCGTTACAACTAATCGTAAAAAACGAAACTGTAAAGAATGACAAAATTATTTTTTTATACATTTTCATTTTTATAATAATTAAAATTTAACGTTTAAGCCTAAGTTAAGAACTCTTGATTGAGGATAGTATTGACCAGTTGTACTGGCTGTTTCTGGGTCGAATACTTTCAATTTGTCAATCGTAAATAAGTTGATTCCGCTTGTGTAAATTCTCATGCTACTAAAACCAATTCTTTTACCGATTGCTTCAGGAATGGTATAACCTAACTCGAAGTTTTTCAAACGCATATAATCTGTGCTTCTTAACCAATAAGTATTTCCACCCGAGAAATATTGGTCAGAGCGGTTAGCGATACGTGGATGTACATCGCTTGGGTTATCAATTGTCCAACGATTTTGATAAATATCAAGCAAATAGTTACCGATATTACCCATTTCACCCGCACTTACATATTGTTTTGCACCTGCTGCTCCTTGAATCAAGATAGTAAGGTCAAAGTTTTTGTATTGAGCACCGAGGTTAATACCACCTTGGAAAAGTGGGAGCGTAGTATTATCTGTTCTCACCATATCATCTGGTGTAATTTTACCATCGCCGTTGTAGTCTTTATACTTCATATCTCCAGGGCGAAGTTCTTTTACGATGGCTGAGTAATCAATACCACGAGCATCAATAGCAGCTTGGTCTTTAAATACGCCATCATACAAATAAGCCATGAAAGTGTTCATCGGACGGCCAGTAGTACGTTGCCATTCTGGAGCACCAGGGGCTTCATCCCAGAATTCGATACGGTTTTTAGAATATCCACCATTTACGCTAACATTATATTTAAACTCACCTGATTGTCCACGGTAACCAACATTGAAGTCAAATCCACGATTTGATACTTCGCCGATGTTTTGTGCAGGAAGAGTAATACCTGTTGATTGTGGAACTGAAGCATTCTTAAACCAAAGGATTTTTGAGCGGTAATTATAGAAATAATCAAACTCGAAATTGATTTTTCCGTTGAATAAACCTCCTTCTAAACCAATATTTGAGTTAGAAGCAACCTCCCACGTAATGTTTTCGTTAGGAAGACGAGTCTCAAACAATGTTTTTTGCTCAGCATCACCTAAGATGTAACTACGGAAACCGTAAGTTGATAGGTACTGATACGTTGCAGGCGTTGATGAGTTCGGAAGGTTTACTTGGTCGTTTCCAAGTTGTCCCCACGAACCTCTCAATTTCAAGAAGCTAATTGCTGGAATTTCTTTCATGAATTTTTCTTCAGAAAGTACCCAACCAGCCATTACACCTGGGAAGAAACCGTAGCGAGTTGCTTTAGGGAAACGGTCAGAACCATCATATCTCCACAAAAATTCTACTAAGTATTTCTCTTTGAGGTTATAAGCTACACGACCAAAGTAGTTGATACGTGCGGTTTCAAAACCACCACCACCGTTGTTTCTTTCGAGGTCACCACCCGCAAACATTTGGTCGAGAGCTGGTGAGATGAAATAACGACGATAGGCATTAAAGTTATTTCCTTTAATAGTTTCGGTGTTTGTACCCGCCAAAACAGTCAAGCCATGATTACCAAATTTACGCTCGTAGGTAGCCACTCCACCCAATAAGATATTCAACTGGTCGTCGAATGATTGAGTTAAGTTTGGCTCGGCTGGGCCTCTTTTACTGGCAACTAACTTAGGTGTTGTACCGTCAGCCTCGAAGCCAGAACCTTGTTGGTAAAGAGTCCACGGAATTTGCCATAATTTTCTCGTACCAAGTCTTTTGTCGATAGCGGCAGTACCCGTAAATTTCAAACCTTGTACCCACGGAATTTTAATATCGAGTGAGCCATTTGTTTGGATATAATCTTGTCTTTGGCGGTCATAACCCGATGAGCTTGTCGTAATTACAACTGGGTTTTCTCCGTTTTCGATGTCAGGACCAGGAAGACCATTTGGCCAATATGCTTGCTGTTGTGGTTTTCCACGCATCTGCATTCTGAAAATAGCAGCAGCCGAACGAGTAGGGTAGTTGCGAGCTTCCTCACGACCTAAAATGCCTACGTTAAGGTCGATGTATTTATTGATTTTTGCATCAATATTGAAGCGGATATCATACTGTTGGTAAGCAGTAGCTGAATTTTTGTAGAAACCATCTTGATTCTGGTAACCAATTGAAGTTAGATATTTTACGTTTTCAGTTCCACCCGTAATTTGTAAATTATGCTGTGTTTGAGGCGACCACGGTTTCAACGCAGCTTTGTACCAATCAGTATTTGGGTGAAGCCAAGGGTCTGATCCATCTTGATACTGTTGAATATCGTTTGGCGTAAAAGGGGCTTTTCTGATTGTTCCGTTAGGACGCGTGTACGAACCAGTCGATTTGTATGCCGAATTGGCAGCAGCCCACTCACTTACGGGCAAACCGTAAATGTCAAGGTCATTGAGCATACTCACATACTGAGCGGCATTGGCTAATTTAGGAATTACCGTTGGTTGCGAATAACCTTGGTTGGCCGAATACGAAACTTGAGGCTTACCTGTTTTGCCACGCTTAGTGGTAATCAAGATAACACCATTGGCCGCACGAGAACCATAGATAGCTGCCGAAGCATCTTTCAGAACTGAAACGCTTTCAATGTCGTTCGGATTGATACGGTCAAGCCCTCCCGCACGATTCGGGATACCATCAACTACAATAAGGGCATCGCCATTGTTGAGTGTATTCGAACCACGAATACGAATTGCCGAGCCATCGGCACCAGGCTCACCACTGCGGTTTACGGCTACCACACCCGCCATACGACCAGCGATTGAGTTACTCAAGTTTACAGTTGGAGACTTGATTAATTCAGAACCTTTTACTGAAGCAACTGAACCAGTAATGGTTTCTTTCTTCTGGACGCCATAACCTACTACTATTACTTCGCCCAATGTTTTGGTATCAGACTTCATACCAACGTTTATTGAAGTACGGTTGCCAACGGTAACCTCTTGTGGCTCATAGCCCACAATACTAAAAACCAATACGGCCTTACTATCCGCAACAGTAATGGTGTAGTCGCCATTAGCATCTGTTGTTGTGCCTTTTTGGGTGCCTTTGATGAGAATACTCACTCCTGGAAGGGCTTCTCCTTTTTCCGAGTCGGTTACTTTTCCCGATACTTTTTGTTCAAGGAATTTACCCGAACTGGGGCCAGCAAATACATTAGGAACAGACAAAGCACCTACTGCCCCGAGCAACAGGACAAAGATACTCCGTAGAGTAAATTTTTTCATAGAAGATTAGTTAAAAAGTTAATAGACGTTATTGAGATTAAAACTCGATTAAAATTAAATTAAATTTCCTTAATATATATCTGTGTTAAATTAAGAAGATTGAAAGATTTAGGTTTGTGAAGGGTTTTTTTATTGAAAACGTATAGTGTTTATCCTATTTTTTTACTTTGCAATCGTTTGCACAAAATTTCAATATTTGAATAAAAATTTATATTATTCTAATGAATTTGTGCAAATCCGTGAGTACACCAAAGAGCAGCGATACCCAATATTTTGTTTAGATTTTTTTTAAATTAAAAACATATATACTTAGATAAAGATGCTGTACTATTGGAAGTGAAAAAGGAAAATTGAAAAACAGAAAGAGGTATAAATGAGTTAGTGCAGAACCTTCAAATATCTTGAAATCCTCCGACCTCTATGTTGGAAATTATTTTACTGAATACCCAGGCGATTTAAGTACCATCAACGATGCCATGATTATAAGTGTCAATCAGATTACAGTCAATAATGGTATAGGTAAGCAGCCATTTGTCGAGAAATCTCGTGAAGTTGGCTTAGGGTTTATTACAATTAGTTGAGGTGCAAACTTCGCTGATTTCGACCACGATGGTGACCTTGATTTGTTCGTAGCTAATGGAAATTTGAACCCCAATTGTGTACTGATGGGCGATTATTACTTGGAGAATATCAATGGTAAATTTGAAGAAAAAGGCTGACTGATGGGTGTATGCGACTACGGAATTGGCCGAAGTTCGGTAGTGTTTGATTTAGAAAATGATGGCGATTTAGATATTTTGGTGGTCAATCAAGAGCCTGTTTTGGCTGAGTATCCAGTAGTGGCATCAACTACACATTTGTTTCGTAATGATGCAGCCAAAGGCAATTGGATAAAAATTGTTCTCAAAGGTACTAATGCTGAGCCGCATGGCTTGGCTTCGAGAGTAGAAATTGTGGTTGATGGTAAACACCAAATCTGAGAAATTGATGGGGGAGGGTCGAGCCACCTTTCGCAGAATGCCACCTTTGCTCATTTTGGTGTGGGCAATGCCACCGAAATCGATGAAATAATTGTGCATTGGACAGGAGGAGATACACAAATCTTGAAAAATCAGAAAGTGAATCAGATGATTACGATTACGGAAGAAAAACATCTTGTAATATGGCCAATATTGAAATGGATTTTAGTAGATTTGGGACTTTTGGCAGGAGTTTGGTTTTTCTGGCGAAAAAACAAGTAAATTTCTTTTTGTAAGAACACCTAAATCCTCTTTTACCCTAACTAAATTTATAACGACTTGCTTTTATGCAAAGACATCAAGCCACCATCAAAGAAATAGCCCAAAAACTCGGCGTTTCCATTTCAACGGTTTCGAGGGCTTTACAAAACAATACCCGTATAGGCCTTCGTACACGAGAGCGAGTTTGGGAGTTAGCAAAAACAATGCACTATGTGCCAAATCCAGCTGCTATTTTCTTAAAAAAGAATCGTACATATACAATTGGCGTTCTTCTACCATACTTGCAGGAAGAGTTTTTTTCGATGGCTATTTCGGGTATCGAAGATGTAGCTTTGGAGAAAGGCTATAACGTGGTTGTGAGTCAATCACGAGATAAATTTGATAGAGAAGAAAAGGCTCTCAAATCGTTCCTCAGTAGCCGAGTAGATGGCGTAATTGCCTCAGTAGCAGCCGAAACTAACAATTATAGCCATTTTAAAGAAGTAGAGCATTTTGGTACTCCATTGGTTTTCTTTGACCGTGTGCCACGTAATCTGGAAGCC
>JACCDQ010578437.1_pt1 | contig 25824 bp, 24 predicted proteins | sample 7446031 | NCBI WGS metagenome assembly JACCDQ01 (sample SAMN15323442, study PRJNA562643) | freshwater metagenome | isolation source: river surface water | place: USA:Blue River Watershed | collected 2017-08-17 | reverse complement strand
CTAGGTTCGGCATGTAGCGGTTGATGAACATGCGATCGGTGCCAATCGTATTGCCCGCGAGTGGGGCAGTGCGGGAATCCGGCACGAAGCGCTTGACGTATTCGAGAACAATTTTCTCGGCTGCTGCGAGATCTAGGCCGTTGTCGAATTCTTGGATGAGTCCGCTGCTGGTGTGCATCTCGCGAACGAAATCGTTCATGTTGGCGAGGCCGTCGGCCGTCGGCTTGATGATGATGTCTATGCCCTCGTCGAGCAACTCAAGCTCTGAGTTGGTGATGACTACCGCGATCTCTACCAGGCAATCAACCTCAGGGTTGAGTCCGGTCATTTCGCAGTCGATCCAGACGAGGTTTTCTGAAATGTTAATCACACCTAAAAGTAGAGGAGGCCTCGGACACCCGAGACCTCCCCAAATATACCGCGGGTTAGGCGGTCTTGGACTTCGCTGCGCGCTTTGCTGCGCGACGCTCCTTGCGGCCTTCCACCAACCAGTAGAGCACCGGCACGATGACCAGAGTCAGGATGGTTGACGAGAACAGACCACCGATGACCACGATGGCAAGTGGCTGCGAGATGAATCCGCCACTGCCGGTTATGCCGAGAGCCATTGGGGTGAGCGCAAAGATGGTGGCCAGAGCAGTCATAAGAATTGGGCGAAGTCGCTGACGAGCTCCGTCCATGATGGCCGCCTGCGTCGGGCGGCCCTGCTTGCGGTACTGGTTGATTAGGTCAATCAGCACGATTGCGTTGGTTACCACCACACCGACGAGCAGCAACATGCCGATAATTGCTGGTACTCCAAGCGGGGTATTGGTGGCAAGAAGCAAGCCGAGAGCTCCGGTTGCCGCGAATGGAATCGAGATCAACAGGATTAGTGGCTGAATGATGCTTGAGAATGCCGCGACCATAACCACGAAAACAATCGCAATCGCGGCGAGCAATGCAATGCCGAGCTGTGCGAATGAATCTGCCTGTGATGCCGAGACACCACCGATGGTTGCGGTCACGCCAATTGGAAGCTCAACGGCGTTCAGGCGCTTAGTTACCTCGGCGGTTAGGGCACCGAGATTGTCGCCACCAGGGGTGAGCATGACCTTTGCAGTGCGGTCACCCTTCTCGCTGGTGATTGAAACAGGAACCTCAACTTCTTCGATCTTGGCGATTGATGAGAGTTTGATTACACCGGTTGCCGTTGGAATCGAAATGTTCTTTACCTTGGCAACTGTGTTGGCAAGATCGGTCTTGACCACGTAGATAGGTGTCGAAACATCATCGATGTTAACTTTTCCGATGCTACTTGGCTTCATTGAGCCGGCAACGATTCCACCAACTGCAATTTCGGTTAGGCCCTTCTTTGCTGCGGCAAGGCGATCAACAGTCACGCGGAGAGTGCGCTGCTTTTCAGCAAGCGAGTTGGTGATGTCACTTACGTCCTTGGTGCCCTTCATTGCGGCTTGGACTGCCTGGATACCGGCGGTAAGTTGCTTGTCTGTAGCAGCTGTCACCTTGATGTCGATGGTGTCGCTTCCGCCGAATCCCGGACCGCCGCCCGAGGCGAATTTGATTTCGCCTAATGAGCTGTCCTTTGCGAAAGTAGCGGCGAGTTCATCCTCGAGAGCGACTATGTCGGTGTCTTCGACTGTTGTCACCTGAATTGAGATCCCTCCAGCGGCTGCACCAAAAGCCACGCGGCCATCACCGGATGAGCCGATTGTGGTGTTTACCACGCTCACTGACTTTTGGGCGAGGAGGATCTTCTCAACCTTGGCTGAAGCCGCGTCCTTCTGCTCGAGAGTAGCGCCTGCTGGGAGGGTCTGATTGATGACGAAACCGTTGTTACCCGAAGAGCCGATGAAGTCGGTCTTTAGGAAACCTGACATACCGAAGGTGATCATCAAGATTAGGAACGAGGCGACCAGAGTAATGACCGGCCGCTTTTGAGTCCAGGTTAGAACTGGAAGATAGCCACGCTGCAGGATGCTCTTGCGCTCGCGCTCTTCTTCGTCGTGACGAATCTTGGCGGCTGCAGCCTCGGCTTCCATTTCATTCTTGAATTCCTGCTGTGCTGGAGCTTTCAGGAACCAGTAAGCGAGCACCGGCACGATGGTCAGAGATACAAACAGTGACGCGACTAGTGCGATTGCAAAGGTGAAGCCGAACGGGCGGAATAGCTCGCCAATAAGTCCACTGACCAGCGTAATCGGGAAGAACACGGCGACCGTGGTGATGGTCGCAGCGGTAATAGCTCCAGAAACCTCGCGGACCGCACGGAGCACTGCCTTCTTCTTTGGCTCGCCATAGGCCAGATGACGGTTGATGTTTTCGATTACCACAATCGAGTCATCGACCACACGACCAATTGCGATGGTCAGTGCTGAAAGTGTGAATAGGTTCAGCGAGTAACCAAGGCTGCCGAGCCCGATGAAGGTAATCAGCACCGAGGTAGGGATAGAGATTGCGGTGACCAGGGTCGAACGCACCGACATGAGGAAGATCAGAATCACGATAATCGCGAAGCCGAGACCCAGAAGACCCTCTGTAGAAAGGTTCTCGAGAGACTTCTCCACGTAAGGAGCCTGATCAAAGATGGTAATCACAGTTACGTCGCCAAGCTTCTGCTTTAGCTCATCGATCTTCTTCTCAACTCCGTGAGAAACAGCCACGGTGTTGGCGTCCTGGGTCTTGGTGATTGAAATAGAGAGAGCAGACTTACCGTTCACTCGAGCGATGCTGGTGACCGGTGAGTTTTCGTAAACTACCTTGGCCACATCACCGAGGCGAACTGCGGTACTTGAGGTAGACACGCTTGGAATGCTCGGAATGGTAATTCCTGAAGGCATGCCGGGGAAGCTTGGGACCTTTGGTGTGGTGCTGGTAACAGAGGTCTTAGTGCCGATTAGCGGCAAATTCTTTAGATCGCTAAGCGAGTTCACGGCAGTGCCAACCTCGACCGAGATTGTGCCCTTGCTGTCTTCGATGGTTCCGGCCGGAACCACAAAACCGTTCGACTGAAGTGCCGAAACCACCGACTGCTGAGAAAGTCCGTTTGCGGTTAGCTTGGCTTGGTTGAAAGTCAGGTTGATTCGTTTCTCGATCACGCCGGCGATGGCGACATCACGCACGCCGCTGATCGAAGAAAACAGCGGCTTAGCCACGTCTTCGAGGGTCTTGCCGAGCGCTTCGTTATCTCCACTGTTTGAAGACACACCCAGCGCGATGATTGGCACAGAGTCGAAGGAGCCGCTCAGGACTTTTGCGGATGCATCGCTTGGAAGCGTAACGGAGGCCAGTGCGGCATTTAGCTTCTCGGTGACCTTGCTCGTGGCTGTGCCGTACTCGAACTCAACACGAATGACCGAAATGTTGCTCTGCGATGTAGTGGTAGAGGAGACCAGGCCGTCGAGCGCCCGCACAGCGGTCTCAATCGGCTGGCTGACCTGCTTGTCGATTACCTCTGGTGAGGCTCCGATGTAGGTAGTAACGATTGCAGCCTGCGGGGTCTCAATCGAGGGGATTAGTTCCTGCTTCAGGGATCCAAGTGAGACGAATCCGAAGATTGCCACAATTGCAGTAATTAGGGCGACGACCGAGCGATTGGCAAGGCTAAGTTTGGCTAAACGGTGCACTTTTGTCCTTTTTAGGCTAGTTACTACTTAGCCTAACCAAGGATTACTTAGCCTTATTCCTTGAGGTTTTGATCAGGCTGGCAGCCGCAGAAACCACGATCGACAGCACGATTACCGCAAGCGATACATTGGTTGAGATCTCAGGAGCCCAGTCAATGTGCTTTCCGCCGTTGATGAATGGAAGCTCGTTGACGTGCATAGCGTGGGCCACCAGCTTGAAGCCGATGAAACCGAGAATTGCCGCAATTCCATACTTAAGGTACTCGAGCTTGTCGAGTAGGCCACCGAGTAGGAAGTAAAGCTGGCGAAGACCCATGAGAGCAAACACATTTGCTGTGAACACGATGAAGGCATCGGTCGTAATACCGAAGATAGCCGGAATCGAGTCAAAGGCAAACATCACGTCAGTGACGGCGATTGCGATGAACACTAGGAGAAGAGGAGTGAGGGCGCGCTTTCCATCAACGGTGGTGCGTAACTTCATTCCGTGGAATTCGTCCACCACGTGAACGCGCTTTCGAAGAAGTTGAATCAACTTACTTTCTGATTCCTCTTCGTCTTCGTGTCCGCGGAACGCCTGGTGGTATGCGGTGTATAGAAGGAAAGCACCAAAGATGTAGAAGATCCAGCTGAAGTTTTCAATTAGGGCCGCGCCAAGCAAGATGAATATGCCGCGCAGGATCAAAGCCATGACGATACCGACCATAAGAACTTCTTGCTGAAGTTTCTTGGGCACTTTGAATCGAGACATGATGATTACAAAGACAAACAAGTTATCCAGGCTCAAACTGTATTCGGTTAGCCAACCTGCGATAAATTCGGTGGACTTGACCGACCCGAAATTGATACCAAGTAGAAGTGCAAAGATGAGCGCTAGGCAGGCATAGAACACTACCCAGAGAGTCGACTCTTTAGCGCTTGGTACGTGAGGGCGCTTAAAAATCAGAAGTACGTCTAGCAAAAGAATGGCAGTTACAACCACCATCGAGATGATTTCAAAGTTTAGATATGCTGACTTGTCCATTGAAATCAATCCTAAAGCCCAAGCAGGCTCCGGATTGCTTGCTCGAAAACCTCGTTGTGGGTGTCGATATCGGCCTTGGTTGTAGTCGGGCACATGAGTGCCATATTGTGAAACGGGGTCAGTATTACTCCCCGGTTGGCAAGATAAAGATGCAAAAAGTCCTCAAGCTCGTGATCAGCCGATTCGGCGGCTGCTGTGCCTGAAATCGGGTATGGCTTGGCGAATCGGTATTCCGCCCTTGCGCCGAGCTGGTTTATAGACCAGGGGAGTTCGTACTTCTCAAACAGTTCATTCACTGTCTGGGTGTAATAGGTGGCCAGGTCGATCATCTTGGCGAAGTTGTCCTTGGTGAGCACCTTTTCGAGAGTCGCTCTGGCGGCTGACATTGACAGCGGGTTACCGGCCAATGTGCCACCCACTCCACCCATGTCGATGAGGTCCAAATCGGTGCGCTCTAGCACTCTCGCCGCAAAGGCTTCGCTTAGCCCGTATGTGCCAATCGGGATTCCACCGGCAATTGCCTTGCCGATTACAAAGACATCAGGTTCAAGTCCATCGCGCCGGGTCATGCCACCCCAATCGGCAGAAAAAGTGTGAGTCTCGTCGATGATGAGCAAGGCATCATATTTGCGAGTAAGTTCACGAACTGCTTTTAGGTAACCGGGCTCAGGTAAAACAATTCCAATGTTGGTAAGTGCGGGCTCCATGAGCACGGCCGCAACATCGCCGTGTGCTAGCTGACGCTCCATTCCTTCGATGTCGTTGAATTCGGCCACTCGCGAGGTCAATCTGACATCCACTGGAGAGCCGACATTTCCCGGACGATTCATTCCGTTGCCATCAGGTGATGTAACAATCAGCGATTCGTCGACTGAGCCGTGATAGCAGTAAGAGTGAAAAAGAATCTTTGGCTTACCGGTAATTGCTCGCACGAGTCGAATCGCCCAACGGTTTGCGTCGGTTGCGGTTAGTGCAAAACTCCACTTGGCCATTCCAAAACGCTCGGTCAAATTGGCCGCGACCCACTCGGCATCTTCCGTCGGCATCATCGTGGTCAATCCACCGAGGTTCTGAACACGATCCACAATTGCCGCGACAACCTCAGGTGAGCGGTGTCCGGCCATTGCTCCCGTGTCCCCAAGAGCAAAGTCGATGTACTCGTGACCATCGATATCCCAAACACGATTGCCTTGTGCGCGATCAAAGTAGATAGGAAAACCCGTGGATTTCTTATTCATCCAGGTCATCGGCACTCGACCAAATAGGTGATCTGCGGCGGCATATGCAGCCTTTGACTTTGGGTGTGCAGCTTCAAATGCGGACACTTCGATTTGTTTAAGCTCAGCTAAACGATTGCGATCGATCATGCTTTTCAGCCTATTGCTTGAGCAACATCGACACGCCAACCACAAAGCCGAGGCCGGCGACAAACCAGCGCATGAAATTCGCGTTTAGTCGGCGCAGGAGTATCGGGCCGATGCGTCCGCCGATGAAGAAGCCAATGGCCAGGGGTAGAGCGAAAAGCCAGGCAACCTGACCGGAGAAAACGAAGATGATCATCGCCATGGTGTTGGCGAAGAACATCAGGACGTTCTTGAGGGAACTTGCGACCATGAGGTTCACACCTGCGGCCAGAATCATGATTGCGGTTGTCGCGCTGCCAGCCCCAGCGCCGAAGTATCCGCAATAGAGACCGACGAGATACATGACGGCGGTCAATAGCCCAGGTCGTTTGAGGATGGTCTTGGCGTTCTCTTTGCGTGGGATCAGCACCACAAACGATGACGCGATTATCAATATCGGTGCGATGAGTCCAAAAGTGATCGGGTCGGTATTGAGTAGCAAAATACCACCGGTAATACCTCCGAGCAGTACTGCTGGAATCAGCCGCTTCAACAACGGACGCTGAGTGGACCATTCCGTTTTTGACGCCGGAATCGAACCAAAACTCAGCGCCGAAAGAGCAATCGTGTTGGTGACATTGGCCTGAATTGGGCTAAGTCCGACCAGTAACAGTGCTGGATAGCTTGCCACGCTAGCTAGGCCAGCGATGGATCCAGTGAGCCCTGCGGCAATACCGGCAGCAACCAAGAAGGTGAAAGTTGGAAAGTCCAAGAGTTAGCCGAGTAGCTCTAACTGATCGCGCGTCAGGCTTACTTCACCCATAATCTCTGAGACCTGTTGCGCTGTGCGCGCACTTGCAATTGGAGCTGCGACATTAGCTTGCTGACGCAGCCAGGCTAGGGCAATCACCGAAACCGTTGTGTTGTGTGCTGCGGCAACTTGGTCAAGTTTCGCAAGAAGCGCCCAACCTTCTTCGTTTGCGTACTGGGTCACTCCACCGGCACGAACGGATTCGATTGCCACCCCGTCTCGATATTTTCCCGTGAGGAATCCGCGGGCCAAGCCAAAAAATGGAATCCCGGAGATCCCAAGCTCATTCAGCACTGGAGCGCTGTCGTGCTCGTAATCCTTGCGTTCAAGCAAGTTGTAGTGATTCTGCAGGGCGCTGTATTCGATCAAACCATTTGCTCGCGAGATTGCAGCTGCTTCTCGAAGTCGGGCACCTGTATAGTTACTTGCTGCCGCATACCGAATTTTCCCTGCGTCGCGAAGTTCAGTGAACGCGGCAAGAGTCTCCTCGAGGGGAGTGTTGATGTCGTCTTCGTGCGCGTAATAGAGGTCGATGTAGTCGGTCTTGAGGCGGCGCAGTGAATCTTCGCAAGCGGCGATGATGTTTTCGCGTGAGAGCCCTGGCCTGGTTGCAAGCTTGGCCACCTTGGTCGCGATTACCGTGCTTGCACGGTTACCCTTTGTGGCCATCCAATTACCGATAATGGTTTCGCTTTCACCACCCACGTGACCGGGAACCCAGGCGCTGTATGCATCTGCTGTATCAATGAAATTTCCGCCATGCTCCACGAAGGCTTCAAGCACCTCAAAGCCCTGAGCCTCATCGGTGCTCCAGCCGAAGACGTTGCCGCCTAGGCAAAGGTGAGAGATTTGAAGATCGGTCTTGGCGAGGGTGAATGTGCTCATTTTCTTATCCTCGCACGCTTCAATTAACTTCTCGGAACTCCAAGACCGGCGCGGGCATCTTCGAACATCAGGTAGAAATCGGAAAGATATATTCCTGTCGATGCCTTGAACGCATCCGCGAATGACTTTCCTGCCCCAACTTCCCGATAAACGCCAACAAACTTTGACATGCCAACGTGTGAGACCAAGAACTCGGTAGCGATTGCACCAATTCCATATGGGTCAGTCTTGCCATCGTTTACCGTGACCTGCTCAAGCGGAAGTGAAGCTGTATGCCCCTGATTGCGCTGCGTCGCGTGTGGGCGACCATCTCCTGCGTAGGTGTTGAAACCGTTTTGGTCCGAAGCTGCATGTCCCACGAATAGAGCCGCACCTTCCCAGAACCATTGAGGAATATCCTTAGGGCTTCCTCCGGTCCAGAGCATTTGAACAGTGTGGAAAAATTCGTGACCGGTAGTTTGTTTCATCCCTGCGTTGTCTCGATTAATCAAATCTTCGCGTTCAACAAACTCGATGTCGTAGGTGTTGCTGATTGTGCCCGCCCAAGCCGGCGCGCGGTCCCAAGCTCGAAGTTGGCCTTCGGCTTCCTGAGAGTTAAAAGTTGTTGTGAAGGTGTCGAGCATCCACTGCTTTGACTTTGCAAGAACTACTACGATTGGTTTACTGACTGCTGGATACTCAAAACTATCCGCGACGAGACCAGAACCTTTTGTTACCCATTCGGTCCAGTAAGAAGGAACGCCTGGCTCAGACTTGATAACAAGGGACGTGCTTGCACGTTTGACTGATGTGTAACTCTTAAATTCGGCAAGTGCTTTTGTTGACTCTTCCGAAATTGAGAATTTTGCCCAGGCATTGTTTTTCCAAGCTTCCGCTGCGGTTGTCGCTGGTGTCGTTGTAACTGGAGCCGGAGGTGCTGCCTTTACAGATACACCCTTGTTCCAGACAAGTTTCTTACCGGACTTAACGCAGGTGTACTTGGTGCTGGAAACTGTTTGGGTGATCCCCGCCTTGGTGCAGCTCGCACCAGGCTTTGCGGCAGGGGCTGCGCTTGCATTGATTGGAGCGCCAATCAGAAGCGATACTGAAAGAATTGTGACTAGGACTCTGCGCATGAATACCCCTGGGAAGATTTATGAGCATCAGCATAGACCTGCCAATTCAAAAGCCCAAAGGCTAAACTTGGCAGGTTGCCCCCGTAACTCAGTGGATAGAGTAGGAGCCTTCTAATCTCTTAGTCGCAGGTTCGATTCCTGCCGGGGGCGCGATTAGATCGAGGAAAAATGCCTGAAACTTTGCCCGCCTGCCCAAAATGTAACTCTGAATACACCTACGAAATGGGATCACTCTTGGTCTGCCCAGAGTGCGCAAACGAATGGCAGCCGGAAGTGGAGGAATCAGAGCCAGCCGAGAAGGTGATCAAGGACTCGGTTGGCAATGTTCTTGCCGATGGCGACACTGTGACCATCGTCAAGGATCTAAAGGTCAAGGGCAGTTCGACTGCCATCAAGGTTGGCACAAAAGTGCGCAACATACGTCTGGTCAATGGAGCGGACGGACACGACATTGACGCAAAAGTCGATGGCTTTGGCGCGATGATGCTCAAGTCGGGTGTGGTTAAGAAAGTTATTTAATAGCTAGAATTTCTTGCCGTTGGCTGTTGCTGCGTGATGCAGTGAATGCCGCCGCCTCGGGCGAATATTGCCCGCGAATCTACCAAAATCACTTCTCGATCTGGATAGATTTTTTCAAGAATTGATTTTGCAACTTGATCATTTTCGTCTTCAAAAGCACAAAGGATTACGGCACCGTTAACTACGTAATGGTTTATGTATGAGTAGTCGACCCATCCTTCTTCATCGCGAAGAACTTTAGGTGCTGGCAATGGAATCAGATTAAAGTTTCCTGCGGCCTCTAAGGTTGATCGAATCTCTGCAGTTACTTCAAAATCCGGGTGACTTGAATCTTGTTGGTCGTGATAAAGAATTGTGTTCGCATTCGCGAAACAAGCAACTATGTCTACATGTCCTCGCGTGCCAAATTCGTCATAGTCGCGTGTCAAGCCACGCTTTAGCCAAATTGTATGGCTGGTGCCCAGAAGGCGATGAATTTCTTTTTCGACTTCAGATTTCGATTTTCCAGAGTTACGCCCTTCGCCAAGTTGAACAGTCTCTGTTAGGAGCACCACACCATCACCATTGACATGAAGACCGCCGCCTTCATTGATTAGCCACGAATTTTCCACTTCGACGCGCAAGTTATTACTGACGAAGCTTGCAATTTTCGAATCTTTATCCCAGGTCGCCCATGGTTGAGCACCCCAACCGTTGAAAATCCAATTGACTCCAACCAGTGTGTGCTTGGAGTCATGAACAAAGGTTGGTCCAATATCCCTCATCCAGGCATCGTTCAGTTCGGCTTCGAGAATTTCAACTTTGGGGTCTAACAAACTAGTTGCGTGTGCGATTTCGCTTTTTTCACACAGCATCGTCACTGGTTCGAAATCGACTATGGCATTAGCTACGGAAGCCCAGGCGGTTCTCGCCTCAAGTTGTGCCTTTGAATCCTCTCCGAGCGTGTAACCAGGTGTGGGCCAAGCCATCCAAGTTCTTTCATGTGGATACCACTCGGGTGGCATGGTGAACTGACCGCCGCTCACTGCGCTATTCCTGCAATCCCGCCGTCAATGCCGTCTCCGTTGTCCTGCCGCGGATTCTGGACTGGCTTCACCAGGCCGCCGTAGGTATCAGGACGTCGGGTGGCCAAGAATGGAAACAAATCCAGCCAATCCCTGCGCTGGTCTAGGTCGAGTTCGGCAACCAAAACTTCATCCGCGTCGCTGGCTGCTTTAACAAGGATTCGACCAAAGGGATCGCATATGAAACTTCCCCCGTAGAAATTGATTGACCCTTCGTTACCCCAGCGATTTGGCACCACCATAAAAGTGCCGTTTGCAATCGCGTTGCCAGTAATCACGGCCTGCCAAAGTGGCTGTGTGTCGAAGTTGGGATGATCTGGTTCACTACCGATGGCTGTCGGATAGGCCAATAATTCCGCCCCTCCAAGGCTGTACGCGCGGGCAACCTCCGGAAACCACTCATCCCAGCAGGTTGGCAGTCCGATCGAAATCTGCGTGTCTGGAAAAGTAACTGGATAGACCGGATATGGTTCTGGTGCGGCAGGTCCCGCTGTGAAGTATTTATCTTCGTAGTAACCGGCAGTCACTGGAATATGGAGTTTTCTGGTTTTTCCTATCAGTGTGCCCGATGGGGAAACCAAAATTGCGGTATTGAATCCGCGGCCATCGGCAAGACTTGCTTTTTCAAAAAGCGAGGCATGAACTATGACTTCATATTTGGCGGCGAGGTTCGCAGCAAATTTGAATGTCTCGCCGGTTTCAAGGTCTTCTGCAGTTTCGTCAGGCGAGCCAGCTGGTTTCGCATCTGCCGGGTAACGACTCAGGGTTAGTTCTTGCAAAAAAACAATCTTTGCGCCTGCCTCGGATGCCTTCCGCACGCCGCTAGCAATGTTTTCCTTATGCTCCTCTGGATGAGGTATCCATCGCGCCTGGACTAGCCCTACCTTCAATGGAGCTCGTTCTGAATTCTTTACTCTACTGAGTGAAGGCTGAATGCTCGCAACTGTAAGTTTCATCTAATGTCCCACTATTTCATTGATTCCAAAATTTCGACGAGTAATTCAAATGATGTTTGAGGATTAACTATCGCGAATCTGGTATTCGGGTTGCCGCCGTGTGAGCTAGGGACAACAAATGCAAGCTGGCTATCCAGCAGACGATCGCTCCACTCTTGATATTGATCTGTAGTCCAACCAACTCTTTCGAATACCACTATTGAGAGCATCGGTTCGCGGACTAGGCGGAGATATGGGCGGTTTTTTATTTCTACGGAGATAATCTTCGCCAGTCTTATGTTCGCCTCAATCGCTTCAGAGTAGGCATTTGTGCCGTGCGTTGCCAGCGAAAACCAAAGCGGTAATCCTCGGACTCGGCGCGTCAAATTGAATGCAAAATCACTTGGATTCCACTCGTCGCGAGACGTGAGCGGATCGAGATATTCACCGTGCTGAGTATGTGCCGCCTTGGCTAGCTCTGGGTTTCGGTAGACAAGGGCGCAAGCGTCATATGGTGCATAGAGCCATTTATGCGGGTCGACTATGAAACTGTCAGCTCGCTCAGAACCCTTATAAAGTTCCCGAGTCGAAGGGGCAAGCATCCCTGCGAGACCGTACGCTCCATCGAGATGAAACCAGAGATTATGGGATTTTGTTACTAGCCCCACCGCATCAAGATCGTCTACTATTCCAAAATTCGTAGTGCCGGCTGTGGCAACGACGGCAAATAATCCGTCATCCGCGTTAGCGATTGCTTGCTCAACAGCCTGGCCGGTGAGCCTTCCATTCGAATCGACATCAGCCGTAATTAAGTCCACATCCATAACTGCTGCAGCGGCTTTGAGTGAAGAATGACCTTCTGCTGAACAAATGAAACTCCAGCGTGCAGGCAGCGGCAATTTTTCTTGCAACCGCATGGTTTTTGCATGGTGTCGAGCGGCCACTAGAGCGGATAGGTTGCCTAAGGTTCCACCTTGAACAAAAACTCCACCAGCACCCTCAGGCAGTCCAACTTCCGATGCGAGCCAGGAGAGTACTTGGTTTTCCGCGTATACAGCACCTGCTCCTTCGAGCCACGATCCGCCATAAATCGAACTGGCAGAAACTACTAGATCAAATAGAGTCGCTGCTTCAGTTGGAGCGGTAGGAATAAAACTTAGATAGCCAGGGTGGTCACTCGAAATAGTAGCGGGGGCGAGCACGTCAGAGAAAACCCCGAGAGCACGCATTCCACCAAGACCATTTTTGGTTATCGTTTGGCCGGCATTTTCGATGAGCCAGTCGAGACTCTTTGGCTGATCGAGTGGGGGAGTCTTGTAGCCCATGCGTGTGCGAGCGTAAGTCAGAATGTGCTCCCGAAGTGCTTCGGTTTCGAGCGTCGGTTCGTGCATCCTTGCAACACCTTCTGCGCGCGTCTGGTTTCTTAAACGAGGACCCGGCTACTCTGCGAGAACAGTCTAATTATCTTAAGTTCACTTCAGGAGTGAAGCCATCTGCTTATAGATGATGTTCGCTGCCATGACAGGGTTTAGTCGAGATAGTCGATCCATCATGGTGGCATCAGAACCGATAGTGATTCGCGGCTTGTTTGCTTCAATCGCATCGACCATCATCTTTGCGGCGACAGGCGCTTCGGTCATCTTGAACTTGCTCTCAGCTGCGTCTGCACCTGCCGGCATTGCCATTCCGGAGTTCTGTGCGATGTTGGTGTTGATTGCGCCTGGGAAGGCGACGGTGACGCCAACCTTGGTGGCAAGAAGTTCCGAACGAAGTCCCTGAGTAAATAGATTGATCGCTGCCTTCGATGCTCCGTAAACGGTTTGTCCAGGCACCGGTGCGTATGCACCCATCGAGGAGACGTTCAGTATGTGTGCTTCTGGTCGAGCTAGCAGTCCAGGCAAGAATGCCTTGACCATCTGCAGCGGACCGGTGAAGTTGACGTCCATGACTCGATGAGCCGATTCGAGCGAAAGCTCGCTCACGTGAACGAATGGCTGAATGATTCCAGCATTGTTGATCAGCGCATCGACCTTGCCGAGCACCTTTTCAATCTTCGCTGGTAGAGCTAGCACCTTGGTGTTGTCGGTGATGTCGATCACAAAAGTTTCAACCTTGCCATTTAGCTCTTCGGCAAGTTTCTTAGTTTCGGCAAGAGTCTCCTTGCGCATGTCTAGCGCAGCAACAGAGGCTCCGCGTCGAACTAATTCGAGGGTGAGTTGACGTCCCATGCCGCTTCCAGCACCGGTGACCACTACGACTTTGTTATTGACCTTCATTTAGTTGAGCTCCTTCTATTGGTCTCAACTTGACTATAACCCCGAACTAAAACGCGGAGTCGCCTAGGTCTACTTTTAGAAACTCGGCGATTGCATCGCTCACCAGTTTGTGGTCGTCACGCTGTGGCACACCTGAAACGGTGATCGTGCCAACCAGGCCCTCGCCGTGAATGCGAACCGGGAAGCAGCCGCCAGCTGGCGCGAAGTTTTCCTTGTCCCAGCCCTCGGCCTCAGGATCGACCAAGCCTAGAACGGCTCGAAGATTGCCCGCGTAGGAGGCATTGTGAGTTTTGTGTACGAGGTTGCGCTTGCGTCGAGTCCAGTCGAAATTGGTCGAATCCGTCCCTGGCATTGAGTGCATGTACCAGATATCGTCACCGTGACGGATATCAATCACAACAGCCCAGCCGAGTGAGTGCGCTTTGTTGCGGATGGCAGTGCCAATCACGAAGGCATCGTCCTGGCTAAAAGCTGGAAAGACCAGCTTCTCTTCCTGGTGAAGGATTTTTGCTAGATCTTGTTGCTCTTGGCTCACGTTAATTCTTCCCTTGCGACGATGAGGCAATACTATGGCGTTAGTGCGAATGGGGGTGGGCTAGTGAACTGGAATTTTAAGGACGTGTTTGGTCGGCTATTTGGCGTGACGAAGTTGCCAAGTTCAACCCATTCAGTAGGTATTCGTGACGCAGAGGGAAAAGGTCTACTGCCTGAGCCGCAAGAGGGAACTCTCAAGTCATTCATGGTGGACGGAATTAACGAACGCTTTGTGGAGAATGAATTGCGTCAGCAACGCGAAAACCGCGAGGACTAGGCGAGCTCGAACTGTCCGCCCTCGATCTGTCCCTGCTTGCGGTAGAGGTCGAGTTTCTGGCGGGTGTCTGCGATGTCGAGGTTGCGCATGGTTAGCTGACCGATACGATCGGTTGGGCCAAACGCTGCGTCTTCGGTGCGTTCCATTGAAAGCTTCTCTGGGTGGTAGCTGAAGCCGTCGCCCTGAGTGTTCATGATTGTGTAGTCGTCTCCGCGACGAAGGCGAAGGGTCACGCTTCCGTTTACTGCACTGGCAACCCACTTGGTGAGTGATTCGCGGAGCATAAGAGTCTGTGGGTCGAGCCAACGGCCTTCATACAAGAGGCGTCCCATGCGGCGACCCTCTGCGTGGTAGTTCGCGATGGTGTCTTCGTTGTGGATTGCGCTGAGTAGTCGCTCGTATGCGATGTGAATCAGTGCCATGCCTGGAGCTTCGTAAATTCCGCGGCTCTTGGCTTCAATGATTCGGTTTTCGATTTGGTCGCTCATGCCTAGGCCGTGACGTCCACCGATTTCGTTTGCCTTGTAGAAGAGGTCGACGGCGTCCTTGAAGGTTTCGCCGTTGATGCTTACTGGGCGACCCTGAACGAACTTGATGTTTACGTCTTCGCTGTCGATCTTGACTGATGGGTCCCAGAACTTGACGCCCATGATTGGCTCAACGATTTCGTATGAGGTGTCGAGGTGCTCGAGAGTCTTCGCTTCGTGGGTAGCGCCGAGCATGTTGGCGTCGGTCGAGTAGGCCTTCTCGGTCGATGCGCGGTAAGGAAGTTTGCGAGCCTGAAGCCACTCAGACATTTCGTGGCGGCCACCGAGTTCGCTTACGAAGTCTGCGTCAAGCCATGGCTTGTAGATTCGTAGGTTTGGGTTGGCTAGAAGGCCGTAGCGGTAGAAACGTTCGATGTCGTTGCCCTTGTATGTGCTGCCGTCGCCCCAGATCTCCACGCCGTCGTTCTGCATTGCGCGCACTAGGAGAGTGCCGGTGACCACGCGGCCAAGCGGCGTGGTGTTGAAGTAAACCTTGCCGCCGGTGCGGATGTGAAATGCGCCACAGGCGATTGCGGCTAGGGCTTCTTCGACAAGTGACTGGCGGCAGTCAACTAGACGTCCAGCTTCGGCTCCGTATTCCTGGGCGCGTGAAGGTATTGAGTCGATATCGTCTTCGTCGTACTGACCGAGGTTGGCGGTGTAGGCGAACGGGATTGCGCCCTTTTCTCGCATCCAAGCGACTGCTACAGAGGTGTCGAGGCCGCCGGAGAAGGCAATTCCGACTTTTTCGCCGACTGGAAGGGATGCAAGAACTTTAGACATGCCTAAAGTTTAGTCGGCGTCGCCCGCTGGCCCCTTGGCGATTTCGGCGCGAACCTCATCCATGTCAATGTTTTTCACTGCCTGGACTAGTTCATCGAACGCTGGGGCCGGGAGAGCGCCAGCTCGGTTATAGAGAAGTATGCCGTCGCGGAAGGCCATGAGCGTGGGGATTGAGGTGATCTCGAGTGAGCCGGCAAGCTGCTGCTCTTTCTCGGTGTCTACCTTGGCGAAGATGATGTCGGTGTCTTTGTTGCTGGCCTCTTCGAAAATTGGTCCGAACATGCGACATGGTCCACACCACTCAGCCCAGAAATCAACAAAGACGATTCCAGGGGAAGTGACAACCTCGCCGAAACGCTGCTGGTCTAATTCGATGGTTGCCATTTTTTGCTCCTCGCTGTCTGTGCCACAACAATTCCGATAACTACAAGCACACCACCGGTTATCTGCGACACATCAATCATCTCGCTCAACCACATGAATCCAAAAATAAACGCAAAGACAGTTTCGGCGGTGCTAGCGATTCCAACCCCACTTGCTGAAAGATGACGCATTGCTAGGAAGGTGAAAAGCATTGGAGCGAATGATCCGAAAACTGCGACCCAGCAAAGTAGCACCCAGGTTGGAAGGTCAAATTCGCTGAGTGTGCCAGATAGATTCACCACTTTGCCGAACTCGATTGGTTGGTTGGGGAGAATCAAAGACATGAGTCCCCAGAAGATACTTGCGGTTAAGAACGAATAGAACATGGTTGAGTATGCATCGCGGCGTCTTTGGATGTGCTCACCCATGATGAAGTAGCTACTAAGAAAAACTGCAGCCAGGATTCCGAAGATCACACCAATCGGATTGAGGGTGGCGTTCCAAGGTTTCGCGACCACGGCAAGACCTCCAAGCACCAGCGCAACGGCAAACCAGATTCGTGGCCGCACTTTCTCTCGAAATAGGAAATAGCTCGCGATTGGCACAATCACGATGGCGGTGTATTCAATCAGGAGTGCAATGCCCACCTGCAGATTCGCAACCGCGTTGGAGTAGGCCCACTGCATGAGACCTACACCGACCACACCGAAAACCGCGAAGAGTGGAAGCTCTGACTTGGTGATCTTGAAGTTTGACCGGTTGGTAATGAGCAGAGCGACACCCGAGAATAAGACCACCGCGATGCAGCGGAAGAGCACTAGGTTTTCCGCGGTAATCCCAATTGCGATAAGAACCTTCGTGGTGCTGGCATTCAAGCCAAAAAGGAGTGAGCTGGTTAGGGCGAGAAGTACGCCTAGCGTCGGATGCTTTTGGGATTGGCTCACTTGAAAAGCCTAGGCTAGAGGCATGATGAGTTTTGTGCTTGGCGGGGGATGCTTCTGGTGTCTCGACAGCGCCTATGTGAATTTCAAGGGCGTAACCGCGGTGGACGTGGGTTACATGGGAGGCTCGCTAGATCATCCTTCTTACGAGCGAGTCTGCGATGGCAACACCGGACACGCGGAAGTTGCGCGGGTAACTTTTGATGAGAATGTGATTCCGCCTGAGGTGATACTCGACATGTTCTTCACGATGCACGATCCGACTCAGATAAATCGTCAGGGTAACGATGTCGGCACGCAGTATCGCACCTGCATGTTTTACGAAGACGATGCGCAGCGCGAATTGTTTGAGGCCGCTCGTGATCGTGCCAAGGAATATTGGGGCGAAGGCATAGTCACCGAAATTGTTCCAATAGAGACTTTCTGGATGGGCGAGGACTACCACCAGGATTACTTCGCCAATAATCCAGGCAATGGATACTGCCAGGCGGTTGTGGTACCAAAGGTTGCCAAAGTGCGTGCGAGTTTTGCACAGTACCTTCGCGGGTAAATATCTTTTCCACAGTTTCTGAAGCTCTCGGTATTTCGATTTAGCTTTTTGCCAATCTTTCTTTGCGGACATCGCATTAGAAAGGTAAAAGGTTGTCAGAAACAATTTCGGTGGCTGGACTAGTAGCCACCACTCCACGTCACCTGGTCACCCAGGATGGACTCCCAATCACTTCGTTCAGATTGGCAGCTTCGCACCGCCGATTTGATCGTTCGCAGAACAAGTGGGTAGATGGGGAAACCAACTGGTTCACCATCACCTCGTTCCGCCAGTTGGCAATCAACTCCGCGGGTTCAATTTCGAAGGGCGACCGGGTAATGGTCCTCGGAAAGTTGCGAGTGCGTGACTGGGACAATGGCGAACGCGCCGGCACCTCGGTCGAGGTTGAGGCTGAAAACCTTGGCCACGATCTTTGCTGGGGATCATCCGTGTTCACTCGCACTGTCCTGGTGCGTGAACCGGAGCCAGAGGAAGAAGCCGCGGCAGAGAAGGAACTGATTAGTCAGTAGCCCAAAAGACTGCTGGGCTGATTGCACCCCCCCGTTTTCAGCCCAGTAAACACCGATTCGAGAGCGGTGTGCGGCGCCCACTCGTCAGAATGCGGTCGGTAAACTTATCGATAGCAAACGACGCGAGTGGGCGTCGTTTTTTCACGAAAGCGGTGCCATCTTGGCTGAATTCATCTATCAGATGATCAAGGCGCGTAAGGCGCATGGCGACAAGGTCATCCTTGACGACGTAACTCTTGCCTTCTACCCGGGCGCAAAGATTGGTGTGGTCGGCCCGAACGGTGCCGGAAAGTCAACCGTCTTGAAGATCATGGCTGGGCTAGATACCCCGAGCAACGGTGAAGCTCGTCTTTCACCTGAGCACAGCGTTGGCATCCTGATGCAGGAGCCTCATCTTGACGAATCGCTGACCGTGCTTGGCAACGTCGAGCTCGCGGTGAAGGAAACCAAAGCAAAGCTAGATCGCTTCAACGAAATCTCTGCGCTTATGGCCGAGCCAGACGCAGACTTCGATGCACTTCTTGCCGAGATGGGCACGCTGCAGGAGCAGATCGATCACCTAGACGCATGGGATCTCGATTCTCAGCTAGAGCAGGCGATGGATGCACTTCGTTGCCCTCCAGGCGACACAGAGATCAAGCACCTCTCCGGTGGAGAAAAGCGCCGCGTCGCACTTTGCAAACTGCTACTCGAAAAGCCAGATCTACTTTTGCTCGATGAGCCGACTAACCACTTGGATGCAGAATCTGTACTTTGGCTAGAGCAGCACCTCGCGAAGTATCCGGGTGCAGTCCTCGCTGTTACTCACGACCGATACTTCCTCGACAACGTTGCCGAATGGATTCTGGAACTCGACCGCGGTCGCGCGTACCCATACGAAGGTAACTACTCGACCTACCTGCAGAAGAAGGCAGAGCGTCTCGAGGTTGCCGGCAAGAAAGACGCAAAACTTGCGAAGCGTTTGAGCGAAGAACTCGAATGGGTTCGTTCGACTCCTAAGGCGAAGCAGACCAAGTCGAAGGCTCGTCTAGCTAAGTACGAAGAAATGGCTGCCGAGGCAGATCGCACTCGCAAGCTCGACTTCGAAGAAATTCAGATTCCTGCCGGTCCTCGTCTAGGAAATATCGTGCTCGAGGCTAAGGGATTGCGTAAGCAGTTCGGCGACCGTGTGCTCGTCGATGGCTTGGACTTCTCGCTTCCACGAAACGGAATCGTTGGCGTCATTGGTCCGAACGGTGTCGGTAAGACCACTCTGTTCAAGACCATCGTTGGTCTAGAAAAGCTAGATGGTGGAGACCTGAAGATTGGTGAGACCGTAAAGATCTCATACGTCGATCAGTCTCGTGGCGGAATTGACCCGAACAAGACACTGTTCGAGGTGGTCTCTGGCGGGCTTGACTTCATGCAGGTCGGTAACCAGGAAATGCCTTCGCGCGCATACGTTGCGGCCTTTGGTTTCAAGGGGCCAGATCAGCAGAAGCCGGCCGGAGTGCTTTCCGGTGGTGAGCGTAACCGCTTGAACTTGGCGCTGACCCTAAAAGAGGGTGGCAACCTGTTGCTTCTCGACGAGCCGACAAACGACCTCGACGTGGAGACCCTGTCTTCACTCGAGAATGCGCTACTCGAATTCCCGGGTTGTGCCGTGGTCATCACACACGACCGTTGGTTCCTCGACCGCGTCGCGACTCACATCTTGGCTTACGAAGGCACCGACGATAACCCAGCCAACTGGTACTGGTTTGAAGGAAACTTCGAGGCTTACGAAGAAAACAAGATTGCTCGTCTAGGTGCTGAAGCTGCGAAGCCTCACCGTTCGACTTACCGTCGTCTCACCCGAGACTAGTTCTTAGAAGCTAGTTAATTTCGGGAACGCGAACCATGCCCTCTTGGGCAATGCTCGCGAGCAAGATTCCTTCGCGGGTGTAGATACGACCGAGCGCTAGGCCGCGACCACCCTGCGCGCTGGGTGACTCCTGAACGTAGAGCAACCACTGGTCTGCACGACCTTCGCGGTGGAACCACATTGCGTGATCAAGGCTCGCCGTTTTTAGGCCAGGATGCGCCCAGGCGATTCCGTGTTTGCGAATGATGCTTTCCAAAATCGAATAGTCGCTCGCATATGCAATTGCTGCGCGGTGAATGTTTCTGTCATCAGGCAATTCGCCGAGTGACTTAATCCAAACTGCCTGATGTGCGATAAGTTCGCCTTCGACTTTGAAGTAAACCGGTGAAGGCACGTGTCGCATGTCGAAAGGTCGCGCCTTCGCCCAGTACTGCGCCACCGGGTGTGGGTTTTCACCAATCAACTCTGCGGCGGTTGGAAGAGTCTCCGGCGCTGGGATGTCACTCGGCATCTCTGTCTGATGTTCCATGCCTGGGTCGTGATCTTGAAATGAAGCAATCATTGAGAAGATTGCCTGTTCGTTTTGAAATGCCTGCACTCGTCGCGTGCTGAAGCTGCGGCCGTCGCGAAGGCGATCCACGGTGAATTTGATTGGCAGCTCTATGTCGCCAGGACGAAGGAAGTAACCGTGCATCGAGTGAACACTGCGGTCCGCCGAATCAATTGTGTGTTGAGCCGCCATGAGAGATTGGGCCAGTACCTGACCACCAAACACACGTCCGTGCGGCATCCACTGTGATGGACCCTCGAATGTGTCCTCGTTGAGCTGATTGAGTCCTTGCGCTTGGAGAGTAAGGGCACTCAGTAGGTTGTCGAGCGGGCTTTGAGGAACGGTCATGAGGGTAAGTTTAGATACCGATGAATAAAGACTTCACGCTTATCGATGAGCAATCCGCACTCGACCTGCAGGCTTATCTGAACCGCGCCAAACGACTAGACCCCGAGGGATTAGTTCGCCTGCGCGCCTTTGGAAACGTGCTGGCTGCCTATGTGGCACCGATCTTCTCCGGAAGTTTCATGGACAACGGGCCGACAGTTTTAGGTTTGCGGACAATCGAACTCTCTCAAGACGCGGAAGTGGATGTCTTGGTGCAAATCAGTTCAGTGCTTGAACGACTTGCCAAGGTAATTGACGCTGGAGCCAGTGAATTCACTATTGAGGTTCCACCGGTAACCATGCGCGCGGCTTGGGCAGGGATTTCTGCTCCGCGCAGTGGCTGGGCTCAGACTGGCACAATCAACGAGACCGTCTTGACCCAGATCGCTCGCGATGGCATCGCAGAAGTTGCAGACACTTTGCCGGCTTCAGTGGGTGGCCCGATTGCTGCTCGTATTCGTGGCGAGATCTGGGGTCGTGGAATAAAAGAGGACGTAACTATTCCTACCGGAGCAGCCTTCGTGGCTGCAGGTCTTGGTTTCATGACCGAGAACGAAGAGGTGGGCATCTTTCACGCGGATAACTGGGTGCGATTGAGCACCGATTTCGGTCACGTGCTTTCGCGCACTGCTGCGACCGTTATTTAGTCGTCGTAAGTATTTAGCATCGCGGTTGCTGCGCGATCAAGGTACGCCCAGAGTTCAGCTTCGAGCAATTGCGGCAACGCAAGGGAATCCAAGGCTGCTCGCATGTGTTGCAGCCAACGTTCTCGAGCGAGCGGATTGATCTTGTAAGGCTGGTGGCGCATGCGAAGTCGCGGGTGTCCTCGCTGCTCTTGGTAAGTTGTCGGACCACCCCAGTACTGCTCCAAGAAAAGTTGGAGACGTTCGGCCGCTGGGGCTAGGTCCTCTTCCGGATACATTGGGCGCAGAATGTCGTCACTGGCTACGCCCTCGTAAAAATTGTCAACTAACTTTTTGAAGGTCGCACTTCCACCGACTCGCTCGTAGAAGTTGCCCGCAAGATTGAAGTCGCCGTTTAGTCCCTTGATACGGACTGTTTCGACGCGCTCTTTATCTGCGAAGGGAGTGCCTTCAAATTCGTTTTCGTTAGACAAGTTACCTGACTGCCTTGCCTGCGACTTCGACATAAAGGGGAGTATCTGCCAGAGAAATCTTGGCCTTGTCCAAAGCCTCTTTGACGCGAAGCCTCAACTCGCGAGCGACTTCGTCGGCGTCCTGCGGACCAACCTGCTGCACTAGTCGCAGCACAAGCTGACGGCCGTTTAGGGCTTCGATACCCCAAATCTCGGGCTTTCCTAGCATTCTCTTGCTGAAACTGTTGTCCTTAACCAGTGCGTTAGCTGCATCCAGAATTGCCGTTTGCGCCTTGTCGAGCTTGGTGTCATAAGGGAGCGCGATATCGAGAATTACTCGAGACCAACCCTGAGTGTGGTTTCCGACTCGAGTGATCTCGCCGTTGCGCACGTACCAAAGTGTGCCGGAAACATCTCGCACCTGAGTTACGCGAAGCCCCACTGTTTCAATCACGCCATTGGCTTGCCCGAGGTCAACCGAGTCACCCACGCCAAACTGATCTTCGAAGATGATGAACATACCGCTGATCAAATCTCGCACCAGGCTCTGTGCGCCGAAACCGAGAGCCGCACCGAGAATTCCTGCACTCGCGATGAGTGCGCCAACGGCGATGCCTAGTTCGGAAAGCACCGAACCCGCTGCAAACAAAATCATTGTCCAGGTGATTAGGTTGCCGAGCACCGAGCCCATCGTCTTAGCGCGCTGAACTACTCGCGCCTTTGCGATTGGTGAATCTGACTTGTTGTTCTTGTGATTACGTGTGCCGTCTTCGATTCCGCGGATTACGCGCTTCACCAAGATGAGTGCAATCCAGCGAACTAAAACTGTGCCCATCAGAATTAGCAGAATGCGCAACGGAGTGTGCCACTGATCCCAGAAAGCTAAGAACTCTTCCATTAGTTGTCCTTTGAGTCTCGCGCTTGCGCCGCAAGTGCACGTTCGACCGCAGCAAGGTTCTCAACCAAGATTCGACGGAGCGCAGGGATTTCCTTAATCTGTGGCTTCGCGATCCATTCCTTCGTCTTCTTGACCAAGTCATCGCCGGCGAGCGCAAGTGGGTAGAGGTTCACCATTAGATACTCAGCAATCTTGAAGGTGTTCTTCTTCCAGATGTGGAGTGCCTGCTCGAAGTACTGGTCAACATATGGGGTCAGCAGAGCAGGGTCAATTACGCGCACGAAGCCGAGGCTGGCAGCCTGGACAAGTGCGTTGGACATATCGCTGCCGTCAACTAGCTCGCTCCAAGCCTTAGCCTTGGCCGCTGCGGTCGGAATGGCCGCTCGGGCACCGGCTGCCGCGCGCTGTCCATTGGCAGTGTTGTCTGCTTCAAGTGCCGCTGCAATCTCTGCTTCGCCCTTGCGGCCGGCAACTACGAGACCGGTTAGAAGTTCCCACTTGAGATCTGCATCAATCTCGAGGCCGCTGATCTTTTCCTTGCCATCGAGGATTGCCTCGAGTGCGTCTAGCTGCTCATCGGTGCGAGCAAACTGAGGGAAGAACTTCAATAGCTGCAATTGAAGGTCTGAACCGGCTGCAACCTTGCGAGCAAGGTCCAGCAGTCCATCACCAATTGCAACCAAGAATTCTTCGCGGTGTGCTTCGGCAACGTAAAGGTTTCCGGTTGTGATCAACTGGCGAAGCAGGGTCAGAATTGTGGTCGACTCGGTTTCCGCTGAGATGTTGTTGAGCACAAGCTGGATGAATTCGCGTGGGCTCGTCTCGGCGTCGCGAGTTGCGTCCCAGGCTGCTCCCCACACAATGGTGCGAGGGAGTGAGTCTTCGAATACACCGAGGTGCTTCACTGCGTTTGCCCACGAGTTGTCGTCGAGGCGAATCTTTGCGTATGCAAGATCATCATCGTTCAGTAGAAGCAAATCAGGAAGTTCGATTCCCTCTGCCTGAGGCACTGAAGTCTCGTATCCATCGACATCGATTTCAATTCGGTCTGTGCGCTTTAGTTGACCATCGACCAAGTTGTAGAAACCAATCGCCATGCGGTGAGGGCGAATTGTTGGGTGCTCTTCGATTGCCGACTGAAGAATGTCCAACTTGGAAATCTTGCCGCCAGTAACCTCAAGCTTTGGACGTAAGGTGTTTACACCCGCGGTCTCTAGCCAGTTGGCAGACCATGACTTTAGGTCACGACCGGACTGCGCCTCGAGTTCGCGAAGTAAGTCTGGAAGTTCTGTGTTCATGTATGCGTGCTTCTTGAAGTACGCGCTAACTCCGGCCATGAACTTTTCCTGGCCGACCCAGGCAACCAACTGCTTGAGCACGGACGCACCCTTTGCGTAGGTGATGCCGTCGAAGTTCACCTGGACATCTTCTAGGTCGTTTATCTCAGCGACGATCGGGTGAGTAGAAGGAAGCTGGTCCTGGCGGTATGCCCAAGACTTCTCTAACGCTGCGAAGGTGGTCCAAGCGCCGTGCCACTCAGTGGCCTCGGCGGTGGCCAAGGTAGATGCGTACTCTGCGAAAGATTCGTTGAGCCACAGGTCGTTCCACCAGCGCATAGTGACTAGGTCGCCAAACCACATGTGAGCAAGCTCGTGCAGGATGGTGACGACTCGACGTTCGCGAGTGGCGTCTGCCACCTTTGAGCGGAAGACATAGGTTTCGGTGAATGTGACAGCACCGGCGTTCTCCATCGCTCCTGCGTTGAATTCAGGAACGAAAAGCTGGTCGTACTTGTCGAATGGGTATGGCACATCGAACTGCTTTTCGTAGAACTCAAATCCCTGACGAGTCTTTTCAAAGATGTAATCGGCGTCCATGAACTCGGCGAGCGATGCTCGGCAGAAAACACCCAGAGGAATTACCTTGCCGTTGCTTGAAGTGAGTTCAGATCTGCTCTCGACGTATGGGCCTGCGATCAGCGCGGTGATGTATGACGAGATTCGCGGCGTTGCACCAAAGGTCCAGGTTGCACTTCCGTTGCCATTGTCTTGCGGGGTAGGGGTCGGCTGGTTTGAGATCACTTTCCACTTGGCCGGTGCTGTGACTGTGAAACTAAAACGCGCCTTTAGGTCTGGCTGCTCGAAAACCGCGAACATGCGGCGAGAGTCAGGAACTTCGAACTGGCTGTAAAGGTAAACCTCGTTGTCGACCGGGTCAACGAAACGGTGGAGTCCTTCGCCGGTGTTCATGTAGTTGGCATCCGCGTCAATGACGAGCGTGTTGCTCGCCTGCAGGTTTGGCAGCTGAATTCGAATTCCATCTGAGTGCGACGCCACATCGAGTGACTCGCCGTTCAGCGAGATGCTGTGAACTCGGTTGGTGATTGCGTCGATGAAAGTGCTTGCCCCAACTTCGCTGCTTTCAAACGTGACGGTGGTCTTGGATCCAAAAACGCTGTCGCCCTTGGTTAGGTCGAGCTCGACCTCGTAGTCGTGCACCTTCAGGATTCGCGCTCGGTCCTGAGCTTCGATTCTGGTTAGGTTTTCTCCTGGCATTACGGCTCCTGCTTTAGTTGGGCAATTCGTCAACTAGCCTAGTTACCATGCGAATTCACATTGCCACCGACCACGCAGGCCTAGAACTTAGCCACTTTTTGATCGAGCAACTGGGCAAGCAGGGGCACGAGGTCTTTGACCACGGACCACAGAGCTATGACCCACTAGACGACTACCCAAGTTTCTGCATCAACGCAGCTCTTGCTGTGGTTCGCGATCAGCAGGCCGGTATCCAGGCGCTAGGTATCGTTCTTGGTGGTTCTGGAAACGGTGAGCAGATTGCCGCCAATAAAGTAGTCGGAATTCGCGCGGCACTTGCCTGGAACGAATCCACCGCAAAGCTTGCTCGTGAACACAACGACGCAAACGTGATTGCGGTCGGCGCTCGTCAGCACACTCAAGAAGAAGTGCTG
>JACCDQ011682433.1_pt1 | contig 25825 bp, 26 predicted proteins | sample 7446031 | NCBI WGS metagenome assembly JACCDQ01 (sample SAMN15323442, study PRJNA562643) | freshwater metagenome | isolation source: river surface water | place: USA:Blue River Watershed | collected 2017-08-17 | reverse complement strand
GTATGTGGGCTCGTGGGCAGTCCTGGGCAATTTATGGTTATACGATGGTTTACAGGGAAACTAAAGATCCTAAATTTCTTGATTTCGCTCATAAAGTAACCCGCGTATATTTAGACCGATTGCCAAAGGATTTAATTCCATATTGGGATTTTGATGATCCAACAATTCCCAAAGCACCCAGAGATGCTTCGGCAGCGGCAGTGGTGGCTTCGGCTCTGTTAGAGTTGTCAACCTATACCAAAGATTCGGTTTTAGCCAAAGAGTATTTCGATAAGGCCGAAGGAATGCTAAAAGAGCTTTCGGATAATTACCAAAGCAGAGATAAAAATACTGCATTATTGTTACATTCTACAGGACATAAACCGGCTGGTTCCGAAATCGATTATTCGATTATTTACGCCGATTATTATTATGTGGAAGCCTTATTAAGGTATAAAAAAATGAAAGCAGGTAATGCACCATTATTGAAAAATAGCTTTGACTAAAAATAAATAAATTATAACCAATCCAAAAAAATAAAATTTTAAAATGAACAATAAAAAAATAATATACTGGTCTATAGTTGTAGCCTTAGCCGGTTTTCTATTTGGTTTTGATACCGTAGTGATTTCAGGAGCCGATAAACAATTACAGCAATTATGGAATTCATCTGATTTATATCATGGTTTGGTGGTGATGTCATCAGCACTTTGGGGAACAGTAATAGGTGCTATTTTTGGTGCTATACCTACAAATGCATTAGGTAGAAAGAAAACTTTAATTTTGATAGGAATTTTATTTTTTCTTTCCGCAGTGGGTACCGCACTGGCTAATGACGCCATCATTTTTTCAATTTTCAGATTCTTAGGAGGATTAGGAATTGGAGCTTCTACCATTGCAGCACCAACCTATGTTTCGGAGATTGCCCCTGCAAAAGACAGAGGGAAATTGGTAGCCTTATACCAATTTAATATTGTTTTTGGTATTCTGATTGCTTTTTTATCCAATTATTTGTTGCAGGATATAGGAGAGAATTCCTGGCGTTGGATGTTAGGAGTACAATCGGCTCCGGCTTTAATTTATACTTTATTAGTTTTTGGAATTCCCGAAAGTCCACGTTGGGTTTATGAATATACGAAAGATAAGGAAAAAGCAATTGAAATATTACGTTTGGTAAATACAGATGAAGAAGTGGCTGAGGAAATAAAAGCCATGGAAAATGAAAATCAAAATGAAGTATTGGATGAATCTATTTTTATGAAAAAATACAGAAAGCCATTAATGCTGGCTTTCTTTATAGCCTTATTTAATCAATTTTCAGGTATTAATGCTTTCCTGTATTATGCACCCCGCATTTTTGAATTGGCAGGTTTGGAAAAATCAGCTTCGTTTTTCAGTAGCATCGGCATTGGTTTAGTAAATTTGATTTTTACGCTGATAGGGATTTCGTTGATTGATAAATTTGGAAGAAAAACCCTGATGTATCTGGGATCTGTTGGTTATATTATTTCTTTAGGCTTAGTAACTCTGGCTTTTTATTACGAATGGAAAGGTATGGCGGTGCCTGTATTTTTCTTTCTGTTTATAGCTTCTCATGCTATTGGACAGGGTTCCGTGATTTGGGTATTTATTTCCGAATTATTTCCTAACAAACTCAGAGCGGCTGGAACTTCTTTCGGTACATCGGTTCACTGGGTTCTAGCAGCGCTAATTCCTTCGTTTATTCCGTTTCTATTCAAAGAAATTGGAGCAACTACCGTTTTTACCATTTTTTGTCTGATGATGACATGGCAATTGTTTTGGGTTTTCTTTAAAATGCCTGAAACTAAAGGAAGAACTTTAGAAGAATTATCAGAAAGTCTGGCAACCAAATAATTGAAACTAATACTAAATATAAAACAGATAGAATGAATTTATTTAACCTCGAAGGTAAAACAGCATTAATAACCGGCGGAATCCATGGATTGGGTATGGCAATGGCAGAAGGATTAGCCAATGCAGGAGCAGAATTGATTATTACGAATAACGTACAGGAACCATTAGACGTAGCAATTGAACAATATAAAAAATCAGGATACAAAGCGACGGGTTATGTTTTTGATGTAACAGACGAAGTGGAAGCAGAAAAACAAGTAGCTGCTATAGAAGCGAATCATGGTAAAATTGATATTTTAGTCAATAATGCCGGAATTATCATGCGTGTCTTGGCTATTGATATGACGGTTGCTGATTATCGTAAAGTTATTGACGTGGATTTAGTGGGGCCTTTTATTATGTCAAAATTGGTAGCCAAAGGAATGATTGCACGCCAATCAGGAAAGATTATCAATATCTGTTCGATGATGAGTGAATTAGGTCGTGACAATGTAAGTGCTTATGCTTCTGCAAAAGGAGGATTGAAAATGCTTACCAGAAATTTAGCTACCGAATGGGCAAAGCACAACATCCAGGTAAATGCTATAGGACCGGGATATTTTGCTACTTCACAAACAGCACCAATTCGTGTGGATGGCCATCCGTTTAATGATTTTATTATTAGCAGAACTCCGGCAGGACGTTGGGGAGATCCGGAAGATTTAGCTGGAACTGCTGTTTTCCTGGCTTCCGATGCCAGTAAGTTTGTTAACGGACAGGTGATTTATGTTGATGGTGGTATTTTGGCTACTATCGGGAAACCTTCTAATGAATAAAAAATGGAGATTAATACAGAGAAAAATATTGCTAAGGAGCATATTTTTAGTCAAATTGAAGCTGAATTAAAAAAGCATAATTTTACGATTGTCAATAAAGACGCAAGCCGACCTTGGGGTGGATTTTTTGTAATTGATGAGGAACAGGCAGCAGTTTTTGCAGCTAAATATTTCCCTCATCTTGATATGTATACTATCAAAATTACAAATAAGCTCAGTCCTAAAATTTTGGTAGTGGCTCCTAACAAGCGTTTATCTTGGCAGTATCATTTCCGCAGAGCTGAAATTTGGAAAATACTTGCAGGTATTGTGGGTGTAAAAACAAGTCCAACAGATGAAGAAGGAGAAATTCAACAGCTTACATCTGGAGATTTTATCCAAATGGATAAAGGGGAACGTCATCGTTTAATAGGTTTGGATTCATGGGGAATAGTTGCTGAAATTTGGCAACATACTGATTCTGAAAACCCATCTGATGAAGAAGATATTGTGAGATTGCAGGACGATTTTGGGAGATAGATTGCCTAACTAAATCGTTTGGTTTGATTAATACGCTGGTAATTTAGGCTAGATAAGTCGCAACAGTTTTTAGATAATTTATTTTTTGCCCAAATTATATCTGAACAGGATATAATTTGGGTATTTTTGTAGCTAAAACTTTAAATGTTTCTTTTTAATTGGGTACTAGTACATAAAATGTGAAGTTAAAAATAATTGTGTTTTTAAGAACTCAGGTTTTTATAATTTGTTAAAAATATTGGCTATATAATCTCTAGTTTATTTACAATACGGAAAACCGTAATTTCATTAATTTTAGTTTTTATATGTTTGGTATTCATGATGAACACTAAAAAAGTTTAACAAAAAATCAATGTCTTGCAGTTTAAGATTATTTTTTGCTTGTGTCATGTTAGGTATTTTATATTGCGATTTGCGATATAATGAATGGTTGTTGGCTTAAATTTAGTAATTTGTATAATCAAAAGGTAAATTGCGCTTTATTCTTCTTCTAAATAACTCCATTTAACGACAACTGATTAATCAGTTACTGTTTCTATAGCATATTTGTTTCAAAACCCTGCAACGAGTAGGAATGAAAAATAAGGAACTATATTTAAGTTGATTCAATTCCTCCCTTGTCACCTCTACATAATTATTGAATCATTCAATTTTGTATCTTTTAATTTGTTAAATTGGGTGAAGAATGTATAAAAAAAACCGTTTTCGAAAGAAAACGGTTTTTTGTTCTAGTAGCGAAGACGGGAGTTGAACCCGTGACCTCAGGGTTATGAATCCTGCGCTCTAACCAACTGAGCTACCTCGCCAAATTTCAGGTCAATGCTGTTCCTGATTGCGGGTGCAAAGATAGGAATAAAAATAAATCATGCAAGTAAAAAATGAAGAAAAAAAATATTTTTAAAAACGTTTTTTTTTAGACATTATATTCTATATATTCGAAAAAAAATAAATCTGCCTTTATGGATGTTAAAGTACGTTACGAAATAGAGTTTCCTATAAATTCTTCACCACAATTATTATATCAATATATTTCCACTCCTTCCGGATTAGCTGAATGGTTTGCTGATGATGTAAATTCCAGAGGAGAATTTTTTACTTTTATTTGGAATGATTCAGAAGAGAAAGCAAGATTGGCATCTAAAAAATCAGGAGAAAAAGTAAAGTTTAAATGGGTTGACACCGCTAATAAGGACACTGAGTATTTTTTTGAATTACATATATTAGAGGATGAGTTAACTAAAGACGTTTCTTTGTTGATTATTGATTTTGCTGATGAAGACGAAATTGATGAGGCAAAACAATTGTGGGAAAATCAAATTTCTGATTTAAAACATCTCTTAGGTTCGGTATAGCGAATTCTATTTTTATAACTTATATTTGCCCTGAACAAAATTCAGGGCTTTTTTTATGATTAATTTCAACGGAACTTTAGTAACTCAAGAATCAAATATATTAACACAAAACAGAGGTTTTTTATACGGAGATGCTGTTTTTGAAACAGTAAAAATTGTGAATTCCAAAGTATTGTATCTGGAAGATCATTATTTTAGATTGATGGCTTCGATGCGTGTGGTACGAATGGAAATTCCAATGTATTTTACGATGGAGTATTTTGAGGAACAGGTACTTATGTTGGTGTATAAAATGGGTATTTCTGAATCGGCAAGGGTTCGAATTACTGTTTTTAGAAATGATGGAGGATATTATCTTCCGATTGATCAAACAGTTTCTTTTTTAGTTCATGCAACTGCCTTGGATACTATTTTGTATTCTTTTGAAGAAAAAGATTATGAGGTCGATTTGTTTAAAGATTTCTACATCACTAAGCAACTTTTGTCTTCGATTAAAAGTACAAATAGAATGTTGAATGTAGCAGCCAGTATTTTTGCAAACGAAAATGGTTTGGATAATTGTTTGTTGTTAAATGATGTTAAAAATGTTATTGAGGCAATTCAGGGAAATATTTTTATGGTTTTAGGTGGGAGATTAGTTACTCCTCCTGTTTCCGAAGGTTGTTTAAATGGTGTAATGCGTAAGCAGGTTTTGAATTTAGCAAAGACAATTCAGGGATTAGAGGTTGTTGAGGAGATAATTTCTCCGTTTGATCTTCAAAAAGCGGATGAATTGTTTATTACTAATGTGATAAAAGGAATTCAGCCTATTACAAGATATAGAAAAAAAACGTTTAAGACGAATGTGTCTCAGCAATTAGTAGGGAAATTGAATGAGCTTCTGGGAGCAGCTTCTTAATTTAAATAAGGGTTTTCAGGAGCATTAGACCAAATAAGATAATCGCCTCCTAATTCTAATATTTGTTCTTTCCAAAAATGAGTGGAGGATTTGCCAATAATTTTGTTTTTATAATTATTGGAGGTGATAATCCATGAATTGTTATCCATTTCTGATTGAAGTTGGCTTTCAGACCAGCCTGTATAACCAAGAAAAAAACGAATGTTGTTTTTGTTGATTTTTCCGCTATTGAGAAGTTCTTTGGTGGATTCAAAATCACCACCCCAATAAATTCCATTAGAAATTTCGATACTGTTTGGGATTAAATCAGGGACATTATGAATAAAGTACAAGTTGTCTTGTTCTACCGGGCCTCCGTTATAGATTTTTAATCGGGAATTGATTTCAGGAATTAGGTCGTGAATGGTGTATTTTAATGGTTTATTAATAATAAAACCAACTGATCCGTCTTTGTCATGATCAGCTAATAAAATCACAGAGCGATTGAATGATAAATCTCCAATTATTGAAGGTTCAGCAATAAGTAGTTGTCCTTTTATTAATGGTTCTGAAATCATGATGATTATTTTTTTTTATTAAATTTAAGAAAAAAAAATAAAAAACTCCAAAAATAATCGGTAAAAAGCATAAAAAAACCCTCGATTGAGGGTTTTTTTATAGATCGATTTTTGAGGCAAATTATTAGTTTATAGCTCCTTCTAATTCAGCTCCAGCTTTAAATTTTACTACGTTTTTAGCAGCGATTTGGATTGTTTTTCCTGTTTGAGGGTTTCTTCCGTCTCTTGCAGCTCTTGAAGAAACTGACCATGATCCGAAACCTACAAGAGAAACTTTTCCTCCTTTTTTCAAAGTCTCACCTACATTTCCTAAAAATGACTCTAAAGCTAATTTTGCAGCAGCTTTAGTGATTCCTGCATCAGCAGCGATAGCATCGATTAATTCTGATTTGTTCATAATAAAAAGTTATTAATTGTTGGTTAAAAATAAATTGTTATACAACAAATTTAGCAGTAAATACAGACCTCACAAGTGTTTTGACGGATTTTACGTTATTTTGTTAATAACTTGTTTTTTTTGTTCATAACAACGGGGTTTTTAGCTGGTTTTGGGTGGTTTTTCCCGTTTTTATTGGGGTTAAACGGCTTTTGCTTCTTCTGAAAATGAAATTCCGTTGAGTAATTCTGTGGTTGTCATTTTCTTTTTGCCTGGAAATTGTAAACTTAATATTTGGATGAAACCGTCTTTCACGGCAATTTTTAATTCTTTTTTAGAACTTATTATTGTACCGGTGGTGTAATTGTGTGCTTCGGAAATTACTTTTGACTCATAAATTTTTACGTTCCATTCTTGATTTTTGTCGGTAAAGAAACACCAGGAAGCAGGATAAGGACTCAGACCTCTAATTAGATTATGAATATCCGAAGATGATTTTGTCCAGTCAATCTTGCAGTTTTCCTTGTTAAGTTTATAAGCTGTCTTTATATCGGCATTTTCTGTTTGGATAGTTGTGTTTACTTTTCCTTTTTCCAATAAAGCTAAAGTGTCTATAACGGTGTTGCTGCCTAAGTTCATTAAACGATCGTGAAGTTGTCCTGCATTTTCATTCGGGTCAATTTCAGTTTCCGAACTCAAAATCATGGCTCCGGTGTCTATTTTATCGTCGATAAAGAATGTAGTAACTCCTGTTTTAGTTTCTCCGTTGATAATGGCCCAATTAATAGGTGCTGCGCCACGGTAATTAGGAAGGAGCGAGGCGTGAAGATTAAATGTTCCAAATTGAGGCATTTCCCAAACTACTTTTGGTAACATTCTAAAAGCGACTACGATTTGTAGATTTGCATTCAGCGACTTTAATTCGGCAAGGAAAGATTCGTCTTTTAAATTGGTTGGCTGCAATAAATTTAAATTGTTTGCTAAAGCATATTCTTTTACAGCCGAATATTTTATTTTTTGTCCGCGTCCTGCAGGTTTGTCGGCAGCAGTTATTACACCTACTACTTCGTAATTGTTTTTTAGTATACTGTCAAGGATTCCTACAGCAAAGTCAGGAGTTCCCATGAATACGATTCGTAATTTTTCCATTATTGTTTTAAGCTATATTTATTGTTTGGTTTTATTAGAATAATTTCGTTTTCTAATAATTCTTGAAGAGCAAAGATAATATCGTCTGAAGGATTATTAAGCTCTGACTGAATTTCTCTTGAATTTAAATCGGAGGTTTTTAATAAATGTACTATTTTCTTCGAAATTGAAATCTTGCTTTCTTTCTTTTCTTTTTTGCTAATGCAATAAGAACAAATACCGCAATTATTTGTTTTCTTTTCTCCAAAATATTCCAGAATTAATTGGCTTTTGCAGCAATCGTCTTTTTTGATGTAGTTTAAAACGGCTTCAAATTGTTCTTTTTTTAATTTATTTTGGTTTTCAAGGTATTTTGCAATTCGATTAATGGTTCTCTCGTCTTCGCGAATTTCATTAAATAGTAATGTGGTGTCATTGTTTTTAGAATGGTAGTCAACAATGTCTTTTTCTTTTAGTTTTTCTAAAACAGTTTGTACTTCGGCTTCGGTATGTTTTGATTTTTGAGCAATGAACGGAATGTTTAAACTGATTTGAGTGTCGTAAATTCCGGGATAAGCCCGTAAAATAGCTAATACAATTTCTTCGTCATTTGGATTCAAACTAATATATCGAATGACTTCTTTAGAAGGGATAATGAATTGTAGTGTTATTTTTTCTGAGAATTCCTGCGATAAACTAATAACTCCCTGTCGGTCTAAAAACTGAATGGCATTGTAAGTTTTTAAAACGGGAAAATTATAACGATGGCAAAATTGATTTAAGTTAAAAGAATATTTTTCGTTAATACCTTCTCCGTAAGCAATCTGAAAATAATTGCACATTTTGATGAAAACTTCTTTTAAAAAACTTTTATCTGGAAGTATGTAAATAAATTGGTTTTCAGTTTGAGCAATATCCGAAGGACTCGTGAGTAAAATTGCAAAAGCTTTTTCTTCGTTTCGTCCTGCTCTTCCTGCTTCCTGATAATAATTTTCCAGATTTTCAGGCAGATGGATGTGAATTACCGTTTTTACATTGGTTTTGTCAATTCCCATTCCAAAAGCATTGGTGGCAACCATAACCTGTACGTCTTCCTGCATCCAGAGTTGCATGTTCTTATTCTTTTCTTTTGTGGCTAAACCGCCGTGATAAAAAGTAGTTTTAAATCCTAAAGAATTTAGCTGAGCAGCCGTGTCGGAGCAGGCTCTTCGGTTTCTGACATATATTATGGAAGGCTGTGGGTTTTTCTTTAAAATTTGCTGAATTCTAAAAAGCTTGTCTTCGATTTCAAAAACCATGTAGGCAATGTTTTTTCTTTCAAATGATTTTTCAAAACACTGCGGGTTTTCAAGTTCTAATTCCTTAATAATGTCTTCTTTTACCCTTGGTGTTGCTGTCGCTGTAAGGGCCAGAAAAGGGGTTTTAGGAAAATGACTTTTTAAATGAGCTATTTTTAAATAAGCCGGACGAAAATCATGTCCCCATTGCGAAACACAGTGCGCTTCGTCTATGGCTATTAAATTGATAGGGAGGTTTTTAATTCGCTCTAAAATCCAATCCGATTGTAATCGCTCGGGAGATAAATAAAGGAATTTGTAATTTCCATATTGACAATTGTCTAATAAGTCAATTATTTCGTCGGATTTGATACCACCGGTGAGTGCTATGGCTTTGATATTGCGCTTTTGTAAATTAGCAACCTGATCTTTCATTAAAGCAACTAAAGGTGAAATGACTAAGCAGATTCCTTTTTGCATTAAAGCAGGAATTTGGAAACAAATCGATTTTCCTCCGCCTGTAGGCATCAGCGCAAACGTGTCATGACCATTTAAAACCGAATCGATAATTTCTTCCTGAGGTGTTCTAAAACTATCGTGGTTCCAGTATTTTTTTAGAATTTGTAAAGCTTCAGACATGCAAATAAGGAAATGTTGATTCGTTTTTATGAAGAAAATGACTGGTTTTTATGTAAAATGTTTTTTTAGAGTTGAAAAAAACTGAATTTAAAGCAAACTTACTCAAACTAATTTAGAATTTTAAAAATAGAAGCTGTCAAAATAATGATTTTGCTAAAATTCATATTCGAGAATTCATAATTTAGAATTGAAACCGTATATTTGCTTTTATTTTTAAAGACAAAATGGATAAGAAAACAGAGGAGTTTTTTGATAGATTAAAAAACGAATTAGAAAAAAGTAATACTTGGCCAGCGATATATTTATTCAAATTTATTGTGCCAACAGATGCTGAAAAAATTAATCAGGTAGAACTTGCTTTTGATTGTTTAGGGGCTGTTATAAAAACCACTCAATCTAAAACAGGAAAGTTTACCAGTGTTTCGGTTGATGTTCAAATGGCAAGTCCACAGGCTGTTATAGATAAGTATATCGAAGTTTCTACTATAGAAGGAATTATTTCCTTATAATTTTTAAAAAAGAAATAATCTCGTCTTGCTTTTTTGTTATTAAAGCTCCAAATAAATCAAATATGAATCAGAAATATATTAAAGAAAATGCGAATGATGTGGTGCATCATTTAGAATACAATGCCGAAAGATCGCATTTAATTATTCCTGAATATGGGCGTCATTTACAAAAGTTAATTGATCAGGCTACTGCCATTGAAGACCCGGAAGTTAGAAACAAAGCAGCTAAATATATTATTCAGGTGATGGGGAGTTTGAATCCGCATTTAAGAGATGTGCCTGATTTTCAGCATAAATTATGGGATCAGCTTTTTATAATGTCTGATTTTAAATTAGATGTAGAATCACCTTATCCTATTCCTTCAAGAGAGGTGTTGCAATTAAAACCGGATGTTTTAAAATATCCGCAAAATTTCCCTAAATATCGTTATTATGGTAATAATATCAAATACATGATTGATGTTGCAAATAAATGGGAGGAAGGAGAGATGAAAAGTGCTTTGGTGAAAGTGATTGCCAATCACATGAAGAAATCTTATTTGAGCTGGAATAAAGATACCGTAAAAGATGATGTTATTTTCGAACATCTTTACGAATTATCAGGAGGGAAATTGAATTTATTACAAAGCACCGAAGAGTTAATAAACACGACTGATTTATTACGTACGAATAAGAGAATGTCGAATAAAGTTTCTTCTCAGGGTCAGCCTAAAATTCAAAGTAATAAAAATAATAAAGGACAGGGAAAACAAAAGTCTTTTCAAAAAAATAACAATCAAAAAAATCAATAAAGTGGCTAAGTAGCTAAGTTACTAAGTAGCTGAGATTATAATCTCAGGAAATCTTAGAACCTTAGAATATTAGTAACTCAGAAACTCTAAAAAAAGAATATGGGAATTTTTAAAATTGAAGGAGGAATCCGTTTAAAAGGAGAAATAACTCCGCAAGGCGCAAAAAATGAAGCATTACAGATTTTATGTGCTGTACTTTTAACTTCTGAAAAAGTAACAATCAACAATATTCCTGATATTATCGATATTAATAAACTGATTACACTTTTAGGAAATCTTGGAGTTAAAATCGAGAGAAACTCTCCGGGATCAATTACGTTTCAGGCTGATGAAGTAAATGTTGATTATCTTGAAACGGAAGCTTTCAAAAAAGAAGGTGGAGCGTTAAGAGGTTCTATTATGATTGTAGGACCGCTTTTGGCACGTTTTGGAAAAGGATATATTCCAAAACCGGGTGGAGATAAAATTGGAAGAAGAAGATTAGATACTCATTTTGAAGGTTTTATCAATTTAGGAGCAAAATTCCGTTACAATAGAGAAGATCACTTTTATGGTGTAGAATCTCCGGAAGAAGGTCTTAAAGGAACTGATATGTTGCTTGATGAGGCATCTGTAACAGGAACTGCAAATATTGTAATGGCTGCTGTTTTGGCAAAAGGAACTACTACCGTTTACAACGCAGCTTGTGAGCCTTATTTGCAACAATTGTGTAAGATGTTGAACTCTATGGGAGCTAAAATTACCGGAGTAGGTTCTAACTTATTAACTATTGAAGGGGTTCAGCGTTTAGGTGGTTGCGAGCATAGAATTCTTCCTGATATGATTGAAATTGGAAGCTGGATTGGTCTTGCTGCAATGACCCGAAGTGAGATTACAATTAAAAATGTAAGCTGGGATAATTTAGGATTAATTCCAAATACTTTCAGAAAATTAGGTATTACTTTAGAGCGTCGAGGTGATGATATTTATATTCCAACTCACGAAAATGGATACGAAGTAAAAACAGATATTGATGGTTCAATCTTAACTATTGCCGATGCACCTTGGCCAGGATTTACGCCTGATTTATTGAGTATTGTTTTAGTTGTGGCAACACAGGCTAAAGGAGATGTGTTGATTCATCAAAAAATGTTCGAAAGCCGTTTATTCTTCGTGGATAAATTGATTGATATGGGAGCTAAAATTATGTTGTGTGATCCACACAGAGCTGTTGTTATAGGACATGATTTTAAATCAACTCTAAAAGCAACTACGATGTCGTCGCCTGATATTCGTGCTGGAATTTCTTTGTTGATTGCAGCGCTTTCGGCAAAAGGAACAAGCACTATTCAAAACATAGAACAAATTGATCGCGGTTATGAGCGTATTGACGAACGATTAAGAGCTATTGGAGCTAAAATAGTTCGTGTAGAATAAAAATATGAGTAAAGAACAAAAAGCCGTAGAGGCTACTTACTTTAGTATAATAGGAAATACCTGCTTAGCAATTATAAAAGGCTTAGCAGGTTTTTTTGGCAATTCTTATGCCTTAATTGCTGATGGAATTGAATCTACAACAGATATTTTCGCGTCATTTTTGGTTTTATTTGGAATTAAGTATTCTAACAGGCCTGCCGATGAAAATCATCCTTATGGGCATGGTCGAGCGGAGCCTTTAATTACTTTTTTAGTTGTAGGTTTTTTAATTACTTCAGCAACTGTAATTGCTTACGAAAGTATAGCGAATATTCAAGCTCCACATGATTTACCTAAATCCTGGACATTATTTGTTTTGGGAGCAATAATTATCTGGAAAGAATATTCTTTTCAGACGGTAATGAAACGAAGTATTGAAACCAATAGTTCTTCTTTGAAAGCAGATGCCTGGCATCATAGAAGTGATGCTATTACTTCAGTGGCAGCCTTTATAGGGATATCAATTGCTTTGATTTTAGGAAAGGGTTATGAATCTGCCGACGACTGGGCAGCGCTTTTTGCATCCTGTTTTATTTTTTACAATAGTTATTTGATTTTCCGACCTGCACTTGGTGAAATCATGGACGAACATTTGTATGATGATTTAATTGAGCATATCAGGATAGTTGCTGCAACTGTAGAAGGGATTATTGATACAGAAAAATGTTTTATACGAAAATCAGGAATGAAATACCATGTGGATTTGCATGCGATTGTAAGTGCAGAGATTTCAGTGAAAGAAGGACATCAGTTGGCACATATTTTAAAAGATACTTTGCGAAAAGAAATTCCTGAATTAGGACATGTTTTGATTCATATTGAACCAGATGATGAATAATTTCAGTTCAGAAAAGACAAACAAAAAAACGAGTCAAATTAAATAAAATTGACTCGTTTTTTTATGTTCTGAATATAGATTACAGAAAAGATTGTATGGCTAAATCGTAGCTTTTTAATCCAAAACCTAAAACAACTCCTTTTGCATTTCCTGAAATATAAGATTGGTGTCTGAAGCTTTCTCTGGAAAAAGTGTTTGAAATATGAACTTCTACAACCGGAGTGGTGATTCCTTTAACAGCATCGCCAATTCCAACAGAAGTATGGGTGTAAGCACCGGCATTCAATATGATTCCATCATAAGTAAAACCGAATTCCTGAATTTTGTCGATTAATTCACCTTCAATATTACTTTGGTAATAATTGAATTCTATTGTTGGAAATTTCTTTTTTAATTCTTCAAAATATTCTTCGAAAGTTAAACTTCCGTAAATCTCAGGTTCGCGTTTTCCTAATAAGTTTAGGTTAGGTCCGTTTATAATGCTAATTTTCATATATGTAAAAGTTGTTTTTTTGCGGTCATATATGTTATCGCCTTTTGTTTAATGGTGTTTGTTTGCAACAAACTTGTTGTTGTTGGCGATTTCATTTTTTATCTTTTTGTAAAAATAAAAAAACCGTCTCGTTAAAAAAATAACGAGACAGTTTTTATTCTATTTTCTAAGTTTTTTAGAACATAATTCCTGCTGATACCTGAAATGTTGAATTTTTAATATCGGCATTTTTAGAGGCTTCAGTTAATCCAAGACCATATCGGGCTTGTACGAATAAGTTTTTAGTAATGTTTAAACCTAATCCGCCTACAGCTGCAAATTCAAAGGTTTTTGAGTCTTTGTAATCAAAGTCATTCTTTTCGCTTAACAAGAAAGAAGCCTGAGGGCCTAAGTCTAAACTTAAGCTTTTGCTTAGGTAAAATTTAGCTAAAACAGGAATGGAGATATAGCCTAATTCATTTTTGAACTCTTCTACTGCATTTTTATAGGTTGCACCCTGAGTAGAATATAAAAGTTCCGGCTGGATTGCAAAACGGTCAAACAGTTTTACTTCAGCTACTAAACCTGCATGATAGCTTGTAATTGCATCAGTAGTGTTGTAGTTCTGAGTATTAACAGTAATATCGGTTCCATTTTGATTAGCATAATTAATACCTGCTTTAACTCCAAAACGAACAGATTGTGCTTGTATTACAGTAGTAATGCTAAAAAGCATAATTGCTGCTAAGATTGATTTTTTCATAATTTATTAATTAAGATTTGAGACTGTAAATATAAAACAGTTGAAGAATGAATTTATTGTGTTTTTAAATAAAATCATTTGAAGTTTGTGATTTTTTATGTAGTCTAAAACATTCAAAAATATAAAAATAGAGCTTTTTTAAAAATATCACTAAATTTAGTGATATTTTTAGTTTTATTTCATTGTTAATGAGGTGTTTGTGGTTTTGTTTTCTCTTGAAAATGAATAGTTTCTACTTCATATTTTAACATAACATTTGGTTTTTTTATAGTAAATGTTTTAGATTTACCTTTAAATTTTAACAAATAAAAAAAATGAAAAAAATTATTTTGTCTGCTTTCGCAGTGTTCACGTTTGCATTCACTAATGCACAAGAAACAAAATTTGGTGTTATCGCTGGAGCTGATTTTGCTACTGCTAAAGTTGAATTAGAGGGGTTTAATGTAACTGATAACACTACTGCTTTTTTTGGTGGATTTTTTGCTGATATTACTGCATCAGAGAAATTTCATGTTCAACCTGAATTAGTGATAGTTACTGCTGATGGAGGAAGTCAATTACAATTACCTATTTTGGCTAAATATTACTTAGCTGATAAAGTTAGTATTTTAGCCGGTCCGGATTTGTTATTTGATTTAGAAGAGAAAACAGAAGGGTTTAAGACTTTTGGTATTGGTGTTGATTTTGGTGCTGCTTATGATATCAATGAGCATTTTATGATTGAAGCTAAATATAATTTAGGATTAACAAATTTAATTGAAGATGCTCCGTCAGGATATAGTGCTAAAATTAATGGTTTCTTTCTTGGGTTAGGATATAAATTCTAATTTTTTAGATAATACTATTTTAAAAAGACTAGCTTAAAGGCTGGTCTTTTTTATTGCTTAAATGTTTCTTGTTAAAAAAATGTTAACATGATTGTTAATAAGTTTTTTGTAGTATCTGTTGGTTGTTTTTAAGGATTTGATAATTTTAGTTAAATAAATTATTAACCTAACAATTAAAACCATGAAAAAAATTATTTTAACAACAGCAGCAATGTTTGCATTGTGTTTTGCTAATGCTCAAGAGGCAAAATTTGGAGTAAAGGCAGGTTTGAACTTGTCTAATGTAACTGGCGATGTGTCGGGGAATTCAGTTAAAGCCGGATTTCAGGCAGGAGGTTTTGTGGAATTTAAAGTTTCTGAAAAGTTTTCTGTTCAGCCTGAGGTTTTGTATTCTTTGCAAGGCGCAAAATATGATGAAGAAGGAACTAATGTAGATTTTAATTTATCTTATTTTAATATTCCTGTTATGGCTAAATATTATGTAGCTGATGGATTTAGTTTGGAAGCGGGACCTCAATTAGGTTTTTTGTTGTCAGCTAAAGCTAAAGGTGGTGGAGTTACCGTAGATGTTAAAGATTCGTTTGAATCTATTGATTTTGGTATGAATGTTGGTGCTGGCTATGATATTACAGATCGTTTTAGTATTGGTGCTAGATATGGTTTTGGATTAAGTAATATTGCAAAAGATTCTGAAGGTGATAAAATTCATAATAGTAATATTGCAATTGCTTTAGGGTATAAATTCTAATCAATTTATTTCGATATTAATATAAGGCTATTCATTTGAATAGTCTTATATTTTTTTTAGAACTTATATTTGTTAAAAAAATATTAACGCTATTGTTGATGAGTTTTTTGTAGGTCAGGTGGTTGGTTTATGTGTATTTGATAATTTTAAGAGGGTAAATTATTAATTTAATAACTTAAGTGTATGAAAAAAATTATTTTAACAACAGTAGCAGTTTTTGCATTGTGTTTTGCTAATGCACAAGAGGTAAAATTTGGAATAAAGGCAGGTTTAAACTTGTCTAATTTAACAAGTGATGTAGATGGGAATTCTACTAAAGTAGGTTTTCAGGGTGGAGGCCTTGTTGATATTAAAGTTTCTGAAAAGTTTTCAGTTCAACCTGAGGTTTTGTATTCTTTACAAGGGACAAAATATGATGATGCAGGAACGGATATAGATTTTACTTTATATTATTTAAATATTCCTGTTATGGCTAAATATTATTTGGCTGATGGATTCAGCTTGGAAGCGGGGCCTCAAATAGGGTTTTTATTGTCGGCTAAAGCTAAATTTTATGGACAAACTGTAGATCTTAATGATGTGTTTAAACCTATTGATTTTGGTTTTAATGTAGGTGTTGGTTATGATGTTATAGATAGTATTGTTATTGGTGCTAGATATGGTTTTGGTCTTTATAATATTAATGATGATCCAGAAGATTATAGTGGGATTCGTAATAGTAATATTGCTGTTTCAGTTGGTTACAAATTTTAATATTAAGAAATTAAACATTTTTAAGGAAGCCTTTTCTGCACAGAAGAGGTTTTTTTATGTTTATAAAAGTCGTTTATTTGTAGTATGAACTGGGATTTTTATATCAAAAGTTATCAAAGCTATCTTAAATTGGAGCGGGGTTTATCAAAGAATACCATTGCTAATTATTCTTTTGATATTGAGCGTTTGTGCTTGTTTTTGGAACAAAATAAAATAGAGATTTCACCATTAAAAATAAATGAAGAGACGATCCAGCAGTTTGTTTATGCTGTTTCTTCTCAGGTTAATGCGCGTTCTCAGGCAAGAATTATTTCGGGATTGAAAAGTTTTTTTAGTTATTTAATTTTTGAAGATTATAGAGAAGATAATCCAATGGAATTAATAGAATCCCCTAAAACAAGTCGAAAATTGCCGGATACTTTGGCTGTGGAAGAAATTGATCGTTTGATTGCAGTTATTGATTTGTCTTCAAAAGAAGGAGATCGCAATCGCGCGATGCTGGAAACTTTGTATGGATGCGGTCTTCGGGTTTCGGAATTGGTTTCGCTTAAAATATCCGATTTGTTTTTTGATGAGGGGTTTATCAAAATTACCGGAAAAGGAGATAAAGAACGTTTTGTTCCTATTGCCAATTTAACTAAAAAATATATTCAGATTTATAAAGATAATGTAAGGCCTGAAGTACCGGTAAAAAAAGAATTTAGTGATACTTTGTTTTTAAATAGAAGAGGAGGGCAATTGACGCGTGCTATGGTTTTTACAATCATTAATAATTTGGCTGCGCAAATTGGTTTAAAGAAGAAAATAAGTCCGCATACTTTTAGGCATTCTTTTGCAACTCATCTTCTTGAAAATGGAGCTGATTTGAGGTCTATTCAATTAATGTTAGGACACGAATCGATAACAACTACGGAAATCTATTTGCATCTGGACAGAAAGTTTTTGACAGAAGTGCTTGAGAATTGTCATCCCAGAAAGAACATGTAATTAAATTCCAATCATGAAACTTTGGGATAAATTTCAAATTCTAATTTTAGGGAGCAAATAAAAAACTCCAAATTCCAATTATGTATTGTTGGAATTTGGAGTTGTTATCCCGATAGCTATCGGGATTGTATTTGGAGTTACTTGGCAATATTCACTGCTCGGGTTTCTCTAATTACGGTAACTTTAACCTGACCCGGATAGGTCATTTCTGTTTGGATTTTTTGAGAAATTTCAAAAGATAAAGTAGCTGCATTATCATCAGAAACTTTCTCGCTTTCTACAATTACACGTAATTCTCTACCTGCTTGAATGGCGTAAGCATTTTTAACTCCGTTGAATCCGTAAGCTACTTCTTCCAGATCTTTCAAACGTTGAATGTAAGAATCTAATACTTGTCTTCTTGCTCCTGGTCGCGCTCCGGAAATAGCATCGCAAACCTGAATGATTGGAGATAATAATGATTTCATTTCAATTTCGTCGTGGTGTGCTCCGATGGCGTTGCAAACTTCTTCTTTTTCACCGTATTTTTCGGCCCATTGCATTCCTAATAATGCGTGTGGTAAGTCGCTTTCGGTATCCGGAACTTTTCCGATATCGTGTAATAAACCGGCTCTTTTAGCCAGCTTAACATTCAATCCTAATTCGGCAGCCATTAATCCGCAAAGTTTAGAAACTTCACGCGAGTGTTGTAATAAGTTTTGACCGTAAGAAGAACGGTATTTCATTCTACCAACAACTTTGATTAATTCAGGGTGTAAACCGTGAATTCCTAAATCGATAACAGTACGTTTTCCAACTTCGATGATTTCATCATCAATTTGTTTAGCAGTTTTAGCAACTACTTCTTCAATACGTGCCGGGTGAATACGTCCGTCAGTTACTAATTTGTGTAAAGACAAACGGGCGATTTCTCTACGAACAGGATCAAAGCAAGATAGGATAATCGCTTCAGGAGTATCATCAACAATAATTTCTACACCTGTAGCGGCTTCAAGGGCTCTAATGTTGCGACCCTCACGACCGATAATTCTACCTTTTACATCATCAGATTCGATGTTAAATACTGAAACACAGTTTTCTACTGCTTCCTCAGTTCCTACACGTTGAATAGTGTTGATGATGATTTTTTTAGCTTCCTGTTGTGCTGTTAGTTTAGCTTCTTCAATAGTGTCCTGAATGTGAGACATAGCAGAAGTTTTAGCTTCAGCTTTTAATCCTTCTACTAATTGCTCTTTAGCTTCTTCTGCAGATAAACCGGAAATCAATTCCAATTGTTGTAATTGACTTTTGTGTAGCTTGTCTACTTCAGCTTGTTTTTTGTCTAAAACCTCAATTTTAGCTTCAAATTCGGCTGTTTTTTTCTCGAAATCATCGTTGACTTTTTTAGCTTTGGATAATTCGTTAGAAACCTGAGATTCTTTGTCTCTGATTCGTTTTTCAACTTCGGCAACTTTTTTGTCACGAGCCAAGATTACTTGTTCGTGTTCAGCTTTTAATTCAATGAATTTTTCTTTGGCTTGAAGAATTTTATCTTTTTTTATGTTTTCAGCTTCAAAATTAGCGTCTTTTAAGATAGAAGCAGCTTCTTTTTTAGCGTTTTTAATTAGATTAGAGATGTTGCTCTTTTCAATGATTTTAGCGATACTAAAACCTGCTGCAATACCTATAATTCCCGAAATAATAATCGTTAATATGTCCATGTTTATTTAAAAATTTATATATAAAAAAAAGCCTACATTAAGTTGTTTGTATAAACTCGTTAAGACAAGTTTTGAGCTAACTCGTTGTTCAAGCTTCCAAACTGAATTGGCTTGCTATAGTAACGATGATTTGCTCATTCTAATTTGTTAGTGTTGAGTTTATCAAATATGAACTAATGTAGGCAGTATCTTAGTTTAAAGAACGTATTTTTTTAGAGATTTTCGTCTAAAAAAGCATTAATTTTTTGGATTCTATCGATGGTTTCATCCGCATTGATAGCATTGTCAATTTGTTTTTGCTCTACTTGTGATGCAAATTGCAAAGCACACATGGCTAAAACATCCTGTTTGTCGCGAACAGCATAATTTTCTTCAAATTGCTTTATCATAGTATCAATTTTCTTTGAAGCACTTCTAAGTCCTTCTTCCTGACTGGGATCCACAGTTAGCGGATACACTCGGTCTGCAATTGATATTTTAATTTTAAGCTTTTCGTCCATTGTTTATACTAATCTGATAACTGAGCGATACAGTAATCAATTTCCCGAATTAATGAATTTATTTTAAGCTTTGTATCTCTTTTGTTTTCTTCGCTGCCTAATAATGAATTGGCTATTTTAAGTGTTTCATACTTTGCTTTTAAAGCTTCAATCTCATTGGATTGATTTTGTATGATTTGTGCAGCTTTGTTTAATTCGATAGTTAAATCTTGATTGTTTTTTTCTAAATTTCTTAGCTTTAGAATTAGTTTTTCAACTTTACTTTCAAGAGTATCAATTATTTCTGCAATTACACTCATTATTAATCCTAATCATTACTTAATATTACAAATTTAGTATTAGTTTTTATTATTGCAATATTTTAAGGGTTTTTTTATTATAAAATAATCAATATGTTGTACTGTAATTGGTTACAAAAAAAAGTTATTTATAAAGCATTCCAAATTAGTTTTTTTATCTTAGCAAAAACGTTACGCATGAGATTTTTTTTATTTTTTCTACTGATATCCAGAGTAGTTATTGCTCAGACTACCTATCCAAAAGATTATTTTCAGGCTCCTTTAGACATTCCGATGCAGTTATCCGGGAATTTTGGCGAATTAAGACCGAATCATTTTCATGCCGGTTTTGATTTTAAAACTTTGCAAAAAGAAGGTTTAGAAGTGCATGCCGCAGCTGATGGTTATATTTCAAGAATTAAGATTTCTCCTTTCGGAAATGGGAAAGCCATTTATATTAATCATCCAAACGGAATAACTACGGTTTATTGTCATTTGCAAAAGGCAGTTGGTATAATCGATGAATATATTAAAAAAGCACAGTATAAGGATCAATCTTTTGAAATCGAGTTGTTTCCAAAAGCAAATGAATTAGAAGTAAAGAAAGGTGAGATTATTGCACTTTCCGGAAATACAGGCTCGTCTGAAGGACCGCATTTGCATTTTGAATTCAGAGATACGAAGACTGAAAAAATAATCAATCCTATGTTTTTTGGATTTGACAAAAACTTTAAGGACACTAAGAAACCTGTTGTTTCGGCAGTTTATGTTTATCCTTTAGGTGGAACTACAGCCAATAAATCCAAACAGCCTTTATTGTTGAATTTAAGGTTACAAGCAGATGGAACGTATTTGGCAAATAAAGTTTTAGCTAATGGGGCAATTGGTTTTGGAATTTCTGCCGTTGATTATGACAATGTTTCTTTAAATCAAAATGGGGTTTTTAAAGTACAGTCGTATTTAAATGGGAAAGCTATTTTTGGTTATCAGTTTGATACATATGCATTTGATGAAATGCGTTATGTAAATGCATTAATTGATTATGGACGTTATAAGCAAACTTCTCAAAGAGTTCAAAAATTGTTTATGAAATCTCCTTTTGGGTTAAGTATTATTAAGACAGATGCTGATAATGGTATTGTAACTGTTTTACCAAATCTGAGTTTATCCTATCGAATAGAAGTGGCTGATTATTTCGGGAATACTACAGTTATTACTATTCCAATTGGTTATGATGCTTCGGCGGCTGTTGTAGAAAAAGAAATGGTGGTTTCAAACTATTTTGTTAAAGCCGGCAAGGATAATATTTTTTCAAAAGACAATATGACTGCCACTTTTCCTGCTGGAACTTTTTATGATGATTTTGAAATGAATTTTGCTGTAAATGGGAATGTTTTAACCCTTCATGATGATACGGTTCCTGTGCATACCAGTTTTGAAATCGCTATAGAGAGTGATAAATATACCGATGACCAAAAAAGTAAAGTTTATATCGCTAATGTAAGTTCTAGTGGAAAATTAGGTTATAATTCGACAGCTGTAAAAGGGAATTTGTATACAACTAAGGTAAGAACTTTGGGAAAATATACTTTGGCGATGGACACAACAGCACCAACGATAAGTATTGCAAAACCTATTGAAGGGCGTTGGATAACCAATGAGAAATCCATTCAGCTTTTTATAAGTGATAGTGGTTCCGGAATAAAATCATATAATGGTTATTTGAATGGAAATTGGATTTTATTTGAATACGACGCAAAAACCAGAAAAATAACGTATGATTTCGGTAAAGAATTCCTTGTGGAAGGTTCTAATGAGTTAAAAGTAATTGTTACGGATCAAGTGGGGAATTCTTCTGCATTTGAGACTCGATTTTTTAGAAGTCAAAAATAATATCATAGAGTTTGAAGAATAATAAGCTAAGTTTCGTCTTTATTGTCTTTTGGGTTAGTTTTTCAACTTTGGCACAATTGGCTAAAGTAAAAGGGACAGTTCTTGATGCTCAAAATCATCCTGTAAGCAATGTTAGTATTTCCTTTTCGGGGCATTTCACTCAATCGGATGCTAAAGGTTTTTATTCCATAAAAGTTCCTGTAAACAAAAAAGTGAATTTAGTTTTTAGTCATTTGACCTTTAAAAAAGCGACAGTTTCTTTATTGTTAAAAAATAGTTCGGATTACGAATTGAATTTAGTTTTAAATGAGTTTGAAGAACAAATGGGAGAAATTGTTATCTCGAAAGATAAAAAGATTCAAATTCATGGCGTTACAGCAATATCGGCTGATGTTGTAAAGAAACTTCCCGGAGCTAATGCAGGAATTGAAAACGTTTTGAAAACCTTAGCAGGAGTGAATTCAAATAACGAAATGAGTACGCAATACTCAGTAAGGGGCGGGAATTATGATGAAAATCTGGTGTATGTAAACGATGTTGAAATTTATCGTCCTTTCCTGATACGTTCCGGACAACAGGAAGGCTTGAGTTTTACCAATACTGATCTGGTTCAAAATGTCAATTTTTCGGCAGGTGGTTTTCAGGCGAAATATGGTGATAAATTATCATCTGTTTTAGATATAACGTATAGAAATCCAACTCAATTTGGAGCGTCTTTTGAAGCGAGTTTACTCGGTGGCAGCATCGCAGTTGATGCTGTTTCTAAAAATAAAAAATGGACTTCGGTTACTGGTGTGCGTTATCGAAACAATAGTCTTTTGGTAAATAGTCAGGATACACAAACGAATTACAAGCCCACTTTTGTTGATGTTCAAACGAATATAAACTATAAAGCTTCTGAAAAATGGCAATGGAGTTTTTTGGGGAATATTTCACAAAACAAGTATAATTACCAGCCGTTAATTCGTAATACTAAATTTGGAACAGCTGATAATCCGATGCAATTGACAGTATATTATGAAGGGCAGGAAAAAGATGGATATACAACTTATTTTGGAGCTTTGAAAACGACTTATCAGGCTTCGGATAAGTTAAAATTTAAATTCATAAATTCTGTTTTTCATACTTTGGAACAAGAGCATTTTGATATTTTGGCACAATATCTTTTAACAGATAATAGTACTGCGATTGGTTCTGATACGTATAATGCTTCTTATGCAAACGGGATAGGTTCGCAACTGAATCATGCCCGAAATGATTTGGATGCTTTGATTATCAATAGTGAGGTTAAAGGTTTTTATGATTGGGTTAAGAGCAATTTGGAGTTTGGAGTAAAATATACCCGGGAATCTATTCGCGACCGTGTCATGGAGTGGGAAGTGGTAGATTCGGCAGGTTTTTCGGTTAACCCGCGAATTCTCGAATTTTCGAGGGAAGATCAGCCTTATAAGTCTTTTGAAGGTCCACTTGCACCTTATAGAAGTGTTTTTGCAACTAATTATAATACAATTAATCGTTTTTCGGCTTATGTTCAGTGGAATGCAAAATCCTATCTGGAAAATGCAGCGCTATGGTATACTTTAGGGGGGCGAATACAAAATTGGGGAATTTCAGGGACGAATACTTCAGGGCAGTCACAAACTGTTTTTAGTCCGAGAGGGCAGTTAGCTTTAAAGCCTGATTGGGAAAAGGATATGGTTTTTAGAATTTCAGGTGGTTACTATTACCAACCGCCTTTTTACAGAGAACTCAGGGATGCTTCGGGAGCTGTTCAGGATAATGTAAAAGCACAGCAATCGGTTCAACTGGTATTAGGAAATGAATATAATTTTCAAATGTGGAAAAGACCTTTTAGGTTGGTTTCAGAGTTGTATTATAAATCATTGAATGATGTCAATGCTTATACAATAGATAATGTCCGGATACGTTATGCAGCTAATAATAATGCGAAAGCCTATGCACAAGGAATAGATTTTAGATTGAATGGGGAATTTGTTCCGGGAACGGAATCCTGGTTTAGCTTTGGTTATTTAAAAACAGAAGAAAATTCGAATAACAAAGGGTATATTGCCCGACCTACGGATCAAAGATTAAAATTTGCTGTTTTGTTTCAGGATTATATGCCAAGTATTCCCAGTATGCGATTGTATTTGAATTTGGTTTACAATACCGGTTTGCCGGGAGGTTCGCCATCATATACAGATCCTTATTTATACCAAAACAGATTGAATGACTACCGCCGTGTTGATATTGGATTTTCAAAAGTATTAATCGATGCTAATTCGATAAAAGCTAAAAAGGGGTGGTTGGGTAATTTTAAGGAGTTGGCTATTGGTTTAGAAATATTTAATTTGTTTAATAATCAAAACGCAATTACGAATACCTGGGTAAGGGATGTGTATTCTAAAAATGAGTATGCCGTGCCTAATTATATGACTACAAGAGTATTCAATGTTAAGTTGAATGCTAAGTTGTAATACTAGGAGTGATACTTAGGTTTTATATGATTATAAATTAAGTTTAAAATTCAAAAGCATTTTTAAAAATCATTACATTTGAAAATATTTTAATATTACATCCATATGAAAACTGTATCAATCGTCTTGATGAACATTGCAGTCTTACTTTTGGTGAGCTGTAAAAAAGAAGTTGAGAAGCCTAAAGTTATATATGATTCTTCTTCAAAAGCAAAGTCTATTGCTAAGAAGGATTCTACACAGGTTTCTATTGCCGATTTGCCTATTCAAATGGAAGGAACGGATTATTTAATCCATCCTGTTGGTGATTTAAGAGTATATGAAAAAGGAACTAAAGCTAAATATGGTTCTTCAAGTGTGATTGATTTGAGCTTTACAATTTCTAATTTAGGTGATGATGAAATTACCGGTTATTTACAGAATTTAAAGTTTCAAAAAATAGATTCTGATTCGATAAAATCGTTGACGGATAAGCCTGCTTTAATTTTAACGGTTACTTATTTAAAAGCGATTGCTGAAAAAACAAATAAGCAAATTTTAGTCTACACCATGTATGATGTGGATACCAATAAGGATGGAAAATTAGATACAAGCGATATTAAATCTTTGTATTTAAGTGAAATCAGCGGGGAACATTTTATTAAAATATCGGCTAATTTTCAGGAGTTAATCGATTGGAATCTTATTGAATCTAAGAATCGTTTGTATTTTAGAACGGTTGAAGATACCAATAAAAACGGGCAATTTGATAAAAATGATGTAGTCCAATATGGTTACATTAATTTATTGGCTAAGGATTGGGAAGTTGTTAATTATGAACCAATTTAATATTCTTTCTTTAAATCAGAATATCACTTTCTAAATCTGATTTTTCAATTGAGAAATTGAATCCTAATTCTTTTACAAGCTGAATTACCAGGTTTTTATACCAGTTTTCTGATTTAGGGTGAATGTAGATTTTTTCAATCAATTCGTTAATATCTACATTTATTTTTAATCCATCGTTAAGTTTGATGTTGTTTTTAGATACATCAGTAATTACCCGTACTTCACGTTCGTATTGAAAGCTTTTTCTTTTAAAAAGAAAAGGAAAGAAAGAATCGTCAAATGGAATGTATTCCTTTTTGTAATCTATATAATTTACTTCTCCTATAAATTGCTTGAAACTGGTTTCAGGATACAAGGATTTTTGCAATCGCCCAATGGTGGATTGAATAGCTAAACCTTCGCTGTTTTGAGTGAATATTTGCCACATGGCAAAGGATTCGTATTCATTGATATGCCAACTGCTGATGGCTATTTTTTCCCGATGGGTTTTGTAATAATTAATAAATTCAGGATTATCAATAGCTAATTTTTTTATTTCTTCATAAGTAGGTTCGCTAAAAGTACCTTCGTATTGATCTTCAAATTTGTCTG
>JACCDQ010876411.1_pt1 | contig 25832 bp, 49 predicted proteins | sample 7446031 | NCBI WGS metagenome assembly JACCDQ01 (sample SAMN15323442, study PRJNA562643) | freshwater metagenome | isolation source: river surface water | place: USA:Blue River Watershed | collected 2017-08-17 | reverse complement strand
TAGTAACTGAAAAAGTTGAAAACTTATTAGGCGTATTGAATTGGGACTTGAGAGCAAACACGGATACCAAGTCAACATTTGATGATTTGTTTTCGTTCGGGTAAACTAAGTGTTTACAAACGCAAAAACTTCCTATATAATACACATTAAGTATTCCTAAATACATTAACAAGGACATAAACATGAAAGATATTTTACAAGACATTATCGAACACACACGAGCATTAGAAGGCATCGACCTTATTCGTGTAGAAGGTTCACAAACTCAAACAGAGATTATCGCAAACGCAGAAGACCGTTCTGTTATGATTTCTGGTTTGTTTAAGAACCCAAATGCAGAGTTTATCGGCTCGTTCGGTATGCCTAACTTGACAAAACTAAGCACAATCATTGGCTTTGATGATTATGATGCAGAATCTAAAATCACAGTTTTGAAGAAGCCACGTGACGGTGTTGATACGCCAGACACTATTCACTTTGAAACTAAAGATGGTAGTTTCGTTAACGACTATCGCTTGATGGGTTCTAATGTTATCACTGAAAAAGTCAAGAAGCCAATTATGACTACTGCGATTACATTCAACGTTGAGTTCTCTCCTAGCATTGCAAGTATTCAGCGTTTGAAAAAGCAAGCAAGTGCTAACAGTGAAGAAAACACTTTCATCACTAAAGTTGACGGCACCGACTTGAAAGTGTTCTTCGGTGACCACTCAAGTCACTCAGGTAACTTTGTGTTTGAAGGCAATGTAACTGGCAAGTTGTCACGTGCATGGGCATGGCCTATCAAACAAGTTCTTGCTATTCTTAGCTTGGCAGGTGACAAGACATTCAAAATCAGTGACCAAGGTCTATGTGAGATTGTTGTTGACTCAGGTCTAGCAGTTTACACATATCGTTTGCCAGCACAACAAAAGTAATATGTTGAACGGAATCAATACAAGTGGAAGATACCTTCAGGTAACTGGGGGAACATCTTCTTCTTATATCAATAGAACTTACAGCGCCAATGCTAAGATGGTTGGTGATATGATGTACGATGTTGATTCGCAATGTATTAAAGTCTATGATGGTAGTTCATGGCAACAACTAATGGGTAGTCATGCTACAGTTGAACTAACTTACGAAGCTCAAACTTTATTAGATTGGGCACGTAAGAAGAAGGATGAAGAAATGTTGCTTGAAAAACAAGCACAAGAAAATCCTGCCATCAAAGACTTAGTTGAGCAAATCAAACTCAAGCAAGAACAAATCAAAATGGTTCAGACTTTACTCAATAGTCCGGGCAACGATATTAAACCTTCAATGGTACCCTAATGGAACAAGCAAAATTAACAGACGCACACAGCCCTGAATGGGCACTATTCTTGCCAGCGGTAAGTAGTTTCTATATCAGTGGTTTGGGTAAGCAACGTAAGGGAATAGATTACTTTCCCAAAGAACGTATCCCTGCATCATTCAACGGTGACGTTGAGAAACTAAACTTTCTTAACAGCAAAGAAGGTTTGTACACATACAAGTGGGGTTTGTATTCTGCTGGTCATGCTAACTTAGATACAACTGTTGACGATCCCAGTGAATCTATCATTAGAGAACGTGAAGAAGGTACATTCATGTTAGGTGACTCAGGTGGTTTCCAGATTCTTAAAGGTCAATGGCCTGCTGACTGGAAGGATCCTAACTGTCCTAAAGCTATGGAGAAAAGAAAGATTGTTCTAAAGTGGATGGACACATACATGGACTATGGTATGTGTTTAGATATCCCATCGCAATCCTTTTTAAACACTAGTGCTATTCCTTTGCATGGAATCCATAACATCCAAGAAGCTATTACTGCTACCCATATTAACAATGAATACTTTGTCAAGCATCGTTCGGGCAAATGTAAGTTCTTAAACGTTTTGCAAGGTACTAATCATACTGAAAGTGATGATTGGTATGCAGAAATGAAGAAGTACTGTGATCCAAATATCTATCCAGAGAATCATTTTAATGGTTGGGCGTTCGGGGGTCAAAACAAGATTGACATTCACTTGACATTGCGTAGAATGGTTGACATTATCTATGATGGATTGTTGATTGAAGGTAAACATGACTTGATTCACTGTTTGGGTGTATCTATCTTAGAGTATGCTGTGTTGTTTACTGATATCCAGAAAGCTATTCGTAAGTATCATAACCCAAATCTACAGATTACATTTGACTGTGCTAGTCCATTCTTCTCTGCGGCTAAAGGTCTTGCATATTTCAATAACACATTGAACGATGACGAGAAGTGGTCATATCAAATGACCAAAACTGTAGAGAACAAAGACTATGCTACGGACAATCGTAAGTTTTCGGATGCCTGTTTGCAAGACGGTGTCCATACTATGTTTACAGATAGTCCAGTTACTGATAAACTACTTGTTCGTGACGTATGTTATCGTGGACACGGTTTCATAGGTCAACATGGTAAAGAAACTAAAACAAGCTGGGACACTTTGAGTTACACATTGATTCAATCGCATAATGTTTATCAACATATCTATGCGGTACAAGAAGCAAATCGCCGATATGAACAAGGTGTGATTCCTGCTATGGTTCATCACTTTGATTCAGGTATCAAATTCAAAGATATTGTTGATGAAGTGTTTAGTAAGAAAACTAGACAAGAAAGCCATGCTGTAATTGAACATTACAGTTCAATGTGGAAGCAAATGTCTTCGGGTGCTCAAGGCTTCAGTGGTAAGAAAACTGTAAACGCACGTACAAAGTTTAACGAACTATTTACATTTGAATAATATGCCATACAAACAACGAATCGCAACGTTAACTGAATCACATCGTTTGATTGATAGTGTGATTCAGGATTTAATGCTCAATCCAAACTACGATGAAATGAAAGTTAAGGCTCTGAAAAAGCAAAAGCTAATCTATAAAGATGACATTCGTAAGTTTGAACGAGCCCAACAAGAATATGACAAGGAAATGACACATGAATGAACAAAGAGAACAAGCAATGTATGAACAACGTCAACGTATTAGTCAACAGGCTAAGCGTACAATCTTTGTAACTTTTCAGAAGGAAGGCATTCATTGCTATCCGGCTGCGGCAACTGACCCTGCATTAAAAACAGGTGATATGTATGACGTTAGCTTTCTAGGAACTCCACATCGTCACATGTTTCACTTTGATGTGACGATTGAAGTATTTCACAACGATAGGGATATCGAGTTTATTCAATTCAAACGCTGGCTTGAGCATCTATATGCACAAGGCACGTTAGAGTTGGATTACAAAAGTTGTGAAATGTTAAGTGACGATTTGTACCATCAAATCGCTACACGATATCCCGACCGTGATATCACTATTACTGTCTCAGAAGACGGTGAGAATGGTGCCACAATTTTTTACAATAAAACACAACCTCTCAACAACCTAAAAATCTAATAGGAAAACAAAATGGCAAAACCTCAAATCAAACACAATCCTAAAGTCAATCAAATTTTCGAAGACTTGGAAAACTATCGTGAATTCTGCGTAGACTATGGATACGTATTCAATGAGGCAACGTTGTATGATATGCGTAATTTCGTGTATCGTCAACATACTAAGCAACTGCAAGGCAAGTTTGCGAAGTACAACTGGGAAGAAGCAATCGTCCGATGAAAACTCTCTACTACATGGGTCTTGAACCCTACAAAGCAAGATACACTCTACAACTCACTGAGTGGAATGAGCGTGTCTTTAAGCGTAGAGGCATTAACTATGTAGTGGTGCCCGGTGATACATTGTCTACAGACCAACAAATTGTAACTGGTCAAGTGCTTGATGCACATGGTCGTAGTTATTTTGGTATGAGTCAACTAATGAACTTAGTTAAGATGATGAAAGAAGGTAAAGTTACTAATGAAGATGTTATCTACTTTGAAGACATGTTTCAACCGGGTTTTGAATCGCTTCCGTATATTCTTAATCAAGTACCTTTGTCTCATCGTCCAAAGATTTTTGTTAGATGCTTGGCACAGTCAATCGATCCTGATGATTTTGTGCATGTCTGGGGAATGTCCAAGTGGATGGGACTCTATGAGAAGATGGTATGTGAGGCGGTTCACCAAAGTGGGGGTGCTATCCTTGCGACTAACGAAGAAATGGTCATCAACATGAAAATTGCAGGCTGGGAAGCCCCAATCTATAATATCTCCGGTCTTGCGTTTGGTAAGAGTGAAGTACAATCACGTGTTGAATCAATCAAACCATTCAGTCAACGTAAGCATCGTGTTGTCTTTTCAGCACGTTGGGATCAAGAGAAGCAACCAGACTTCTATATGGATGTAATTGAAGCATGGCACAGTCGTCATCCTGGCAGTGGTGTAGAGTTTGCTATTTGCTCTGGTGCTAAACTAAAGAGTAACAACGATAGTTACATGCAACGCACCCGAGACATGCAGGCTGCAGGTAAACTAACTGTACATGAGGACTTGAACAAGAATGATTACTATAATGTGGTTAACGATAGTCGCATTGTTTTTAATTGCGCTTTACAAGATTGGGTCAGTAACACAGTTTCAGAAGCAGATGCTTTGGGATGTAACGTACTTTATCCTGCTTATCGTAGTTTCCCTGAAACTTTTGCAAATGACCATACTCGTATGTATGTACCCTGGTCAATAGAAGATGCATTGGACAAAATGGAAAATCTATTGAAGAAGCCCAGTGAGTTTATGGGTAAAATCAGTGACTATAACGACGGTACAATTGACCGAATCGTTGACATTCTTGAGGGTAAAGGTGATACAATGTTACGTATGAGTACTGATTATAGAAAGCATTCTCGTGAGTCAAAATACTGAAGCCGATTTATTATGGGAGTCTCTCATCAAAGAGAAATTCCCTAATGCATCTGAGCACGATTTAACCGAGGCTAAACTCTCTGGTTCAATTGCTTGGATGTTTGGTGAGAAGACTGTAATGAGTGAAATCTTTGACAAGTATGTAATGATGAAGAAACTAAAGGGATTATGATATGGCAACATGGGAATTAACAACCGAGTATAAGAAAAGTTCAATTGAACGACAATTCTGGTACAAGGACGATAAAGTAATCATCCGTGAAGAAGGTTATCGTTGGTCAACATTCACTGTTGAATCAGAATCTATCCCTCTCACACCTGAAGAATTGCGTAACGAGGATGATTGTTACGAATTAGGATGTATCGACAATGACGAATGTTGGGAAATGCAAGACATGACCGACGGTTGCTGGGCAGATACCGAAGCAGGTCGTAATTGCACTGATGAAGACTTGGAAGCATTCGAGGCAGCTTGGGAAGAAAACTACTATGAAGGTGTAGAAGAATTGGGCTGGACGCTTGACGACACTGAATACTTCATGACCGGTCCTTTGAAGTTAACTAATACTGATACTGGTGTAGAGTACAGCGGTCTCACTGACCCTGCTACTGTTGTTCATACTATTGAACTCCCGACAGAAGAAGTTCTACCTGAACTTGCACCGATTGTCAATGAAAGTTCTCACTGGCCCACACCAAATTCAAATTTTAAAGAAACTGCTAAGTGGCCCTTCGAACGACCACAAGAAGGTCCCAAAGTAGAAGTAGTCAATGAAGAACCTGAATTGACTGATTGGTTCCCTGTTAGTATCAATCCTGTACGTAAGGGTTTCTATGAAGTACTAACCAAAGAATCCATCAACTGGCCCTTCCCTAACAAAGCGGAATGGACTGGTAAGAAATGGGTATTCTTAGACCACACTGTTGAGCAATGGCGCGGTCTTGCTAAAGATCCAGGAGCAAAATAATGGCAACAAAGAAGAAATTAGCCAATCAACCATCAGGTGGTTGGCCAAAGATTAGTCAAGGTACACACTTGACTGTAAAGACTTTTGAAGATGGTTCGACTGAACTAGTTTGGGATGACGAACAACTTCTAAAAGAAGTAAAAGAAGCGATTGCCTCTTATGAGAAGATTGAATCTGTTACACCAACAAAGAAAACTAAAGGAAAGAAAAATGTCAGCACACAATGAAATTAACACACACTTAGAAGCATACTTGGCAGAACATGAAAAGTTCGAAAAAGGTAATGCGGCAGCAGGTACTCGTGCCCGCAAAGCATTGGCAGAAATGGCTAAAGCAATCAAAGCACGCCGTAACGAAATCACTGCTGAAAAAGCAGCACGTGCAGAAGCAAAAGCTGCAGGCAAGTAATATTGTGATAAATACAATGTAAGCTACACAACGGTAGCTTACATTTCAAAACAAAACCATCACAAAGGAAGGTTATCAATGTCATACAACAAAACAAAATGCGACCCGTCATTGGGTCTTGCGGTACACGAACACTTAGTTAAAATGGGTGTTGAAACTCCAATCAAAGAGACAGGTCAAATCATTGACCGCAAAGGTAAAATCGAAGTCATCGAAACTTTGTTTTCAGATATTATGAAAACACTTGGCTTAGATTTAACAGATGACAGTCTTATCGAAACACCTAAGCGTGTTGCTAAGATGTACGTCAACGAAATTTTCTGGGGTTTAGATTATGAAGCATTCCCGAAATGCACTACCGTGGACAATAAAATGCAATACAACGAGATGGTTGTTGAGCGCAATGTTTCAGTACAAAGTAATTGCGAACACCATTTTGTCGTTATCGACGGTTTGGCAACAGTTGCGTATGTTCCCAAACAAAAAGTCTTGGGCTTATCGAAAATCAACCGAATCGTTGAATACTTTTCTAAACGCCCGCAGATCCAAGAACGTCTCACCGAGCAGATATTTCATGCTCTACAGTTTATTCTGGAAACCGAAGATGTTGCAGTCCTCATTGACGCACAACACTATTGTGTTAAATCGAGAGGTGTCGAAGATACTGGATCAAGCACAGTAACATGTCGTCTCGGTGGAGGTTTCAAAACTGACCCAGCAGCACGAGCAGAGTTCCTACAAATTGCTAACAAAGGTTGCAAATGAGTGAAATTATCGAAGACACTATCAGTCGAAATAAAAAATTTCAAGAACAAAGAATGCTAAGAGTAAAAAGACTAAAAGAACTCAAAGCTCCGGATATCATAATCGAAACTGAAGAAATGATATCCAAAATGACTATAGCGGAGTATGAAATCTACTGTCAGCAACTTGAAGAAGAAGATAAAAAAATTAAAGCGGAATACGCTAAAAATAATCCTATTCAAAAACACATAGTTGATGAAATTTATGATAGAGAAAGTAGATTACCTTATAATTATTTTACTTACTCATCTAACGTCCATTTGATGATGGCTATCGGCCCTTTGAGCTTTATGAGTGATGACGATTATGAAAATGATTTATATATAACTTTTTTAGAACATGCCAAAGAACTTTATAGAGAGAGATTCAAAGAAAAGTGGGAAGCCGACCAATGAAAGAATATTTTAAAAATCAAATTGAACAAGGTACTGAGATATTCTTCTATGGAGTTGAGCGTGAAGAACCATTTACTATAAGTATAGTGTCACATAAAGATTCACTAGATAATTTTCCAACTAATCTAGTATATGTCCGTCACTTGACCGATGACTGGCCGTTGTTTAAGGAAGTGGTATGAGCTTACTAATCATTCTAATCGTTGTCGCAGTTGCGATTTCAATTGTTCGCAGACTACCCCATAATAGTGCATGTCATGGAGATTGTAATCAAGGTCGCAATTGCACATGTAAGGAGAAGAAAGATGGGACATCGTAAGCCAATGGATATTAACTCAGTCAAACATCAAATCTACATGACCGGTGTAGAGATGCAAAGTAAGTATAATGATGGTTTCACCCAATGGATGATGAAGCAAGACTTGTATCAACTTAAATGGTTGATTGACCAAATTATGAAAGACAGTCCTACTTTTTCAGGTGAAGAAGAATTTGTCGCAGAGCATGAAAAGGATGTGATGTGGAAAATGCTTCACCAATGACCAAAGAAAGGGCGATGGAAATCCTTAAGGCAATAGGATACAAAAACCGTCGCACGTTAGAAGGCACTGAGCGTGAACACATGCTCACCCTTCTTGCTTTGATTGAGCCTGACGAATCAAGCAACAACCAAAGAACATTTACCGAAACATACTATCATGCCGGTAAAGAATACGAATTGACTTGGGGATTCAATGATGGAAACCCTGAGCCATTCGTAGAAGAAGTAACTGATTATGATTTTCAACAAGATAAAACAACTTAAAGAACAAGGCAAGAAAATTGGGATTACGTTCTCGACTTTTGACTTACTTCACGCAGGGCACATTGCAATGCTTGCAGAGGCTAAGAATCATTGCGACTATCTTATTTGTGGGTTACAGACAGACCCCACAATTGACCGTCCTGAGACAAAAAACAAACCTGTTCAATCTATCGTTGAACGACAAATTCAATTGGCAGCGTGTAGGTTTGTTGATGAAGTTGTTGTTTACTCCACGGAAAGAGATTTGGTCGACCTTCTCCTTATCTTACCTATTGACGTTAGAATACTTGGGGTTGAGTACGCTCACACAGATTTCTCTGGACGCCTAGAGGGTACCGAAAAAGGGATTGAGCATATCTTTAATAGTCGTGACCATTCTTTCTCAAGTTCTAGTTTGCGAAAGAGAGTGGCAGAAGCACAAAAGGACAAATAATGGATCTAGAAAAATTTGCTAATCATTTTGGTTTCAGAGTACTTAACGTTAGACACCACAGCCCATATCAATACTATGACAGTTACAATAGAACAGCTAGTTTCTATACTGATAGAGAACAAACTACTGTTGAAATGGAAATAGACCGTAGACGATTAGAACATTTGGTTCATTATGTCGAACAATCTCACAAACTAGATGACCAAGACCGTGAAGAAGAATACCTTCGTAGACAACATCCCGGTCTCAAGGATGCATACGACAAATACAAAATGTTGTTAGCACTTTACAAATAAGGTAAATAAAGATAGCGGACTTAGCATCATCCCGCTTTACAAACTCTGCTGCCTATGCTATAATTAACATAGGAGAAAATATGCATAACCCAGTAACTTACAAATACACAAGTACAAAAGAATACATTGATTCTTTTCCATGCGCTTACCGTCAATGGCGTGCAGATAGCCACTGCAACACAATTCATGGCTATAGCTTTTCAATGAAGTTCTATTTCGGTACTAATGATTTAGACGTTCGCAATTGGGCTGCTGATTACGGCGGCTTGAAAGAACTAAAGAAGATTCTTGAGGATCAATTCGACCACACTTTGTTAGTCGCAGAAGACGACCCAGAACTTGAAACATTCAAACTGTTGCAAGAAAAGAAAATGGCTAAACTAACTATCTTACCAAAGTTAGGTTGTGAAAGTTTAGCTGACATGCTTTACAAATATGTCAATGGTGTTTACATCCCTGACATGTGGGGTCCAAGCGAAGCGGCACGACTATGGTGCTATCGTGTTGAAGTACGTGAGACACAAAGCAACATGGCATTTCGTGAAGGTCATCGTGAATGGTGTGAGGACTTACTATGACAGATAAAGAATGGTTAGATAAAGTTGTTTTAAGTGCAACGGTATACAATGAGCAACGTCTTCATACAGACTTCCAAGAAGAAGAAGTATTAAAGTTTGTAGAATGGTTACATAAGCAATATGGAATTGAATATGTTAAACCAGAAGCAACACATCAAAACACACCAGAGAAAATGAAACAATGAGCAAGTTAAAAGTAGCAGAACTATTTTACTCAATTCAAGGTGAAGGACGTTACATGGGCGTCCCATCTGTGTTCTTGCGAACATACGGGTGCAATTTTACATGCGGCGGCTTCGGCATGCCCAAAGGACAATTAAGTGAAGAACGAAACAAGATTGATGCAGAGAGTATCAAAGATTATAAATCCCTACCACTTGTCAGCACGGGCTGTGATAGCTATGCATCTTGGGACCCTCGTTTCAAGCATCTTAGTCCTATGCTCGATACCAGTAGTCTTGCTGACAGCATTTGTGATATACTGCCTCACAATCGTTGGATGGATGAGCATCTTGTTATCACGGGCGGAGAACCTCTTCTCGGATGGCAAAGAAGCTATCCAGACTTACTTTCAAACGAGAAAATGAGACCACTCAAAGAAATTACATTTGAGACTAACGGTACACAGATGTTATCTGCTGAGTTTAGAGATTATCTACAAGAATGGAAGCGCAACAGAGAAAAGAATGCACTTACATTTAGTGTAAGCCCTAAATTATCAGTAAGTGGAGAGAAGTGGGATGAAGCGATTTTACCTGACGTTATACGTCAATACCAAGATGTGGGTTTTGTATACCTTAAGTTCGTGGTTGCATCAGAAGAAGATGTTGAAGAAGCTGTAAAGGCAGTAGCAGAGTATAAGCGTGGCGGATTTAAAGGTCCTGTATACTTGATGCCCGTCGGTGGCGTTGAAAGCGTTTACACAATGAACGCTAAGAACGTAGCAATGGCAGCAATGAAGTTGGGCTATCGTTATTCAGATAGATTACAAGTACCGTTATTTAAAAACGAGTGGGGAACATGAGAACGAAGATTTTAGAACTAGCGTACATGAAAGGTTTGTACGCCCAAGGTACACCTGATTCATGGGATGAAGAAGCCTTGTTCCAATTCGGTCAACATTTAGTTGACATGTGCATTGACGCAGTTGAACAGATGGATACATTAAAGGGTGCAACAACTTATGATAAAGACTTAGTTGATAGCGTAAAGCACCACTGTGCCCAAGCGATTGAGAGAAAGTTTAAATGAGAACATACGATAAACGTATAGGCTTTTTGGTGAGTTATCAAACTCTTATCCCTCACGGGGGCATAGGTCAATTTACTAAGAGCTTTTGTGAATTGATGGATAGTCATAATATCAAAGTTGATATCATCACTGATAAAGAACCTGACGAAACTGATTTTATAGTAGAATTGAGAAAAACAGCTAACATCATTGCTCCGGATAAATCAAGGGTTAGCGTCTTTGAAGGTGGAGATAAAAAAGACACTATTTATGGAAGACATAGTTCTATATTCATGTATGGTGATACTTTCTGTTATGAGAGAATGGCTAACTTTCGTGATGCAATTGTTAAAAGTCTAGAACATAACCTATACGATTCATTTATATGTAACACTTACGAGACAGTCCAAGTAGCAAGTACAATGGGACTTGAGGATGTGATTCAAATCATTGCATACACACATTTAGAAAGTCAAATCTTCAAGGATACTAAGAACCCATTCTTGCACAACACTAATGTAATGATGCGCCAACAATTGAAAACAGACAATGTTTTCATTGGCACACAGAGTACATTTAATGCCGCACAGTTAGGGGCATATCATTTACCTATTCCAATCAGTGAACAAGGCTTGTTACAAGAACATCACAAAGAGCGTGAAGGTGTATTGTTTGTTGGTCGTTGGGAAGAAGGCAAGAACCCAGAGTTGTTCTTAGAGTTGATTGAACAAACTAAATTGCCTGCAAAGGTTATGACCAGCTCGAATGGTGCTAAGAAGTTTGAGGAAAAATTGAAGAAGATTGGTGTACCATACGAAATCAAAGTTGGTATCATTGGTCAAGAGAAAGTTGACTTCATGACCTCAGCACGTATTGCTTTCAATCCTAGTATAGTTGAGAGTTATGGTATGGCATTCTATGAACAGCATATTCAGATGCCTACATTAGTGTTAGAGGATCAGCGTTGGACTAAGAATTTCAACGGAGACTATTTCTATACTTGCACTAAGAAAGATATGGCTGAACGAGCAAAACAGTTGTATGGTAGTTTTGAAAAAGCAGAGACTTGGTATAACTTAGGTTCACTAGACCATGCAAAACACCAAGAAGCAAAGGCATTTCACAAATGGAATAGTTGCTTCGGTGAGTTTACTCCCAAGCAATCTAATAGCAATACTGCTAAGATTCTACAAAACGAAACAGTTAAGTACAGTGATTTTATAAGTGACTTGGGTCGTAAGATTATTTGCATTGACGATTGCCGTTCAGCATTGACTAATCGTAGTAAGTTTAGAATCATCTACACGGACGATGACACTTACTTATCAAAAGACCCTAGCTTTGAACCACAAGAGGAAACTACAGGCGCAAGTTTGTTTTCATTTGAATGAAGAAGATTCTAATTACAGGTAACTCAGGTTACATCGGCAGTCACTTGTCTAAGTTACTAGACGGTGAGTATGAATTGTATGGTCTTGATTTAAAGAACCCGCAACACCCAGTCACCAAACACTTTAAGCATGATATTCGTCAGAACATCCCTGCCAATAGCATAGTGTTTGACTGTGTTGTTCATTTGGCTGCATTAGTCAATGTAGGTGAAAGTGAAAAGATGCCTACAGATTATTATATGACTAACTTCTGTGGCACACTAAACATAATGAACACAGTTAAGTTTAAGAATTTTGTGTTTGCAAGTACAGGAGCAGCAGAAGGTTGCACTAGTGCATACGGTACTAGTAAAAAGGCAGCAGAAGATTGTGTCAGAGAATGGTGTACATACAAGAATATCCCCTACACGACTTTTAGATTCTATAACGTGATTGGTTCTGCAGGGTTTGCACCCACAAACCCCGATGGATTAATGTCGAATCTAATCAAAGCTATTGATACGGGTGTATTTACAATACACGGCACTGACTATGAAACTATACACGGTGACGGGACTTGTCTACGGGACTACGTTCATGTGATGGAAATTTGTGATGCAATCAAAACAGCTATTGAACAACCTAGCAATAGTATTGAGTGTTTGGGTCACGGAGTAGGGTACACAGTTAAAGAAATTGTGAATCTGTTTAGGACAGTGAACGATGTTGACTTTAGTATTAGTTCTGGTCCTCGTAGGAAAGGAGACCTTCCGTCTAGCGTACTAGAAGACGTTAGCCCGTACATGAAGTCCCTTTATTCGATTGAGGACTTGCTAAAAATTCAATAGTGTGTTATACTATCTGTATGACTACATTCAACCAATCTATCAAACGTATCGGCTTTGCTTGCAAATGGGCAGAGATTAACAAAAAAGGCGAGATTGTATCTGCACCGGGTCTTAACACCGGTGGCACTACTCTTGCATGGGCGAATCGTAACAAGCGTGATATCGTGGAGCAAAAGATTATTGACGTTGCAAAAACTAACATTGTCAATACCCACGCACTCATTAAGAAAGTAGCAACACTTCCTGATGAATTACGCATGTTACGATTGACCAGTGATATGTTATCGTTCTACACACATGATGACTATACAGATTTCTGGCAAAGTCAAAACACACAAGACTTGCTTGCTAAATGGTTTGCTCCACTAGGTGAGACCGCACGACAAAACAATGTTCGTCTTTCATTTCACCCCGACCAGTTTGTGGTACTTGCAAGCGACCGTGACGAAGTAGTTGACAAATCAATTACCGAGTTTGAATATCATGTTGACATGGCAAAATGGATGGGATATGGAAAAAACTTTCAAGACATTAAAATCAACGTCCATATATCGGGACGTAAAGGTCCACAGGGCATTAGGGATGTATTTAGCCGTCTTAGCCCTGAGGCACGTAACAGTTTAACATTAGAAAACGAGGAGTATACACATGGTCTCGATGATTGTCTCAGTCTTAGTGATTTGGTTCCTACTGTGCTTGACATACATCATAATTGGGTACGTGAAGGGGTATACATTGACCCAGCTAGTGATAGCGTTAAGCGGGTGGTGGATAGTTGGCGCGGTACTCGCCCTACTCTGCATTATTCTGTCAGTAGGGAAGATGTCCTCGTTGGACATGCAACAAACGTTCTCCCCGACCATGGAGTATTATTGGAATCTGGGTCCAATAAACAAAAACTAAGGGCGCACAGTGATTACTACTGGAACGATGCAGTCAACGAGTGGGCAATGAGCTTCCGTGACCAGTTCGATATCATGTGCGAGAGCAAGGCTAAAAATCTTGCAACACAAAAATTATACGATAAGTATATAAATGTTTGATAAACTAAAAACTCTATTCAATAAAAAAGAAGAGCCTAAACAAGAGGCTCCCAAGAAGCCACGTGAAAAGAAAGCTCCTGAACTGACTGCTAAAGAAAAAGCAACACAAGCAGGAGAGCCCTACATTAACGTGATTGGTATGGAGTTAAACCCCGAAAACATTCACGAGGGTTCGTTTGAACTTGACTGGAACAGTATCTTCATTACTCAACTTGTAAAAGCAGGGTACATGAAAAAGAAAGACGATACTGACCAGGATATCGTAGATAGATGGTTCCAAGACGTTTGTAGAACTATAGTATTAGAAATGTACGAACAGAATATTGCTGATCCTGACAATAGAAACGACATGAGAACTATTCACAACAAAGACTTGGGCAACGGTCGTACAGAAGTAAGCTGAAAGTAGTACAAAAATAAAGGTTGACATTTAAGTTCTTTGGTTGTATAATACTAGTATTGTTTAACTAAAGGAGCATCTAATGCCAGCGAAAAAGCCTCAATCATCAAAACTTGCTAAGACAACAGCAGTGAAAAAGCCCAGCGCAAAGAAAGCAAAAAAGACACTAGTAAAAGCAGTGTTGAATTCAGCGATTGATTTATTTGAGCGTGACGAAGCTGAAATCCCTGAAGTTGATGCATCTGAACGTGCAAAGAACGTATTGGACAAGAAGCCAAACGAACATGATGCCAAGACTGTTGAGGCATTGGTTGAGGGGTTTATGAATGATAAACTTGCAGGTATCGCCGAACGCAACATTAAGAAAAAAGTAATTTCTTATAAGAATCTCCCATATTATCAAGCGATTCCTTTGCGTGAATTGTTGAGCGCCCTTGCAGTTCAACGCCCATTGATTCACGGACACATCAAGAAAATTGTAGAGAACTTTGACCCGAAGAAAGTTCAATACGTGAACGTGTTGAAAATCAAAGTTAAAAACAAATATTTCTATTACATTATTGACGGGCAACATACTGCGGTATCTTATGGTGTTTTGGCTAAGTGGGGTCATTTCGCACATGACGGTATCAGTGCAGATAACTGGCTTGACGTTGAAATCAAGTGTCAAGTTATTGAGTTCCACAATTTTACATTCGCACGTGAACACTTCTTGGGTATCAACGGTGAAGATAAGCGCAAACTCGTTTTCTTTGACAAGTGGAAAAACTATGTTTTGAGCAAACGCCAAGACAATCCAAACGCAGTTACAAAAGAGTTGTATGAAGATGCGTTTGCAAAACAAATCATCATGGAATCATATGGCATTGTCCCTGTGCATGAAGAAGATGACGAAAATCGTGACTTGCCGGGTGCGTTTGTTCGTGTTGACTTGTTGAAAGAGTTGACTGAGGAAGAAATGCACTGGTGGTGTCAAGCCCATCAATGGAATTGGGACTACCGCAGTGTCGATTCGATTGAAGTGTTGCCTATGGTAACATTGCGTAACAAAATCAAAGGTAACAAGTCTTTGAAAAATAAAGACAATAAAGAATTCGTGATGGCGTTGGGTAACATCATTCGCAATATCTCGGGATCACCTGCAGAGTTCCGTCGACTTGCTGAATCTACTTACAAAGCGTGGTACAAAGAAGCGAACCCTGATGAGAAAGTGCCCAGCACCCCTGCTGATGCGTCTTTGGCATTGTTGTTGCAAATTTATTACAAGCACGGCGGTACTTTCAAAAATATCTCTAAGACATTCTTGGAAGATTATAATGACAATGACTATACATTGTTTGATGCTCTACCACAAGATACTCAAGACTTGGTGGGTTAATAATGACACAGGGACTTTACATTGCCGAAGTGCAGGGTAAAGAGTTATACTCGAAGCCTGGGATTACTGAGGACTTTGGTTCTCGAATCGGTGGATACTCAAAGGGTGGTAACCAAGTTACTATGCACTTTGTATGCATCGCACGTCCCGGGCTTGAAGGTAAAATTCGCACACTCGAAGAAGATGGGAAAGTGTATTTCAAAAAGCACTTTTCTAAATTCAATGGGTACAATCGCACAGAGTACATTAACGTTAAAGAAACTGGCATCACTGTTGATATTTTGGAACAATACTATCGTTCTAAAATCGCACGTATTCCAGGTATCTTTATCGTTAAGAAAGAACATCTACCATTAACCCGTGATACACCCAATCTCAAGGATTTTATGAAGACTGCACTGAAATACCCAGAAAAGTATCTTGAGGGCTTTTAAAGGTTGACACTATTGCAAAATAGTAGTATACTTAACGCAATATATTTACATACATAAGGAACACATGGCACGTTACGCACTAATTGACACTGCAAACACTTTCTTCCGCGCTCGACATATCGCAAGTCGGGGTACAGATTCATGGGGTAAGATTGGTATGGCATTGCATCTTACACTCGCAAGCACTAACATGGTCGTTCGCAATCAAGGAATCGACCACGTTATATTTTGCTTGGAGGGGAAGTCGTGGCGGAAGTCAATCTATCCTCAATACAAGGCACATCGTGCAGTTGCCAATCAGGCAATGACTGAGGTAGAAAAAGAAGAAAACGAATTATTTTGGGAGACGTATGATGTGTTCACGCAATTTTTGCGTGACAAGACAAACTGTAGTGTCCTGCGTCACCCCGAAGCAGAGGCTGATGATGTTATTGCACGTTTCATAAAATTGCATCCAGATGATGAACATGTGATTGTCAGCACAGATGGCGACTACGCACAATTAATTTCAGAGAACGTTTCGCAGTATAATGGCGTAACTAATGAACTTATTACTCTTAGTGGGTACTTCAAAGACAATGGCAAGCCCGTACTAGACAAAGAGAAGAAGCCTAAACTCTTAGAGAATCCCGAGTACGGATTATTCAAAAAAATAATCCGCGGTGACGCAGGAGATAACGTCTTCAGTGCTTGGCCGGGTGTGCGTGAGAAAGGCACTAAGAATAGTGTTGGTATCATGGAAGCATTTGAGGACCGTAACAGTCAAGGATATAAATGGAACACGTTTATGTTGTCTCGCTGGGTCGACCACAATGAGGTCGAGCATCGGGTTAAAGACAGATTCGAATTGAACAAGACCCTTATCGACTTGAATGCTCAACCTCAGGACATTAAGGATAAGGTTGATTCAATGATTCGCAGTGACTTGAAACGTGATATCACACCTCAAGTTGGACTTCACTTTATGAAATTCTGTGGGAAATATGAGTTACAAAAAATTAGCGACCAAGCTACGAGTTATTCTCAGTGGCTCAATAGCACATATCAGGGCTCGTTACATGAATCACATTCTGCATAAACAAATCTATGCCGGTCTATTTGAAGTTATCAAAGACCGAAATCTATACTATCACAGTGGTGTAGGACAACAGTATAGTCATTTAACCGAGCAAGGTAAAGAGGCTGTTGTCAAGTGGGTTGATGCTATGGCGTGGCAAATGCTTGAACTTGAAAAGGCAGAGTTAGATGCTCGTGCCAAAAAACTGATGTGGGAAGAATTGAAGAAATGACCTTTGTTACCAACGACACAAAGATTAGAGAGATTAGACAAGGTGATAGTGACTTCTATATTATTGACGGAGTCAAACTTGCGCCTCGTGCGTACATTGAAATCTCTGATATGTGTCCCTCTAGTATGAAGTTAGCTATTCAACGAGCAATGGCTGATGGTTATCTAAAAACAGTAGCATGTGTCAGGGAAAAGGATTATATGTGGGAGAAGCTAAATGACTAAAAAAATCTTTTACGAAAAGATAGGTAGAAAATATGTACCAGTAAGTGAATACGACAGTGACCTGACGTATGCCTTACCTAAAGGTACTCACTTGGTTATGGTATATCCCGGTGGTACATCTACACGTTACAACGTTGACCCCATGTATGCACCTTTGATTGCCGCAGGCAGAACAGGTGAAGATGCTTTGTCCAGAGCTATTGTCAAAGCAACTGAATTACGATTACAATACAGAGATAGAGAACGTAAACTATCAGATGAAGAACGTGCTGCCTGGAACAATCTAGTTGCAGTCTTCGGCGACAGTGCTAAACAACTTGAATGGCCTAGTGCTAGAGAAGTAGCAGAAGCGGGAATAAAGGCATTGGAAGAAGAAGCATTTAAGATGCTAGACGTACCGGCAGTAAAACTTGCCTATGAGCAGTTTATGTTCGTATACAAATTAACAAAGGATGAAATGAATGACATTGACAGCTAAACCAATTATCAAAAATGAATTTTGGGTCGTCACTGACGGAAACAAAAAAGTAGGCAACGTGGTTGCAGAAGGAAGTGGGTTTGATGTTAAGATTGGAAATAACATCCAACACTTTGATTCTAAAAAGCAAATCGAAAAGAAAGTTCAAATTGAATTTGAATCGACACCCAAGCCAGTAAAAGCTACTGAACCTCTATTTGCAGTATACCCAACATCAAAGAATCGCACATACAATCACATGTACGATGTAAAACGTAAATTGCATCTATTCACTGAAACACCCAAGAGTAAGTGTTATCATGCGGCTGGATGGTTTGCCATGAAACAAGGTGAAGAGTTTGTACCAGTTCTTTGCCCTAAATACATTTTTGTGCAACGTTATGAGTACATTGGTCCATTTAAAACTGAATCTGAGGTAAATAGTAGCATAAATAGTGTATGACTAACATTAAAAAGTTCATCGACCGTGTAGCAATTGCAGATGGTAAGCAAGCCAGAGAAGTGTCTATGCTCTTAGCAGATGCAAAAGCCTTGCGTGATGAAATTATGAAATTAATTATTGACAACAATCAAAAAACTAACACCGAAGTAATTGATGTTGTCATGCAAGGTGGTAAGTTTAAATGAGTAGAACACAACCAAAAGTTCTGATTGAACTAGTAGACAAGGGAACATACAAGTGTGACCAAATTGTTGAAGCGGCAGGTATATGGGCTGTGTTTTATGACGGGCAACCAATCAACTTAAAAAGTCAGCACTATCTAGATAGCGAAGCTATTCCTAAATATAAAAAAACTAGTTTTAGCAATCCAGGTCATGCTCGTAACCTGTGTCGTAAACTAAACAAACAATTCAAAACTGATAAATTTAGTGTTGTGTTTATGAACAACGGCACAAAAGTTTATCCAGATGACTAAGCTAACGTACAAAGAACAGATAACTCAAACTGTATTAGAACAGTTGGATGACGATTTGTTAACGTTTCAACATGCCATGAAAACATGGTGGCAGAATCCCCGACGTGAGGGTCTTATGAGACTAACTCTAGTAGGGGATTTAAGTTTTCGTCATGCAAAAATAGAATACTACGACCATCCAATCGCAACAAAAGATAAGAGCTATTATCAGTTCATCATGGAACTTGGTAAGAAAATCAAATGCCCTTATTACATTGACGTAAACGTGGAAAACAAAAAACCATACATTCGATTATATGACGACCGAATCAGTATGATGCTAAATCTATACGGAGATTTAGATACCTATCTCAAATCAGTGAGGATAAAATGACAGAAAAGAAAACAAGTTTTTTAGATGCTATCAAGGCAGCGCAATCAGTTAAATCTAAGGTACCGGCTGCAAAAGCAAAACTTATACAACAAGAGAAGTTGCAAAAAGGCAAACCAGGTTCTAATCGACCGACAAAAAGGGCATCAGGACGTGGCGGTTAAGTCAACTAAATACTCTTATCAAACGTTGTATATATAAGGAGATTTTTATGAAACAACTACTCGCAATCATTTTAGCCGCTTTCGCTTTCACAGCTTATGCTAACGAACCTACTGTCACTGAGCACGGTGTTAAGTTAGCAAAGAAGAAGGATCACTCAAAGGACAAAAAGGTGGACGCCACCAAAAGTCCCAAAAGCGATAAAAAAGCCCCTGCAAAAAAAGCAGACGCTAAGACTAAGTGATTTAGACGATGAGGACTATGGTCCTGCAGGACCAGATGAACTAGACTTACAACGTGGGTATAGTCGTCCGAAACTATCTAAACCATTTTATGATGACGGTGTCTCTGATTATGTAGCTATTCGGTTAGCGTTGATTAGAGAGAAAGCTCTACAGAAATATAGAGAAACCGTGTTATAATAAGATAAATAAAAGTAGTTAGAGTTCTACTTAAAAACTCAACACTTAAACACACACAGGAGAAAATTATGTTTAACACTTTCGCATTCCAAGCCGTCGAATCGGTTCAATCAGCTAAGAAACAATTCGTTTCTACATTCGTTCCACAAGCAGAAATCAAAGAAGCACTTAATGGTTTCGTTGATGCTCAAACAGCTTACACAAAAGACGCAATCACTGCAGGTTCTGTTGCTTTCACTAAAGTAGCTGAGACTTTCACTGACCGTACTCCATACATCAAGTTCGCTGAAACATTGCAATCTTTCTTCCCAACTGCTACTGCTAAGTCAGCAAGCAAGAAGGCTAAGTAATGTTAGATATATTCTACGGGATAGTTACACTAGCCTTCGTAGCTTTTATCGGCATCTTTCTTGCATTGATGATTGAATATGGATACACTGTTAAGGAAACTTTTCAGTGTATTTTAGAAGCAATTCAAGATATCAAGAAGTTCAAGGCTAATCAAGGCACCAAAGGCTCATGATTACATACGTCCACACTAACATCTATAAGATTAGTGATTATGCAAGACATTTGAAGTCACTAGACAATGAGGATCGTTACTCACGTTTCGGTCATCCAGCTAGTGACTATAATATCGACCAGCTAGTTTTAAACATGTGCTATCATCCGCAAGACCATGAATTGTGGTATGCACGTAATGATGAAAAGCGTGTTGGTTGGGGACATATGGCTAAGAATCAAGATGGAACCTGGGAACTTGCAGTATCAGTTGATAAAGAGTTCCAGCGTCAAGGCATTGCTAATCAATTACTAACTGAAATGCTTGTATGGGCTAAGTTCCATCATGTTCCAGAAGTTTACATGCACTGCATTGAAAACAACAAAGTTATTCAACACCTCGCCACCAAGCATGAGTTGAAACTTAAAGAACGAGGTGATGGCGAACGTACTGCGGCAATCGAAGTACCAGAGCCTAACATCGTAGAAGTGAGCACACAGTTGTTCAAAGAGCAGGATGAGATAGTAAGAGAGATTAATAGATTAAGAGGGAAACTTGCTAGTCTATGGTTGAACCCATCTCACCAAATAGATTGATTTGTCTAAGTCAATCAGACATAATACACACACAGGAGATAAACATGTCAACATTCGAAACACCAAAACTACCAGAAGTAAAATTTAACAAAAACGGCTACGAGATTCGTGCTGACGTTTTAGCAATGGCTAAAGACCTAGTCGGTCAAGACTTTCACTACAAATATGTAGGTTGGGAAGCATCTATCGAACGTGATAAGGATGGCAAGATTGTAACTACTGTAGCAATGCCAGAGTTCCCAGGGATCGATAAGGTTCTTGAGACTGCTGAAAAGATGTACAACTTTGTAAATCAATCAGCTAAGAAGTAATTAAGAAACCCGGGTCTCCCGGGTTTTATTCTGATATCATATCCTTTGTGGGGATAAACACATCAGGCACTAACAACGTGTAATCATCCATAGTTAGTAATCTACCACTAGTAGCATGTTCTGCGATAATCTCAATTATTCTGTGAACAGAAACATCATCAGTTGCTTCATCTTTTGCCCATTCAAATAATCTAGTTAGTAGTGACACTGACAAATGTATAGTGCCAGCAGGGTGCATGTATTCTTCTGTGATTGTACTTGTTGTTATCTTACGCATTTTTGCCTCCGAATATAGTAAAAATTTTAAGTATCTTGTCGAGTAAGCCTTCTTTGGGCTTAGTTTCAGTCTTTGATTCTTGAACATTGGTATTGTTTATTGTGATGCTATTAGTAGGCATATCACCTAAATCGGGTCTAGGTGTGTTAATAAATTCAACTAAACTTTTTGCCCTAGCTATGATATCACTGTCTGTAGGATATGGTGGAAGTTCTGGATATGCCAATCTAGTTTGTTGAGTTTGCCAAAGATATAAGGATTCTAACACCCACTTTTCGTGAATGTCGTTTTTCTTAGTAGCGTATTCAGAAAAAACGAGATCCTTTGCTACTTTCAATAACTCCACATTAGATGGATTATCTTTCTTTTTCACCATATCGCAACCTTAAATGTCATTCCAGTGAGTACCATCAAATACTACGATTAAGCCATCCTCATCACCGAGTGTCTTACTAGAACTATTATTAATCGTTTGACCACCGGAACCTTTTAATGTGATACTACCATTAATTTGATTCTTTATGTAGTACACTTTACCTAGTATACCTAATGGAAGTGTGATTGTAATTCCATTCTTTGTGGCTCCTATGTAATAATCAGTAGCTAGTGCAGTGTAGTTTACTGCGGTTAGAGTTACATTTACAATGATAGAGCTACCACCAGTGGCAGATAATAATCCCTGCGGTGTAACAGTGAGACCGCTACCTACTTTAACTACGCCTAGTGTAGATGTAGATGCAATAGCCGCGTCTACTTGCACTGGAACAATACCTGCGGGTATAACTGTACTAGGTGATGGGTTTTGTACTAAACCTACACCAGCTACGACAACATTGGGTGGTCTACTGTAAGACATGATTTAGATAATCTTCCATTCAGTGCCTGCGAACACGAAAGTCAATGAACCATAAGGTGCATCAATCGTTGCAGTTGCGGCACCGTCAATAGTACCTACTGTAGGCGTGATTGTAATAGGAGTAGCAGGACTTGCTAGACCTAAGCCATCTTTGATGTTGAATACTTGACCAGTGACACCTAATGGTAATGTAACTGCTACTGCTACCGGTCCTGGAACTTCGATGCTGACGACTTCATCACCTGTAGTTACAGTGACTGGTGTAGCAATAGCTGTACGAACTGCTACGATTTGTGCACCACTTGCACTAATAGTGATTGTATTAGCACCTGTACCTGTAGTAGGTGTGACTGTAATACCTGATCCAGCAAGTATTGAAGTTGGGTTGTTTGTATATGACATATAATTTCCTTTTAAGTTATGTTTACACGATGCTCCACTCTGAGCCGTTGAAGACTAAAGTAATGCTACCGTAATTTGTGTTGATGAGTGCGCTTGCAGATCCATCAATAGTGTGACCAATTGCCGTAACTGTGATGTTATGTAAAGCCGCAGTACCTGATACATCCTTGATGAAATAAAATTTACCAGTAACTGGGTTGGCAGGTAATACTACTGAGAATGGTACTAACCCAGTATTGTTAACACCTATGAATGTATCACTTGATGTTGCAAGATAAGGACTTGTAGTAACTACAATAACGGGAAAGACTCCTGAGAATGTGTTATTAGTGACATTAACAATAGATGAACTAACTACTGAGTCGAGACCATCATCAAAAGCAGGTGTGACTGGGAAGAACCCCTGCTGTTGCTGTGATTGACGTTGCATAGGATAAATAGGCAACGTTGTGGGGATAGGCAAGAAAGAAGCCAGAGGTTGTATTGTTTGTATTTGATCCATGATGTTCTCCAAAAAAAACATCCGGAGTTGTGCCCCGGATGTTAGTCATCAAATATTAACGAATGTTAGTATTTGTGTTAGCTGGGTTAGCTGTTAGGGTACCAGATCCAACGTTGATTGCTTCGTTAGTAGAACGAATGCTTTGTTGCAAACCCCAAAGAAGGTTTGTCAATTGACCAAACTGTTGTTGTTGCTGTTGTTGAGATTGCATTTGGTTAATGTTGTTAGTTGTAGTAACTTCAATACCGCGTGTAGCCTCTTGTAAGCGACGGTCGCCGCGCAATTCAGTGATTTCATTCTGTGCGACTGCCAACTCTCGTTGTAGGTTAGCTTCGTACTGAGCAGTAATCAATGAGCGAGTTCTGTCGCCATCAGTGGTTACTGTAGTTTGAATTGCATTTTGTGCTTGCAACAAGTTAGTATTAACTTGGTTCAACTGTTGCATCAATGCGATTGAATTTTGTGTCTGTGACTTATCCAATGCGTTGAATTGTTGCATAGTAGCAATATTGTTTGTGTTAATAACATCTTTAACGCCGTCTACACGAGTTGCCAATGATGATGCCACACTGTTCAATGAGGCATTAATTGATGATGTTTGAGCTGCTGTTGCTGCTTCCATAGCTGCCATGTTAACTGCTACTTCTTTATCAACCGCACCGATAGCTGCCATCAAGTCCATGTTAGCTTGGTTCTGCTCTGGAGGATTGCGTAGTAATGCTGTATCAGCCGCAGCCGCACCGCGACCACCGAATAAACCATTACCATTACCTAGCAATGCGCCCAAGATGATACCGCCGATTAGACCACCACCTGTGCCGCCTAAGCCGCCGCCTGTTAGAAGGTCGCCGCCCCCTGTTGTTGTACTTACGTCCATTTTTATTTTCCTTAATTAAGAAAGAATCATTTAAAAACTAATGACCCTTCACTAGTTTGTGTCTTTCAAAAATACTTACCTGTGATTAGTTCACAATTCACTGTACTTCTGTACATTGAATACTTCAGTTTATTTCTTTGGTTTCAATGCACTGGTTTTGTCTTTAGAGAAAGACTCCATATTGTTGTACACGATACCAGTTGCATATAACTCAGCCCACTTGCTCATACATGCACGATTGTAATCAAATGATTGAATATCAGCTACCCAATCTTCTTTCATTCTGTTTGTGACTTCATCTATTGTATGCTTTAGATGGTCGTTCCATAGTGGTTGTGTGATGATGCGTGACCAATAGTATGAATTTTCATTTTCCATCCAAGTCAACATCTTGTCACCGTTGTCATACAATGCTTTAGTGGCTTCGTCTGTAGCTTCTTTTGCTTTCATTTTATTAACTAATGCGACTGCTAAAACAACATGCTCTTTGAGAACTGCGGTGAATGCCTCAACATCATTTCTATCATAGTAGGGAAATAATAATTCAGCAATTTCTTCTTGGTTAGTCATTAGTCTGTCTGATACTGCGTCAATGTCTTTAGTTCCGTTTAACAAACTAACGATTGCGTTTCTGGTGTAGCAAAGATGTTCATTCCATAAGTTTTTTGAGTCCGAGTATAACTCAGCAATTTTTTCTTCATCTTCGTAATAATATGTTATAATCTGGTACATGATAGCTCCTTTAAAGTAGTACTACACTTACTTACGTACAGAACCGATACTCACTGCGAACACAAAGTACATGCTGTACTCCAGTACATCCAAAAAAATAGCACACCTAAGTGTGCTATATTAAGGACATTATTTTATCTACTAAAAAGTGCCAACTGAGTTCTATTCTTTACGCCAAACTTTTTGAGAACTAAGCCTACATGTAACTTAACTGTACTCTCGGTAATGTTTAGTGTCTTTGCAATGACTTTGTTACTAGCTCCTCGTTCTTTGATTAGATTGAGTATTTGTTGTTGTCTGGTTGTTAGTTTTATCTCACCTAGCTTTTTGTTGTTAGGTGTTTTTGATCCAGGTAATTGTTCAAGTATGTGTTTAGGCCAGTACGGTATACGAGCCCATAACGCTAAGATAGATTTCTTAGCTTCTTCCCAGCCAAAACTACCATGATTGGGTATGATTCCTAGTACACCACTTTTCTGTAATTCTTTTATCACACTAATGGGAGTACGCTTACTGATAGTTACTGCGATATCAATTTCTTCAGAAATGTTAACTAGTCTTGATAATGTTCTTACCATGTTCAAGATTTCAATAGCTGATGTGTTAGGTAATTCTGATTCATCGAATGCAATAGATTTAGGTTTACGTTTTAAATTTTCTGCTAACTCTACCCAACTGCTACAAATTATAAC
>JACCDQ011752890.1_pt1 | contig 25856 bp, 24 predicted proteins | sample 7446031 | NCBI WGS metagenome assembly JACCDQ01 (sample SAMN15323442, study PRJNA562643) | freshwater metagenome | isolation source: river surface water | place: USA:Blue River Watershed | collected 2017-08-17 | reverse complement strand
GGGAAGTTCGACGCGATCGCTGCAGTGCCCAGCGGGTATTCACTGAGCAGGCATCCCTGCTCGGCGATCCGGTGTGCCAGCGCACGATGCCTGCCCGGATAAACCAGGTCCAGGCCGGTGCCGGTGACGGCGATGGTGGAGCCGCATCCCGGTTCAACACTGCACGCGCCCAGATGGGCGGCAGCATCGATGCCGAGCGCCAGCCCCGACACCACGGCCAGCCCGGAGAGGCTGAGCGTGTGGGCGAACTGCTCCGCGTTCTGCATGCCTTGCGCGGTCGCATTGCGGCTGCCTACGATGGCCAGCGCAGGTCGTGACAGCAACTCGAGCCGGCCTTTCGCGTACAGCAGTGCTGGCGGGTCCGGAATCGTGAGGAGTGCCTGCGGATAGGCTTCGTCGGCCAGCGTCAACAGATGGTTGCCCGGCTGGGCCGCCCAGGCCAGCGTGGTGTCGATCTGTGCCTGTATCGCAGGATCGGCGCTACCGGACAGCGCATACGCAATTTTCTCCGGCACGCATTTTTGCAATGCCGGAAAACCTGCCGAGAAGATGTCGCCTGGCAGGCCGAAGCGCGCCAGCAGTTCGCGCGCGGTCTGCGGGCCGACGCCTTCGGTCAGCACCAGCCGCAGCCAGTACGCATGGTCGTCAGGATTGTCCATGTCCGTCAGTCCGGAACGGGAGGCGGGCCGAAGGCATCACCGATGCCGATCGCATCGCTACTGCGCATGACGAGCGCAAGTGCGGTTTGCTCGAGGGCGTCGAACACCAGCAGCGTGGCAAGCGGTCGGGTGAGCGATGGAGGTACTGGGCGGGAGTCATCGGCGCCGATTCTAACTTGCTTCATTGCCGCGACCAGGCTGCCATTGTCGAGCCCGTCAAGACGGCCGCGGTTCAGCATCACCACATCGCCCTGCCCGGCCCAGCCGCTCTCATTCATCAGGGCGGCTACCTTGCCGCCGCGCGCGACGGATGGGTGCAGATCCGGGACTGCCTCAAGCGCCGTGGCAACCATGAGCAAATCACCCGCCATGATTTCTGCGCCGGCTTGCTCGACCAGCACGCGATGCAGCCCGCCATCCTGACGCAGGTAGCGTGCCTTTCCGACGCGCAGCAGCGGCAGTGCGAGCGACTTGCCGCTGTCCGGGTCACTCGCCGGACTCAGCACGCGAACCACGTCCAGCGCGGAGTCGGGTTGCAGGTTTCCCGCGACGAAAGCCAAGTCGCCAGCAGTCGCCATGCGCCGGCCGTCAGCGAAGCCGACGATATGCGCTGCGCCGGCGACGGCGCTCGCGCTGGCGAGTCGAAAGCGGGTAGCAGACTCCAGCAGCCGGGGCGCGATGAGCGGAATCGCGCTGGCTTCCGGCAGGGCAGTGCTGCGTACCGAGGGACTCAGCCTGATGACGGCGGGAGTCATGGTGGCGCTGGTGCCGGGTTCGGCGGCGCTTGCACGCAGCCGGCCAGCTTGTCTGTCGAGTACGATCAGCTGCCCCGGATAGATGCGGTGCGGATTGGCAATCTCGTTGCGATTGTTGTCCCACACCTGAGGCCAGCACCACGGGTCATGCAGGAACAGCGACGCGATATCCCACAAGGTGTCGCCGGGCTGAACGCGATGAGCGTCCGGCGCGTCCCGGGCGAATTTGCAGGACTTGCCTGCGTGTGCCGGCACGGCGAGGGTCGCAGTAAGCGTCACTGCGAGCAGAAGGGCAGCTGTGCTACACTTTTCCATTGTTTTTCCACTCCCGTCGGTTCCGGCAAGTGCAGGTTTTCGCCCTGCAAGCGCGCAGCGGATTTTGCATGAGCCTGCTGCCAGCCCGAACCCTCCGTCCCTGTTTTTTTCGCCCTTGTTGCGCAAAAGCTGTATGGCACTGCTACCTATTCTGCGTTACCCCGATCCGCGTTTGCACAAGATTGCCAAGCCGGTCACTTCATTCGATGAGCGTTTGAAAAAGCTCGTCGCCGACATGGCCGAGACCATGTATGAAGCGCCGGGCGTGGGACTCGCGGCCACGCAGATCGATGTGCACGAGCGCGTGATCGTGATCGATGTATCGGAAACGCGCGACCAGTTGCGTGTGCTGATCAATCCCGACATTGTCTGGGCCAGTGACGAGAAGCAGGTCTATGACGAAGGCTGCCTGTCGGTGCCGGGTATCTATGACGGTGTCGAGCGGCCGGCGCGCGTGCGCGTGAAGGCGCTCGATGGCGAGGGCAAGTCTCAGGAATTCGATGCCGATGGTCTGCTGGCGGTTTGCGTGCAGCATGAAATGGATCACCTGATGGGCAAGGTGTTTGTCGAGTACCTGTCGCCGCTGAAGCGCAATCGCATCAAGACCAAGCTGATGAAGGAAGAGCGCGAGTTGAAGAAGGACCGTGTTCCGACGGCGGTACGCTGACGATGCGGGTCATCTTTGCCGGCACGCCGGAATTCGCCGCAGTTGCTCTCGCCGCATTGCATGACGCGGGATTCACGATTCCACTGGTACTGACTCAGCCGGACCGTCCGGCGGGCCGCGGCATGCAGCTGCAGCCGTCGCCGGTCAAGCAGTTCGCTTTGCAGCACGACATGCCGGTCGCACAGCCGGTGTCGCTGCGACTTGACGGCAAATATCCGGACGACGCCGCGCAAGCGCACCAGCTGCTGCGCGAAACGCCTCACGACGTGATGGTGGTGGCCGCCTACGGGCTGATCCTGCCGAAGTCGGTGCTCGATATTCCGCCGCTCGGTTGCATCAATATTCATGCGTCGCTGCTGCCGCGCTGGCGCGGCGCGGCGCCAATCCATCGTGCCATCGAGGCCGGCGACAACGAGGCCGGCATCACCATCATGCAGATGGATGAGGGACTGGATACCGGCGACATGCTGCTGGTCGGCCGCGAGCTGATCGGGCCGAACGACACCACGGGTTCATTGCACGACCGCCTGGCCGCACTGGGCGGCCGCATGATTGTCGATGCGCTGCGGCAGCTGGGCGAGAGCACGCTGCCGCGCACGCCGCAGCCCGCCGAAGGCGTCACTTACGCCGCCAAGATTGCGAAGGACGAGGCGGCGTTGGATTTCTGCCTGCCTGCCGATGTGTTGCTGCGCCGGATACGTGCATTCAATCCCTTCCCTGCGGCGTCGGCGCGGATTGGCGACGTGACGCTGAAGATCTGGCATGCCGAAGCCGCCGCGCAGTCAGGCCCGCCGGGCACGATTTTGAGCGCCGATGCGAATGGCGTGACGGTCGCCTGCGGTGTCGGCGCGCTGCGACTGACCGAGCTGCAGAAGCCTGGCGGCAAGCGGCTCGCGGCGGCCGCTTTCCTGCAGGGCTTCCCGCTGCAGCAAGGGCAGCAGCTGCAGCTAAACCCTTGAATTAACGTATAATTCGCAACGCGCCGATTTGACTCAGTCAATACCAGCTTGCGGGCGCGGGGGATAATCCCCAAGAAATGCTGCTAAAGCGGAATGCGCACCCGGCTTCGCTTTGCAGGCCGGGTTTTTTTGTTTGTGCGCCTGCCTTCCACGCTCTACTCGCTCGACCGACTACACGATGAAACGCGACGTCCTCTCCGCTACCGAATTGCAGCTTCGCGAGCTGCTGGCCAAACGCATCCTGATCCTCGATGGTGCGATGGGCACGATGATCCAGCGCTACAAGCTGACCGAGGCAGATTATCGCGGCGAGCGTTTCGCCGACTTTGCGGTGCCGGGCAAGGACGTCTTCGTCAAGGGCAACAACGAGCTGCTGACATTGACGCAGCCGCAGATCATCCGCGAGATCCACGAACAGTATCTCGCCGCCGGCGCTGACCTGATCGAGACCAACACCTTCGGTGCGACTTCGATCGCGCAGGACGACTATCACATGGCGCACCTGGTGCGCGAGATGAACCTCGAGGCCGCCAGGATCGCGCGTGAGGCCTGCGACAAATATTCGACCCCGGACAAGCCGCGCTTCGTCGCCGGCGCGCTCGGCCCGACGCCGAAGACGGCGTCCATCTCGCCCGATGTGAACGATCCCAGTGCGCGCAATGTCACGTTCGATCAGCTGGTTGCCGCCTATCGCGAGCAGACCGCAGCGCTGGTCGAGGGCGGCGCCGACGTGCTGCTGGTCGAGACGATTTTCGATACGCTGAACTGCAAGGCGGCGCTGTTTGCGATCGACCAGTTCTTTGAAGAGACCGGCCAGAGATTGCCGATCATGATCTCCGGCACCGTCACCGATGCCTCAGGCCGCATCCTGTCCGGCCAGACGGTGACGGCGTTCTGGAATTCGGTACGCCATGCGAAGCCGCTGACCATCGGCCTGAACTGCGCGCTCGGCGCGACGCTGATGCGGCCGTACGCGGAAGAGCTGTCAAAGATTGCCGAGACCTTCGTTTGCATTTATCCGAACGCCGGTCTGCCCAACCCGATGTCCGATACCGGTTTCGATGAGACGCCGGATGTCACCTCGTCACTGCTGAAGGAGTTTGCTGACAGCGGTTTTGTGAATATTGCCGGCGGCTGCTGCGGCACCACGCCGGACCACATCAAGGCGATCGCCGACACAGTGGCAGCGATTGCGCCGCGCAAGGTGCCGACCCATCTGCACCAGATGCAGTTGTCCGGGCTGGAGCCGTTCACCATCGACGAAGATTCATTGTTCGTGAACGTGGGCGAGCGCACCAACGTGACCGGCTCGAAAGCCTTCGCGCGAATGATCCTCAACGAGCAATACGAGGAGGCACTGGCTGTCGCGCGTCAGCAGGTCGAGAACGGCGCTCAGGTGATCGACGTGAACATGGATGAGGCGATGCTCGATTCAGTCGCTGCCATGACGCGCTTCCTGAACCTGATCGCGTCCGAGCCGGACATTGCGCGGGTGCCGATCATGATCGACTCGTCGAAATGGAGCGTGATCGAAGCGGGCCTGAAGTGCGTGCAGGGCAAGGCGATTGTGAACTCGATTTCGCTGAAGGAAGGCGAACCGGAATTCCTGCGGCAGGCGAATCTTTGCCGCCGCTATGGCGCCGCTGTGATCGTGATGGCTTTCGACGAGACCGGCCAGGCAGACACCTTCGCGCGCAAGACCGAGATCTGCGCGCGTGCGTACAAGCTGCTGGTTGAACAGGTCGGCTTTCCGCCGGAAGACATCGTCTTCGATCCGAACATTTTCGCGATCGCTACCGGCATCGACGAGCACAACAATTACGCTGTCGACTTCATCGAGGCGACCCGCTGGATTCGGCAGAACCTGCCGCATGCGAAGGTGTCCGGCGGCGTGTCGAACGTCTCCTTCTCCTTCCGTGGCAATGACCCGGCGCGCGAGGCGATCCACACCGTGTTCCTGTATCACGCAATCCAGGCCGGCATGAGCATGGGCATCGTCAACGCCGGCATGATCGGCGTCTATGACGATCTGACGGCCGAGCTGCGTGAATGTGTCGAGGATGTGGTGCTGAATCGCCGCTCCGATGCGACCGAGCGGATGATCGAGATTGCGGCAACGCTGAAGGCCGGCGACAAAAAAGAAGAGCAGAACCTCGCGTGGCGCGATGCGCCGGTCGAGAAGCGGCTCGCGCATGCGCTGGTTCACGGTATTACGCAGTGGATTGTCGAGGACACCGAAGAAGCGCGACAGCAGGTCGCGGCGAAGCAGGGGCGTCCGATCCATGTGATCGAAGGTCCGCTGATGGATGGCATGAACATCGTCGGCGACCTGTTCGGCCAGGGCAAGATGTTCCTGCCGCAGGTGGTGAAGTCCGCGCGCGTCATGAAGCAGGCGGTCGCGCACCTGATTCCGTTCATCGAGGAAGAAAAGGCTGCCGAAGAGCGTCGCACCGGTGTGGCTGCCAAGCCGAAGGGCAAGATCGTGATCGCCACCGTCAAAGGTGATGTGCACGACATCGGCAAAAACATTGTGTCGGTGGTCCTGCAGTGCAATAACTTCGAAGTCGTGAATATGGGCGTGATGGTGCCTTGTGCCGAGATCCTCGCCAAAGCCACGGAAGAAAACGCCGACATCATCGGCCTGTCCGGGCTGATCACGCCGTCGCTGGAAGAAATGGCGCATGTCGCCAAAGAGATGCAGCGCGACCCGTGGTTCCGCGAGCGCAAGATCCCGCTGCTGATCGGTGGCGCGACCACCAGTCGCGCGCACACGGCCGTGAAAATTGCGCCGAACTACGAGGGGCCCGTGGTGTATGTGCCGGACGCATCGCGCTCGGTATCGGTTGCGCAGTCCTTGCTGACTGAAGAAACGCGCGAGCGCTATGTCGCCGAGATTGCGCTGGACTACGATCGTATCCGCACCCAGCATGCCGGCAAGAAGGCCTTGCCGATGCTGTCGCTGGCGGATGCGCGTCGCAACAAAATGCATCTTGCCTTCGATGGAGCATGCGCGCCGGCCAAGCCGAAATTCATCGGTCGTCGCCACTTCCGCAATGTCGACCTCGGTGTGCTGGCGAATTACATCGACTGGGGACCCTTCTTCCAGACCTGGGATCTGGCCGGTCCCTTCCCTGCGATCCTGACGGATCCGGTGGTGGGCGAATCCGCTCGCAATGTGTACGAGGAAGGCCAGGCGCTGCTGAAAAAGTTGATCGACGGTCGCTGGCTGACGGCGAACGGCGTGATGGCTATCCTGCCGGCCAACAGCGTGAACGATGACGATATCGAGGTCTATACCGATGAGACTCGCAGCGAAGTGGCGTTCACGTATTACGGCCTGCGCCAGCAGACCGAGAAGCCTGTGATCGATGGTGTCGCGCGTCCGAATCAGTGCCTCGCGGACTTCATCGCGCCGAGGGCGTCGGGCATTACCGACTATGTCGGCATGTTCGCCGTAACGGCCGGCATCGGCATCGAGAAGCACGAGAAGCGCTTCGAAGACGCCGGCGACGATTATTCATCGATCATGCTCAAGGCACTGGCGGACCGGCTGGCCGAGGCATTTGCCGAGTACTTGCATGAGCGCGTTCGCAAAGACCTGTGGGGCTATGCGGCCGGCGAGGCGCTGAGCAATGAGCAGCTGATTGCCGAGCAGTACAAGGGCATTCGCCCGGCACCGGGCTACCCGGCCTGCCCTGAACATACGGTGAAGGCCGATCTGTTCCGCATTCTCGAAGCCGACGACATTGGCATGAGCCTGACCGAGTCCTATGCGATGTTCCCGGGCGCATCGGTGTCCGGTTTTTACTTCGCACACCCGGAATCGAAGTATTTCACGGTCGGCAAAATCGGCGAGGATCAGTTGCAGGACATGGCGGCCCGCCGTGGCGAACCGCTTGAGCAACTGCAGCGCTGGCTCGCGCCGAATCTTTGATCAGGCGTCGTCGACGGGAGTGCCGTCGACGAACAGCCTGAGCTCGCCCGGTTCAAATGGCTGCCAGGTTTCGTTGGTCGTCAGCGGTTCGGTGACGATCACGGCGACGCGGTCATTCGGTGTCGTCACTTCGGAAAAATCGACCGACAAATCTTCGTCCGACAAGGCTGCCTGAGTGAACGGATACTGGCGCACGATGTAGTGCAGCCGGGTCGAACAGTGCGCGAAGAGGGCTGACCCATCCGACAGCATCATGTTGAACACGCCGTGTGCCGCGATTTCGCGGGTCAGCTCGGCAATTGCAGTTTTGAGTGATGCGATGGCCGGCGGTGTGTCCCCGAAACGGCGTCGCAATTGCTGAAGCAAGTAACAAAACGCTCGCTCGCTGTCGGTATTGCCGACCGGGCGGAACGCACCGTCGAGTACGGGCGCGAACTGCTTCAGATCGCCGTTGTGCGCGAACACCCAGTAACGTCCCCAGAGTTCGCGCACAAACGGATGGCAGTTTTCCAGCGCCACCTGCCCTTGCGTCGCCTTGCGAATGTGCGCGATGACATTCTTTGATTTGATCGGATAGCTTTTGATCAGCTCGGCGACCGGTGATTCGACCGCAGACTGATGGTCGACGAACAGCCGTACGCCCGCGCCCTCAAAAAAAGCGATGCCCCAGCCATCCTTGTGTTCGCCGGTGTGACCACCGCGGTGCGCGAAGCCGGTAAAGCTGAAGACAATGTCGGTCGGCACATTGCAGTTCATGCCAAGCAGCTGGCACATATCGGAATCCTTGTTCGGTACAGATATTGGAAACGGTATCACACCGGCAGCGACTCAAACCGTTCGCGCTGGTACAGGCAAGTCAGCGCAGCAGCGCCACAGCGCGTGGCCGGAAGCAAGATATTTTTCCTCGAACGGTGTCAGGGGGGCCTCCGGGTTGGCCATGAAATGTTCCGCTCTGCTCTGTACACCGGATAACTGCGTGAGTGTGTTCGCAAATTCTTCGATGTAAATCTGCCAGTTGCTGCGGCACTCGATCTGTCCGCCTAGCGCGATAACGGCAGGGAAAACCGGATGTGCATGCCAGCGACGTCCGACCTGAGCTTTCTTGGGCCAGGGATTTGGATAGAGCAGGTAATGCTTCGCCGGGTGAACGTCGTCGGCCAACATCAAACGCCAGAAGTCGACCAGGTCGGCGCGTACGGCCACGAAATTCTCGGGTGGCGTGCCAATCCAGCGGATGTCTCGTTGCAAGCGGTCTTCGGATTGGTCGACGCCGATGACAAAGCTGTCCGGATTCAGCGCCGCGAGTCGTCGCGTTGACAGTCCTACACCGCAACCGGCATCGATGATCAGCTGCCTGCCATCGCGCCGCCATTCTGCAATCGCGAGCTTGTAGGCGGCAATACTGGCCGGCGACAAGGGCTTGCGAAAAGTCGATTGAGCGTGTTTGCTGACTATCGCGTGAAGCTGCTCATGCGGGCCAGCTTGATTGCTGGTGACGAGGCGGGAATTCGCGCGCATGACGAGGCCTCGTGAAAATGAAAATGCCCGCAAGTGCGGGCATGCGTGTCAAAGAGGTCGTCGTTCGATCGTATCGGAGCGGCAGATTGCGGAAACTGCCGCAATCACGGGTAGCTTTGCCAGCACTTCGTCGTGCGTCTTGTTATGTCTGCGGTGCTGCCGCGTTGCCATCGACCTGATGTGTCCGGCGCTTAATGCAGAATCACCGGTTGTGCCATCAGCGAGCCATAGCTTCCGAGGAATTCGTCGATTTCTTCCATCGTCGGCTCTGAGGCGATCAACTCGCGCACATGCTGCCGGAATGACTCGGCGAGTGGACCTGCGATGAAGATTTCGCGTTTTGCCGGCTTGTCCAGAATCTCGTAACCACCGAAACGCATCGCTTCAAGGTCGATTTCTGCGCCAAATTCAACGACACTGTAATGCTCGCTGTTGTAGATCAGGTTCATGCTGGCTCCTTCGGATGAGGCTTGGAAAATCGGAGCTGAGCTCCTGTCTCCTTGCGTCTTCAATTGGCGCTGCCGCACGAAATTTCAATAGCCGGTATCCGCAATATCTGTGCCCGGTATTGAACAATCGACAGCCTCACCGATCTTTAACCGTTCTCGATACTGATCTTCTTGTAGGAAATTTATCACACCTGTCAGGTGTTCGGTGTTCGCTAGGCTTAGATAGATCTGATCAGGGTGTTGCCGCAGCAAGCGGTTCAGCGTGACGCGCATCACGAGTTGGCCCGTACAGCAAGGACATCCCGGAGCAAGATGGACAAGTTGTAGATTGTTGGATGAAGGCAGCATGCTATCCAGTGCGCCGGTGCCCGCTATTCCTTCGATGATGGCGGCAGTTTTTTTGTCTTCCGACACCCGTGCGGCAATGGCTTCGTGGCGGGACGTGGCCGTCCCCCCGAAGACTAAGCTGACAATCGTCATCCGGCCTTCTTCGCGTGGCCTTTGCTGGTATCCACACCGAGCTGCTTCAGTTTCCGGTACAGGTGCGTGCGTTCCAGGCCGGTACGCTCGGCGACGCGAGTCATGCTCCCGCCCTCGCGGACAAGGTGGTGCTCGAAGTAGGCACGTTCGAACGCATCGCGTGCTTCGCGCAATGGAAGTTCGAAGGACACGCGGAATTCGTTATCCGACGAGCCGAAGCTTGGCGACGGCGGAGAATTGTTATAGCCGTTATATCCGTTTATTGGCTGAAGCTGAGGTAGCAGCGTGACTTTTTCCTGACTTACCAGCGGGCGATGCGATTGCTGCAGCAAGGTGCCGCGCGCGATTTCATGGCCGCGAGTCAGACCTTGCTGAACCATACGGAGTAATTTCTGCAAGGAGATTGGCTTTTCCAGGAAATTCATCGCGCCAATGCGAGTGGCTTCGACGGCAGTATCGATGGTGGCGTGCCCGGACATCATGATGACAGGCATCGTCAGGAGCCCGTCGCGTTGCCATTCTTTCAGCAAGGTCACGCCATCGGTATCCGGCATCCAAATGTCGAGCAATACGAGATCGGGCGCACTGGAGAGTCTCAGTTCCCGCGCAGAGTTGGCATCCTCCGCGGTCGTGACCACATGTCCTTCGTCGCCGAGGATTTCAGACAACAATTCCCGGATGCCCATTTCATCGTCAACGACCAAAATGTTTGCCATGGGTGTGCCTCTTAATCTCAGCGCAACGATTGCGCGTTGCAAAAATTGTAATTATCAGAATTACACATGTCAATGTAATTAACTTGCGAGCTTGAGCAATAAAATCAATGCCTTAGCACCTGAGACATCCTTGCGATTCTGCAATTCGATGCGCCCGCCATGTTCTTCGACAATCTTTTTCACGACCGCTAGTCCCAAGCCCGTACCTTTCGGTTTGGATGTCACATAGGGCTCAAACGCCCGGGCCATGACTTTGGGATTGAGACCTGATCCGTTGTCTGAAACCGTCATTCGCACAGCTGTCCGGCTTTGTCCATCGGCGTCGGCATAATGGACGGCTTCGGTGCTGATCGTAATCTCCGCCGACTCTTGCCCGTGCGCACCTTCCACAACCGCATCTTGTGCATTTTGCAATAGGTTGTGTACCACTTGTCGCATTTGGGTTGCATCACCCAGTACGCGGGGAAGGTTTGGCTGCAGATCTGCGTGGAAAGCGTTCGAATATTTCCCGCTCGAATACAGCTCGAGTATCTCCGTGATCAGTTGATTCAAGTCCAGCGGCTGCAAGGTTGCCGGTGGAGTTCTCGCGTAATCGCGGAAATTGTCCACCATTTGTTGCATCGCAACCACTTGGTTAACGATGGTATTTGTGCCGCGGACAAGCAGCTCAGCGTCGCCAGAAGACAACTTTGGGACCAGCTTCATTTGCAGTCGTTCAGCCGACAACTGTATTGGGGTCAGGGGATTTTTGATTTCATGGGCAAGGCGGCGAGCCACTTCGGCCCATGCGATCGAGCGCTGCCCGGAAATGACGTCCGAAATATCGTCAAACACCACCACAATGCCCGTGCCGGAGCCGACTGGCAGCCGCGAGCCGCGCGCCAGCAGCGTAATGTCGCCATCCATCTCTTGCCCGATCATACGTCGTGGAATTTCAATCTGGTCTTGCCAGTGCGAAGCATTCGAAAGGGGCTCGCCGCTGGCTGACCGTGCACTCAGCCCGCTAAAGGAACTCATCATCGATTCGCAGAAGGGTGCAAGCGCCGGGATTGCTGCCAGCGGCTGGCTGAGGAAAGGTGCGAGGTCAATGTGCAGAATCCGGCCGGCTGACGCATTGAAAGTAACCAGGCGCCATTGATCGTCGAGCACCATCACTCCTGACGACATATTCGCAAGCACCGATTCCACATAGGCCTTGGCGTCTTCGAGCGCACGCCGATTGCGCTCGACGGCTTCGCGTGCATCGGAGAGTTGCAGGGTCATTGCATTGAAGGATTGCGTCAGCGTACCCAGCTCATCATTTGTCGCGACGATGGGGCGCGGCGACAGGTTGCCCTCGGCCACGGCCTTGGTACCCTCCGCCAGCAGGAGCAAAGGTTGCGCAAGATCTGACGCCAGCAAAAATGCGCTGACCATCGCCGCAAATATCGCCAGCAGGAGGACCAGCGTCAGTGTGACAAGGTAAAACTTGCGCAGACCGGATCGGGCCAGCGAGCGTTCCTGATATTCGCCGTACGCGACACGCAGCGCCTCGGCGTTAGCCGCCAATTGCTCCGGTACTGGTTGCAGCACCTGCAGATAGCGTGCCTGACCGTCCAGACTTTGCAGCGATCCGTCGCCGGTGATTGCGACGATGACCCGCAGCCGCAAATCCTCGGCATGCATTCTCGTCGGGCTGTTGCCGGGCGCATCTTCGATGGTGCCGTAGCCCTGAAGGCTGCGCGCACGCGACAGCATATTCGGCGTAGGCAGGTCGGGTAACAGGGTCGACAGCTTGCTGTGCGTGCTGGCGATGACTGTGCCGTCGGCGGCGACGACCATCGCGTCCTGCAACTGGTTATGCCCGATGACGCGATTCAGTTGCGAAGCGATCGCCGCATCCGACATTTCAGACAGTTCCCCGCTGATGCGACGCGCCTTCATCCGCAGCTCTTTCAGCGACGCCTCAAGCGCTGTACGACCGAGGTTCAGCCCGGACTCCAGCGCCGTCTCGACCTTCACATTGAACCAGGATTCGATGGAGCGCGACATGAACTGCACCGACACCGTGTAGATCACGATGCCGGGCAGGATGCCCATTAATGTGAACATCAGCACCAGCCGCGTCATCAACCGCGAGCCGAAGCGACCGCGCCGATAGCGACTGTACAGCCGCGCCAGCAACAGGCAGACCAGCGCGAACAGGACGACGCCGACCGCAATGTTGACGCCCAGGATCCACGAATAATATTCGTCGAACAAACGCGTGTTTCCGCTCGCAGCGGCGAGCGCGAGCAGCAGCACGACGACCGTGCCGGTCGATGCCAGCATCAGGTTGCGGAGTGCGCGTCTCATCGGCCGTCGTAGCTGAACCGCGTCCAGCCGGATGATATGCGCCAGTCGCCGTTGCCGAGTGCACTGACCTGGATGGGCTTGGGCAATGCCGACACATCGAGCGACAGTTGCAAGGCCACGGTATAGCTGGCGTCTTTTTGCAATGCGCCGGGATCAGCGACCAGCCAGCGTCCGGGGTGACGCAGCAAGGCGAGCATGTCGTCGAGACGCGAGAAGTTGCGGTGCAAACTGCCATCGATCGATGCGCGATATTGCTGCGTCAGCACGTTGTACGACAGCCGGATCTTGCGCGACGCTTTGATCGCCACTTCATCGAACCAGTACCAGCGTGGTCGGGAGACCTCGAGCTGCAGCACGAAATACAGCGGTACGCCGCGCATCAAAGCATCTTCCAGCGAGCGGGTCAGCTCGACCGAAAAACTGGACGACAGTTTGTAGCCTTCGTCAGTCGCTTCGATGGAAGCGCTATTGAACTCGATGCCCTCGGCCGCGTACGAGATGGCCGGGGCGGCAGACAGCACGATAGCCAGCAGCAGGGATAGCGACAAGCCAGACAGGAATCGACGGATCACTCGGGACAGCGGGGGTCCTACCCCCGGGAAAGATTTGACGCGATAGTATCAAACCGATGGCTTCTGGAGTAGCGCGTAAAACAGGCCGTCGTGGTCGTTTTCATCGGTTACCGTCGGCAGTAATTGTCCTGGTGACAATAGCATCGTTGCTCCTTGTCGCTGCACCAGAGCTTGCGCCTGCAACGCCGACTCTTCCGGCCACAGCGAGCAGGTTGCCAGCAGCAGCTTGCCGCCGGGCTTCAGCATGGTCCACAGATTGTCGAGGATGCGAGCCGACAGTGCGGCCAGCTGGGCTGCATCTTCCGGTCGGCGCAGCCAGCGGATGTCCGGGTGCCGGCGCACGATGCCAGACGCGGTGCATGGCACATCGGCCAGAATCCGGTCGAACGGCCTGCCATCCCACCAGTCGCGCGTGCTGGCGTCACCCTGCCGCAGCTCTGCTGACAGTGCCAGTCGCTGAAGATTTTCGCGTACCCGCTCAAGCCGCTGCGCATCCTGATCCAGCGCCAGCAAATCCAGATCGGCCAGCTCCAGCAAGTGTCCGGTTTTGCCACCGGGTGCCGCGCATGCGTCCAACACACGCATGCCGTCACGCACGTCAAGCAGCGGTGCTGCCAGCTGCGCTGCAGCGTCTTGCACCGAAGCTTGTCCGTCCGCGAAGCCTGGAATCTGCGATACGGGGATTGCACGTGCCAGTTTGATTGCGGACGGACCAAGCTGCGTCGCCGCGATGCCATGCCCCGCCAGTAAAGCGAGGTAATTCGGTACGCTGGTCTTGCGTTGATTCACGCGCAATGTCAGCGGTGGCTGCCGGTCGCCTGTGGCCAGTACTTGCTGCCATTGTTCTGGCCAGTCGGCGCGTGCCTTGTCCACCCACCATTGCGGATAATTCCAGCGCGCTTCGTCTTGCCGGCGCACTCGAGCCAGCAGAGCATCGCGCTCGCGCAAAAAGCGCCGAAGCACGGCATTGGCCATGCCTTTGGCGCGTTGCAGCTCGCGGTCGGCCGCGCAGGCGTCAACGGTCTGGTCGACCAGGGTATGCGGTGCATACGCCGGTTCATCCTCGGACAGCAGTCCCAGCGCGCAGCACAGCAAGGTACGCAGCCGTGCTTGCGTCGGCGGTCGCTCAGTCAGTTCACCCAGCAGTGCATTCGCCAGTCCCCAGCGCCGCAGGCTGCGGTAAGACAGATCCTGGATGGCGCCGCGCGCGGACGCCGATATCGCGCGCTCTTCGAAAACAGTCGCAAGCGCTCGCGGCAAAGCGGTGCCCGCTTCCACGGCAGCAAGCACACGCGCAGTGCCGGCCAGCGCAAACGCCAGCGATTCATTATGCAATTTCATCAGAAAGTAAGGTACGTCAGACGCCCCACATCACGAACTCGCCGTCACGATGAGCGGCGCGCAGCATCTCCAGCAGCGGATATGCGCGGGTAGCGAAACTGACATGATCGGCATGGGGGGTATCGGATTCGTCATCGTCCTGTGCCGCTGCGGCCGCTTCCTCTGCAGCATCGGCTTGCTTGCGTCGGACGATCTCTGCTTCGATCTGCTGTATCGCGCCGGCGCTTTCTTCTGCGGTGATCACACCGCGCTCGGGGTTTTTGCCAAGCATGTCAAGGATGGGTTGTGCATGCGTCGCATACATCAGCACCTCGGCGGCGGCCTTGGACTTGAAAGTGATCAGCATGGGGAACCTCGTCAGAATACTTATTGATTTATAAACGATAGCACGGTACGTGCCGCATGTCCGGCGTCGCCCGGCCGAATTTGCTTCAGGCTGTTACTGCCCCGAGTTGTGGTGCGCTGCGCTTCCGGTTGCCGATGAACATCGCGAGCGCGTAGACCTGCACCAGCAGATAGCAGCCGAGTGCCATGCGCATCGCCATCGACGCAGACCAGCCACGGGAGACGAACAGGTCGACCAGCAGGCCGATTCCCCATTGCACCGAAAACGCGCCGATGAAGAGCGTCAGGTTGAATGCGCTGTTAGCGCGTCCTGCCAGCGCCGGCGGGAAAGCGAGGCTGACATGTGTCTGCGCGAGTGTCGTTACTGTGATGACGACGCCGAAGGCGATCCACAGCACCCAGCTCCATGCGTACGGCAGCAGCAGCATCAGCAACTGCACCATGATCGACAGGCCGAGGCCGATCGCGACCACACGCAATACCGGCAGGCCACGACGCTGTCCATACGACACATGGCGAGGTGCCCACCATGACAGCGTCAGGTAGGAAAGCATCAGGCAAAAATTAAAGATGAATAAAACTTGCGAAGCCTGCGCGATCGACATTCCCAGCACGGTTGTCATCCAGGGGCCTGCCCACAGCGACTGCATCGCCATGAAGCCACCCTGGTGAACCGCGCCCAGCAGCGCCATCCGACGGAAATAGCGATCGCCAAAGATCTGCAGATAACCCGCGCCCGAACCGGCGGCGACGCCCGGCGCATGCGGCGCCATCAGCTGCTCTGCCGTGCGCAGTCGCGAGAAGACCAGCAGCGCCGACAACAGTAAGGCAACCGACATGCCCCAGAACACGCCGCGCCAGCCAATCAGGGGCAATAGCAGCGCGACCGGCACCGTCGATGCAAGCGCGCCCACCGTGCCGAATACCAGCATCCAGCTGGCCAGCTGGCTTTGCCGGGCTGGCGCGTACCAGACCCGATAGGCTTTCAGTGCCGCCATCAGGCACGAGGACACCCCTACTCCGATCAATGCGCGCCCAACCCAGAGTCCGGTCAGCGACGAGCTCGATGCAAAGACTGCCGCGCCGATTGCGCCGAACAACAGAAGTGCGGATTCAGTGCGGCGCGAGCCGTAGCGGTCAAGCCAGACACCGATCGGCAGCTGCATGCTGCCGAAGCCGACGAAGTACGCCGATGACAGCAAGCCGAGGTCAGCGTTCGTGAGCTGCAGGTCGGACGACAGTGCCGGCGCAATCACGGCATTGATCGCTCGCAGGGCATAAGAAAGGAAGTAGGCAGCAGCGAACACCAGCACGACACGCGTTGCCGTCTTGCCTTCCAGGTAAGTCGTGCTGCCGGTCATGTCAGTGCAGTGACAGCGAGGCAAGGAAGGTCTCGGCCGCCTCGGGCGAGAGCTTGTCCTTCGGGCCAAGCGCGACAGCCTCGTAAACGCGATCGCGGTAGGTGGCAAAGCGCGCCTGCATCTGCAAAGGCCGGCCGTCGCTTGCAGCCTGCCCGCTGGCGCTGACTTCGGTCGCCGGTACGCCGCCCTTCAGGTTCACCGTCTTTTCAGTGTGCGTCGACGCGCGGATGTTGTGCAGCATGGCCGTCTGCATCGCAGCCAGCGCCGCCGGCTGTCGGGCGGCATCGGGTATGCGCGCACTCGCCACAACGAAGCTGAGTTCGCCGACCGCGCCGCCGGTCATGCTCATCTCGACAGTCTGTCCGTCCAGATCGATCGTGCGTGTATGGGTTGCGGGCTTGGAAGGTAACAGCACGGAGAAGTGGGCGTCGTCACCGCGCACTTCGCGCCAGTTCAGTTCGGGGGCGCAGGCCGTCAGCGAAGCGCACAGCAGGCCCGCCGCCATCATGCGCAGGCCCTGGGTCAGAATCGTGGGAAACATGAGGCGATGTTAACAGGCGTGGACATTCGTCCGCGAAAAACCGGCAATGTCAGCGGCCCGCCGCCCGACTTCAGTGATCGACAAATGTCGACAGCGCGCGCCGGTACTGAATCGCTTCGGCCGCATGGGTGCTGTCAATGCTCGTGGCGCCAACCAGATCCGCGATCGTACGCGCCAATTTCAGCACGCGATGATACGCGCGGGCCGACCAGTCGAGTCGCTCGATTGCGGCGCGCAGCAGCGTGCCGGCGGCCGAATCTGGCTGGCAGTAGCGGTCGATTTCTGCGACCGACAGCAAGGCGTTCGGCTTGCCCTGGCGTTCCAGTTGCAGCGCATGCGCGCGTGCCACGCGGCCGGCAATCTCGGCGGAAGGCTCGCCGTCTGCTGCGCCGGACAGGGCGTCCGTATTGATGGCGGGTACGGTCAGCTGCATGTCGATGCGATCCAGCAGCGGCCCCGAAATGCGCGCCTGATAGCGGGCGACCGCATCCGGCGAACAGCGGCATGAGCGTTTGGGATGGCCACGATAGCCGCACGGACAAGGGTTCATCGCTGCAATCAACTGGAAGCGGCACGGAAAATCGGTCTGCCGCGCGGCACGGGAGATAGTAATGTGGCCGGATTCCAGCGGCTCGCGCAGCACTTCCAGCACCTTGCGGTCGAACTCGGGCAATTCATCGAGGAACAGTACCCCGTGGTGCGCAAGCGAGATTTCGCCGGGTCGAGGCATGCCACCGCCGCCGACCAAGGCGACTGCCGACGCCGTGTGATGCGGCGCGCGAAACGGGCGCTGACGCCAGCGCTGCTCGGAAAAATTGCCGGCGATCGACTGCACTGCAGCGCTCTGCAAGGCTTCTTCGTCAGTCATCGGCGGCAGGATCCCGGGCAAGCGTGCAGCCAGCATCGATTTGCCTGCGCCGGGCGGCCCGACCATCAAAAGGCTGTGCGTGCCGGCAGCCGCGATCTCGACGGCGCGCCGGGCTTGCACCTGTCCGCGTACGTCGGCGAAATCCGGGATGCCGGCGCTGCCCATCGTTGCTGGTGTGGGCACGTATCTGGCCAGCCGGGTCTCGGGCGTCTTGCCGGCGAAATGAGCGACGACTTGCAACAATGAGTCGGCGGGAAAAATGCAGGCGCCAGGTATCAGCGCCGCTTCTGCCGCATTCATGCGTGGCAGGATGAAGCCGCGGCGGCGTGCGCCTTCGCCACACTGCAGAGCAGCGCTCATCGCCAGTGCCGCACGTACCGGCCGCAATTCTCCGGACAGCGACAGCTCGCCGGCAAACTCGTAATCATCCAGGTCTGCGGCCGGCAATTGTCCGGAAGCGGCCAGAATGCCGAGCGCTATCGGCAGGTCGAAGCGCCCCGATTCTTTGGGCAAGTCGGCGGGCGCCAGATTGACGGTGACATGGCCGGGCGGGAAATCAAAGCCGGCATTGGCCAGCGCTGCACGTACCCGGTCGCGCGATTCCCGCACTTCGGTGTCGGCCAGTCCGACAATCGCAAAAGTGGGCAGCCCATTGGCCAGATGAACCTCGACCGTGACCACCGGGGCCTGCATTCCCGCCAGTGCACGACTCCGGAGGACGGCCAGTCTCACGTGGAGATCAGCCTTTCAGGCGCGCTTCGAGTTCGGCGACGCGCGCTTCTAGTGCCTCCAGCTTCGCGCGGGTGCGCGCCAACACGTCCGCTTGCACATCGAATTCTTCGCGCGTCAGCAGATCCAGCCTGGCGAATCCCTGACTCAGCATCGCGCGCATGTTCTTTTCCACATCTTTTGCGGGGGATTGCTGCAGCACCTGATGCACTTTGTCCTGAAGTTCGCTGAGAAAGCTTGGTTTTTTGTTCATGATCACCTAAAAAGTGCACTAATTTGGGGCGCTCGCCCATGGCTGGTGCGGATGACGACTGCCAGCCCGGGAAGGGTGCGCAAATGCTAGCGGAATTGGCAAGATTGGCAAATCTTTCTCAGGCTTGCAGTTGGCACACGGCTTGCTCAGTTGCCCTGTGCATACACGCGAATCGTGGGGCATCCGCTCTGGACCATTACTCGTACAAAGGAAAAGCCAATGAAAAAACTGACTCTTGCCAGCGCCATCCTCGCAGCATTCATGGGCAGCGTCGCCCATGCAGAAGATACGGCCCCGGCTCCGGAACATGTCATCTCGTACAACGTTGGCGCGACGTCGGATTATCGCTTCCGCGGCATCTCGCAGAGCCGTGGTGACCCTGCTGTGTTCGCCGGCGTTGATTACACCCACTCGCCGACGGGCTTCTATGTCGGCGCATGGACCTCGACCATCAAGTGGGTCAAGGATGCCGGCTCCAGCTCGGGCAGCTATGAAGTTGACGTGTATGGCGGCAAGCGCGGCCAGGTCGGCGAAGTCGCGTATGACGTCGGCGTGATCAGCTACAACTACCCGGGCAACAAACTGAAAGCCGTCACCGGCGCGAATGCGAATACGATCGAAGCGTTCGCGCAGGTCGGCTACAGCTTCGCGACCCTGAAGTATTCGTACGCACTGACCGACTTCATCGGCTGGGCGCCGAACAGCGATGGCAGTGACTACCTTGACCTGAGCCTGAACCCTGAGATCAAGGACGGCTACATTCTGAACCTGCATGTCGGCCACCAGCGCGTGAAGAACTATGCCAACGGCCTGGCTAACTACACCGACTGGAAAGTCGGCGTGACGAAGGATTTCGGTGTCGTGGTGGGCGCATTGGCGGTGGTCGGTACCGACGCCGACAAGAGCACCAGCGGCTACAACTTCGGCGGCAAAGGCTATCTGGGCGATACCAAGCTCGTGCTGACCGTGACCAAAAATTTCTGATTGACGACAAGAGGCTGAAATGAAACTCATCACTGCCATCATCAAGCCGTTCAAGCTCGATGAAGTGCGCGAGGCGCTGTCGGCCATCGGTGTGCAGGGCATCACCGTGACCGAAGTCAAGGGCTTCGGTCGCCAGAAAGGCCATACCGAGCTGTATCGCGGCGCCGAGTACGTCGTCGATTTCCTGCCCAAGACCAAGATCGAAGCAGCGGTCGAAGATGACATCGTCGAACGTGTCGTCGAGGCCATCGAAAGCGCCGCCCGCACCGGCAAGATCGGCGACGGCAAGATCTTCGTCTACGACCTGCAGCAAGTCATTCGCATCCGCACGGGCGAAACCGGCAAGGAAGCACTCTAAGGGGATTCAACATGAAAAAATGGTTCACAAGCCTGTTCGGCGCCGGATTGCTGCTGCTAGCGATCGGTACGGCGCCAGTTGCATCGGCCGAGGATGCGGCTCCTGCGGCCGCGGCACCTGCGGTCACCGCGCCTGCCGCAGAAGCGCCTGCCGCGCCCGCCGCAGCCGCTCCAGCGGCCGCGCCGACGCCCAACAAGGGCGACACCGCCTGGCTGATCGTCGCAACGCTGCTGGTTGCGATGATGTCGATCCCGGGTCTGGCGCTGTTCTACGGCGGCCTGGTCCGCTCGAAGAACATGCTGTCGGTGCTGATGCAGGTGATGATGGTGTTCAGCCTGATCACCGTGCTGTGGTTCATCTATGGCTATTCGGTGGCGTTCACTGAGGGCGGTGCCTTCTTTGGCGGCTTTGACCGGTTGTTCATGAAAGGCATGACGGTCGATTCGGTGGCGGCAACGTTCAGCAAGGGTGTGGTCGTGCCTGAACTGATGTTCGCCTGCTTCCAGGCGACCTTCGCGGCCATTACCTGCGGCCTGATCGTCGGTGCCTTCGCCGAGCGCATCAAGTTCTCCGCCGTGCTGCTGTTCATGGTCATCTGGTTTACCTTCTCCTACCTGCCGATGGCGCACATGGTGTGGTTCTGGGCGGGCCCGGATGCGTACACCGACGCTGCCGCTGCCGAGAAGGCTGGTGCCGTCGCGGGTTGGCTGTTCCAGAAGGGTGCGCTGGACTTCGCCGGCGGCACGGTCGTGCACATCAACGCTGCCGTCGCCGGTCTGATTGGTGCCGTGCTGGTTGGCAAGCGCGTCGGTCTCGGTCGCGAATCCATGGCACCGCACTCGCTGACGCTGACCATGGTCGGTGCTGCGCTGCTGTGGGTGGGCTGGTTCGGCTTCAACGCCGGCTCCGCTCTCGAAGCTAACGGCTCGGCCGCGCTGGCCTTCGGCAACACGCTGCTGGCAACTGCTGGTGCGGTGGTGTCGTGGACCTTCGCCGAGTGGGTGATGAAGGGCAAGCCGTCCATGCTCGGCGCTGCATCGGGTGCGGTAGCAGGCCTGGTGGCGATTACCCCGGCAGCCGGCTTCGTCGGTCTGATGGGCGGCCTGGTGATGGGCCTGATCGCCGGCGTGGTCTGCCTGTGGGGCGTGAATGGCCTGAAGCACATCATCGGCGCGGACGACTCGCTCGACGTGTTCGGCGTGCACGGTGTGGGTGGCATTCTCGGTGCGATCCTGACGGGTGTGTTCGCCGCACCGTCGCTGGGTGGCACGGGCATCTACGACTACGTCGCAAATGCCGTGGCACCGGACTACTCGATCGCGTCGCAGGTCTGGATCCAGACCCAGGGCGTGATCACCACGGTGGTCTGGTCCGGTGTGGTCGCCTTCATCGCGTACAAGCTGGTCGACATGATCATCGGCCTGCGTGTGACCGAAGAAGAAGAGCGTGAAGGCCTGGACATCAGCAGCCACGGCGAAACTGCCTACCGCCATTGATCTCCTTGCCTGGAACGGTTCGTCGAATTGACGAGCCGTTCCGGCGATGCTTCGACGCCCCCGCTCGCGGGGGCGTTTTCATTTGCGCAAGCCTTGCGTCGTGTTGCCTGCATCCGGCGCGGGGATCCTGCAGACGTTCATCGCGGCCATGTTTGGCGCATTTCCCTGTCGTCGAGAGCAGCCCAATCGAAGCCGGCGTGCCCGATTCCGTTAGAATCAAGCCCCGATGCGCGTGTGCGCGACTGAATTCTCATAAGGCTTTCTCATGGTTCCGCATTTGGTCACGGCCCTCAATGGGCCACTTCTCGAACTGGAAAAGAAAATTCTGGATGCGACGCCAGCCATTGAGCGCTGGTTCCGGCTTGAATGGCAGGAGCACACGCCGCCGTTCTATTGCTCGGTCGACTTGCGCAATTCCGGCTTCAAGCTGGCGCCGGTCGATACCAACCTGTTCCCGGGCGGTTTCAACAACCTGGCGCCGGAAATGCTGCCGCTGGCCGTGCAGGCGGCGATGGCCGCGATCGACAAATACTGCCCGGATGCGCGCAACCTGCTGCTGATCCCGGAGAAGCACACTCGCAATACCTTTTATCTGCAGAACGTGGCCCGGCTGATCCAGATCTTCCGGCAAACCGGCCTGAACGTGCGCCTTGGCACGCTGGCCGACGACATCAAGGAGCCGACCACGCTCGAACTGCCCGACGGCAGTACGCTGACGCTGGAGCCGCTCGAGCGCTCCGCCAACGGTCGTCGCCTCGGGCTGAAGAACTTTGATCCGTGCACCATCCTGCTCAACAACGATTTGTCGGCCGGCATTCCGAAAATTCTCGAGGGCCTGCACGAACAGACCCTGCTGCCGCCGCTGCATGCCGGCTGGGCAGTGCGCCGCAAGACCAACCACTTCGCCGCGTATGACGAAGTGGCAAAGAAGTTCGGCAAGCTGGTCGACGTCGATCCGTGGATGGTCAATCCGTATTTTGCGAAATGCGGCGGCATCAACTTTCACGAGCGCACCGGCGAAGATTGCCTGGCGTCCAACGTCGACACGCTGCTGACCAAGATCCGCAAGAAATACAAGGAGTACGGCATCAAGGAGACGCCGTTCGTGATCGTCAAGGCCGATGCCGGTACCTATGGCATGGGCATCATGACGGTGCGGGATTCCAGCGAAGTGCGCGACCTGAATCGCAAGCAGCGCAACAAGATGTCGGTCGGGAAGGAAGGCCTGGAAGCCTCCGACGTGATCATTCAGGAATGCGTGCATACCTTCGAGCACATCAGTGTTGCAGTCGCCGAGCCGGTGGTCTACATGATGGACCGCTATGTGGTTGGCGGCTTCTACCGTGTGCATGCCGAGCGTGGCGTTGACGAGAACCTGAATTCGCCCGGCGCGCATTTCGTGCCGCTGGCGTTTGCGCAGCAACATGCGCTGCCTGACCTGGCGGCCAAGCCCGGCACGGCCGCGCCGAACCGCTTCTACATGTACGGCGTGGTGGCCCGTCTCGCGTTGCTGGCGGCGTCGCTCGAGATCGAGCGGACCGACCCGAACCCCGAGGTGTACTGAACGTGAGCGAGCGCCCCATGAAGATCGTCTTTGCCGCCGACCCGCTGTCCGGCTTCAACCTGAAGAAGGATTCGACCTACGCGATGATGCGCGAGGCAAACGCGCGCGGCCATCAGCTGTATGCGTTCCGCCATGCCGACATGATCGTCGCCGGTGGCCGCGTGCTGGCCAGCGTGTCGCGCATCGTGCTGACTGGCGAGCCGGGCGCGTGGTTCAGCGTCGAAGAAACCGCGTTGCAGCCGCTGTCGGACTTCGACGTCGTTGTCGAGCGCACCGACCCGCCGTTCAACATGGAGTATGTCTACGCGACCTACCTGCTCGAGCTGGCCGAGACCCAGGGCGCGCGCGTGGTGAACCGGCCGGCGGCGATTCGCAACCACAATGAGAAGCTGGCGATCACGGGCTTTGCGCAATACACCGCACCGACGCTGGTCACCAGCAATGCCGCACAGGTACGCGCATTTTTTGCCGAACATCGCGACATCATCCTCAAGCCGCTCGACGGCATGGGCGGCACCGGCGTGTTCCGCGTGCGCGACGATGGCATGAACCTCGGCGCCATCATCGAGACGCTGACGCAAGACGGCGCGCGCACCATCATGGTCCAGCGCTACATTCCCGAGATCGTCAACGGCGACCGCCGTGTGCTGCTGATCGCGGGACAGGTGGTGCCCTACTGCCTCGCGCGCGTGCCGCAAGCCGGCGAAGTGCGCGGCAACCTGGCGGCCGGCGGTACCGGCATTGCGATGCCGGTGTCGGAACGCGAAAAGGAAATCGGCGAGGCGCTGGCGCCGGAGCTGCTGCGGCGCGGACTGCTGCTGGTGGGGCTGGACGTGATCGGGCAGTACCTGACCGAAATCAACGTCACCAGCCCGACCTGCTTCCAGGAGATCACGCAGCAGACCGGGTTCGACGTCGCGGCCATGTTCATCGACGCGCTCGAGGGCCTGACGCGATGAGCAGCCAACCGGAATACCTGTGATGGTCGGCATCCTGCTACTGACGCATGCGCCGTTGGGCCAGGCGTTTATCGATGCGGCTACCCATGTGTTTCGCGCGCCGCCCGAGCGACTGGAGGCGATCGACGTCGTTGCCGATCAGGACACCGCCGAAGTGCGCGAACGTGCGCTGCAGGCAATCCGCCGCCTGAATGACGGTTCCGGCGTGCTCGTCATCACGGACGTCAAGGGCGGCACGCCGTCGAACTGCACGCTGCAGCTGTGCATGCCGAACGAGGTGGAGGTGATTGCCGGCATCAGCTTGCCGATGTTGCTGCGGGCGCTGACTTACCGGCATGATACCTTGGACGTGGTGGTGGAGATGGCGCTGGCGGGTGCGCAGAACGGTGCCTGCCGCGTCGACAATCGGGTCCGCATCGGCCCTAACTGACTCTATAAAAAAAAGACCTATGATCAGCCGGGAAATCGAGATCATCAACAAGCTGGGCCTGCACGCTCGCGCTTCCGCCAAACTCACGCAGCTGGCCGCGCGTTACAAGTGCGAGGTCTGGATGACGCGCAACGACCGCCGCGTGAACGCGAAATCCATCATGGGCGTGATGATGCTCGCCGCCGGCAAAGGCAGCGTCGTCACCCTCGATACCGAAGGGCCTGACGAGCAGGAGTGCATGGACGCGTTGATCCAGCTGATCGAGGCTCGCTTCGGCGAGAGCGAATAAGGCACGGTCATGGCCTCGTTCACCCTGCACGGCATTCCGGTCTCGCGCGGCATTGCGATCGGCCGCGCGCATCTGTTGAAGCCCGCCGCGCGCGACGTCAAGCACTACCTGGTGGCCGAGGAAAAGGTCGAGGCCGAAGTGCGCCGCCTGACCGATGCGGTGGCCGTGGTCAATGACGAACTGAGCACCTTGCGGGGCGAGCTGCCAGCGGACGCGCCCAGCGAACTGGCGGCGTTCATCGACCTGCACGCGCTGATCCTCGCCGACCCCATCATTTGCGAAGAGCCGCAGCGCATCATCCGCAGTCGTCATTACAACGCCGAGTGGGCGCTGCTGACCCAGATCGATGAATTGTCGGCGCAGTTCGACGAGATCGACGACGCCTACCTGCGCGAACGCAAGCACGACATCCTGCAGGTCGGCGAGCGCATCCTCAAAGTTCTGACCGGATCAGCGTCCGCGTTGCCGGTCAGCGAGCCGGCGGCACCCGGCGACTATGCGCCGCAGATGGTGGTGGTCGCGCATGACATTTCGCCGGCCGACATGCTGCAGTTCCGTGACCGTGCATTCGTCGGTTTCGTCACCGACCTCGGCGGGCAGAACTCGCATACAGCGATCGTGGCGCGCAGCCTCGACATTCCGGCCGCCGTTGGCATGTCGAATGCTTCAACGCTGATCGCCGAGGATGACTGGATCATCATCGACGGCGACGCCGGCATTGTCATCGTCGATCCGGCGCCAGTGGTGCTCGAGCAGTATCGCGATGCGCAGGCAAAGCTGCTGCGCGAGCGCAAGAAGCTCGGCAAGCTGAAGAAGACGCCGGCCATCACGCGCGACGGCACCTTCATCCATCTGCTGGCCAATATCGAGCTGCCCGAAGACTGTCCGGGCGCGCTCGATGCAGGCGCGGTCGGCGTCGGCCTGTTCCGCTCAGAATTTTTGTACATGGGCCACACCGGCCAGGCGGCTCGCCTGCCATC